>Ga0307373_10010174_pt1 | contig 13898 bp, 12 predicted proteins | sample OX2MG_FD_202534 | JGI IMG/M metagenome (GOLD analysis project Ga0307373, IMG submission 202534) | Soil microbial communities from Risofladan, Vaasa, Finland - OX-2 | ecosystem: Environmental > Terrestrial > Soil > Coastal area > Acid sulfate soil | place: Finland: Risofladan, Vaasa | collected... | reverse complement strand
ACAAAACAGTGATGCGCGTCCTCCTGCGGGCCGGCGAGAGCTGCCTCCAGCTCCTTGACAGCAAGATTCGGGGTGTCCGGGCGAAGCGGGTTCAGGTGGACGAAATCTGGACCTACGTGTTCAAGAAAGAAGCTCGCATTGCTTCCGACGATCCGCCGGAATGGGGCGACGAATACGTTTTCATCGGCATGGACGCTGACACCAAACTCGCTATCTCCCACCGGATCGGCAAGCGCGACGCCACGACCGCTTACTACCTCATGCAGGACCTGCAGAGTCGGTTGGCGAACCGCGTCCAGTTGACCACAGACGGATTCAAACCCTATCTCAGGGCCGTTGAGGATAGCTTTGGCGCGGATGTTGATTACGCCATGCTGGTAAAGCTCTATGGAAGCGAGAAGAGCGAATCGGAAGGGCCGGCCTGGTATGGCCCGGCGAAGGTGGTAGCAGCGATGCCTCAGCCGATCATTGGCAGGCCGCAACTGCGCTACGTTTCAACATCCTACATCGAGCGCCAGAACCTGACCATCCGAATGCAGGCGCGGCGATTCACCCGGCTCACGAACGCCTTCAGCAAGAAGTTGGAGAACTTAAAAGCTCAGGTCGCCCTGCATTTTGCGTGGTACAATTTCGCTCGCGTCCATCAAACCCTGAGGGTCACCCCGGCGATGGAAGCCGGATTGACTGACCATGTGTGGAGAACGGAGGACTTGCTCTTATGGCCGACCGCGAATTAATTGCAATCTGGAAACAGTTCAAGCTTGTCCACGAGGTGCTCTACCGAAACGGGACTTCAATCGAGGCTCTGCAGCGCGCGCTCGACGAGTCGGGACTCCAGCAACAGAGGCTTTACCACGAGGCCCAGGCATCCCAGGACTATGCCGCAAAACATGCGGAGCTATCGCGTCTAATCGACGATACAATTCGGAAATTGGGGGGAGAACCGTAGGCTGCGTTTGCATTGTCCACACTCCTGTGCTATCTTCGGATTGAGCCCAAAGATTCTAAGGCCCCGGTTGCAGCCGGGGCTTTTCCGTTTCACCTATTTTACCACGCCTTCACTGCCCCGTAGATAGGTATGGATCCCCTCTGAGAAACTCATTGCGGCTGATCACCTTCTTCTTTATGTTGCCTTCCGGCACTTCGTACAACGTGACTCCAGTGCCGTCGCAGTAGGGCCTTTCCTGCTTTTCGCTCCATCCCATCGTAAACGAAAGCGGGGTCCGGAACCGTGAGTATCCCACGTCGTGAGCAAAGGTCTTGCAGAAACTGACCCATCCGTTGCCAGTCTCCCACATAACCTCGTAATCCCCAGGCTCTATATTCCTGAGCTTGTAACTCTCCCCTGACCGCACGTAGAAGAGCCTGACTGTCTGGTTGGTGCCGCCTTCCACAACCCTGATTACCGCGTCCCCATCCGTGCCGTTGTCTATTTCCAGCGGACAATGGCCGTCCGATCCTGCGTCCTCCTCCAGTCTTTCGCCAGTGTAAAGACGCTCTGTGGCTTTTCCAGCAGTGCATGGCAGCTCGGAGGGTCTTGGCGGAACTGGACGCGGGCGAGCCGAAGGCGCGGGTGCGTACTGCTGTGATATGCCCCCATCGTCTGGGGCCCCTTCCGGGGCCGAGGCTGCGGCGACAGATGCTGCAGGTTTCCGTGGCGAGGCCGTTTCGGTTTCCGTGTTCGGCGCTGAGGGCGTTTCCGCTGACGGTCCGAGCCAGCCGTAAATTCCCATCATCAGCAAAATGCCGATCAAGAGCCCCAACAGCATCATCGGGCGGCGGCCAAGCTGAAAGCCCCTTGTCGCCTCGCGGAGCCTTTGGGCCATATGGAGCCTTGCCGACACGGTAACCGGAGTGGCCTTCGGAGGACCTGGACAAGGCGAGAAATCTGGAGGAACTGCGGGTGGGACTACGATCGGAGGTGGCGGCGTAATCAGCGGCTTGCGTTCGAGCGGGGTGAGCGCCCCGCACTTCACGCACCTGATCTGCTTGCCGAGGTGGGAATCCTCGACGTGGTAAGGCTCTCCGCAGTGAACGCAACGCACGTCAACCATCGCCTTTACCTGCCCATGCCGTGCGCAGAAATCCTAGCACCAGCACAAAGTTGGGGCAACACAATTTTCTTAGTGACTTAAGGACGCCGAATCTGCTAAATAACTGAGTGGAGGCCAAACATGGGAAGCAATGTGGGTAACACCAAGCCAGCGGCAACAGAGCAGCGTCTCAGGACGGATCTCCAGACAGGCCAAACCCGACCCGTTGGGCCTGCCCGCCCAGTCGATGTCGTTCCCATCACCCGCGAGCAGTTCTGGCACGGGGATCGGAACGCCCCATCCAATAGGCGCCAAATTCCCCGGCAGCGTGGCCGCTCCAAGCCCAGTCGCTAGATATCCTTACGGCTTCGACGACCGGGAATCTCCCTAGAAATATAAATAGGCAACGCGCCCCGCTCATTCTCGTGCATTCCCTTAACGATTTCCTTCCTGACCGCAAAGAAGCCCTTCGCTGTGCCTTGTGGCGTCGCATTCGTCTTGCTCGACTGCATGCCGCTAGCGAGAATTGCGGAAACTAGGTCAAGAACCTGCTTTTCGTCCATTGTCACCATCCAGGCTCGATCAACAACAAAGGCCCAAGCATAGCAAACCAGAATCCCACTGTCGCGCCCTTTCCGCTTCTACTCTCCGTCTTCCCAAATTCAAATGACACCACTACCAAACTCCGCCTTGCCTTGACGCTCCCGATGATGCGAACTAGAATGAGGGTTTACAACTTTCCGCCTGAATTTACGCTAGGGGGACTATGCTCGACGGTTCGATTCCCGAGGCTCTGACGTTTGACGATGTTCTTCTGCTGCCTGCCCGGTCAGCAGTTCTGCCAACTCAGGCCAACACCCGCACGCAATTGACCCGCAGGATTTTTCTGAACATTCCTATTGTCAGTTCCGCCATGGATACGGTCACGGAGTCTCGCCTCGCCATCGCCTTGGCCCAGCAGGGCGGACTGGGCGTGATCCATCGCACCATGTCCCCCGACCGGCAAGCGCTGGAAGTCGACAAGGTCAAGCGCTCGGAGAGCGGCATGATTGTTGACCCGGTCACGATCGGCCCCAAGCGCAAGATCTCCGAAGCCCTTGAGATCATGGCGAAGTACCATATTTCCGGAGTGCCGGTGGCTGAAAACGGCAAGCTGGTGGGAATTCTGACCAACCGGGACCTGCGTTTTGAAACCCGCACGGATCTTACCGTGGAAGAGTTGATGACCAAGAAAGATCTGGTCACGGTTCCTATGGGCACCACGCTTGAGGAAGCGGAGAGAATCCTGCACCGGCACCGCATTGAGAAGCTTCCGGTGGTGGACAAAGACTTTACCCTCAAGGGGTTGATTACCGTCAAAGACATTCAGAAGCGGATCAAGTATCCGAGCGCCGCCAAGGACTCTCACGGCCGCTTGCGGGTGGGAGCCGCCGTGGGCGTTACGGGCGATTATCTCGAGCGCGCCCAGGAACTGGCTCGCGCCAAAGTGGATGTCATTGTGGTGGACACCGCCCACGGACATTCCGAGCGGGTGCTCGAAGCGGTCGAACGAATCAAGAAACTCATTCCGGATACCGATTTAATTGCCGGGAACGTTGCCACCTTTGAGGGCGCCACCGATCTGATCGAGCGCGGCGTGGACGGCGTGAAGGTGGGCATCGGGCCGGGGTCGATCTGCACCACGCGCGTGGTGAGCGGCGCGGGAGTGCCGCAGATCACCGCCATTGCGGAGTGCTCCCGAGCTGCTCGCAAAGCCAATGTTCCTTTGATTGCTGACGGCGGGGTCAAATTTTCCGGCGACATCACCAAAGCCATTGCTGCAGGAGCAAGTGTTGTGATGATCGGGAGCCTGTTTGCCGGCACGGAAGAAAGCCCGGGCGAGACGATCCTTTATCAGGGAAGGACCTTCAAGTCCTATCGCGGGATGGGATCGCTTGGAGCCATGACTGCGGGATCAAGAGACCGTTACGGCCAGGAGGACGAGACCTCAAAGCTGGTTCCGGAAGGCATCGAGGGCCGCGTGCCTTATAAGGGCTTGCTGTCCGATATGATCGCCCAGCTTACCGGCGGGCTCCGCGCCGGGATGGGCTACTGTGGATGTCCGACCATCCCCGACCTTCACCAGAAGGGCAGATTCATTCGGATTTCCTCCTCCGCCCTCAGAGAGAGCCACGTTCACGACGTGATCATTACCAAGGAGGCGCCCAACTATCGTCTTGAATAGTCCGGCCTCCAGCAAAGCGCTTCAAAAACATTCACAATCATTCCTTGGGTGGGTGCCTGCCTTGATCTGGGCGGGCGTCATCTTCTTCATGTCAACAAAGGCCTTTGGCAGTACCTTCACGGCCCGCCTGCTGGCCGCGATTCTTGCTTTGCTTCATCTCCAGGTCTCGCCCGAGACGTTTAACCTGTTGAACTTCCTGATGCGGAAGACGGGACATTTTACGGAGTACTCGATTTTTGCCATTTTCCTCTATCACGCCTTGGGCGACGGCGGCTGGGCGGCGTGGCGGCCCAGGAAAGCTCTCGCTTGCATCGTTCTGGCGGGATTGTATGCGCTGACCGACGAGTTCCATCAGCGGTTCGTGCCGGGCCGCGGACCCTCCATTGTCGACTGCGGCTTCGATACTCTCGGAGCCGCGCTGGGCATGACAATCATTTATTTTGTCAGCGCTCGTTCTCAAAAAAAGGGAGAAGCGCAGTTTCCTGCCGGCCCCCCGCCAACTTAAACAGGCTTCCGAAGGTTCACGCCGCAACTTTTGGTTTCACGCAAGAACTGCTCCGTCATTGCCCGGCCCCGCAGTTTTTCGAGCCGGGTCTGCGCAAAGCGAGCGAATTCCAGTTAATTCCTGGCTATGGATGTGAAGCGTCCCGCCACCGGCGATGGGTCCGCGCTGTTCGCCTCGGGCCGTTCAAGGAGAAACTCCTACGGCGAATTACGATAGCTCTTGCGCGCGGGACCGCCTTCTAGACTTTTCGAGATTGGAGGAGGAGCAGAAGAAGCGCTTTTTGGACATGCAAGCGGTTTTCAGCCTGATCGTAGACCAATGATTTGGGGGAGTCGATCACGGAGTCTGTCACTTCCAGTCCCCGGTGCGCCGGAAGGCAATGGAGAAACATCGCGTTGGGGCCGGCGGCGTTCATGAGGTCTTCGTTCACCTGGTAGGGAGCAAAGACTTGCGTCCGCAAGTGCGCGGCGAATTCCTGTCCCATGCTGGCCCAGACATCCGTGTAGATGGCTTGGGCGCCCGTGACCGCCTCGATGGGGTCGTGGGACAACAGGATCTTGGCCCCTGTTTCCCGCCCCAGGGCTTTCGCTTCCGCAACCATGGCGGACTTCGGTTCAAAGCCGGAGGGCGTCGCCACGTGAACCGTGATGCCCAGCTTTGCGCCGGTCAGCATCAGAGAATGGCAGACGTTGTTGCCGTCGCCGACGAAGGCCAGCTTCAGGCCTTTCAGCCGGCCGAATTTTTCGTGGAGCGTAAAGTAGTCGCCGAGCGCCTGGCAGGGATGGAGGAGATCGGTCAGCGCGTTGATCACCGGGACGGAAGCATTCTCAGCCAGCTCCACAACCGCCTGATGGGAAAAGGTGCGTGCCACGATGCCGTCAACCCAGCGCGAGAGATTCCGTGCCACGTCTTTGATGGATTCGCGCTCACCCAGGCGAGGCTTCGAGTGTTCAAGGTAAACGGCAAAGCCGCCCATGCTGGTCATGCCCACTTCAAAGGTGACCCGCGTGCGCAGCGAAGGCTTTTCAAAGATCATCGCCAGTTGCTTTCCGGCAAGGGCGTGCGAGAACTCGCCGGGATGGGCTTTGACGCGTCCCGCCAGTTCCAAAATCATCTTCAGGTCGCTGGTGGTCAGGTTCTGGTCAGCCACTAAATCCCGAATCGTAAGTTGTTCTTGTTTTTCCATAGAAATAACCGGTGTCATGCGTGCACCCCTTTGTTTTGCATGTTAGACACAGAAGCCAGAATCGGCCGAAGTGCCGCGATAACTTGATCGACATGCTCCCTTTCGATAATGAGTGGCGGCAGAAATCTCAAAACCCGTTCCTGCGTGCAGTTGAACAGAATTCCTGCCTGGAGGCCCTGACGCACGGCTTCCTTGCCCGGCACCGCCAGCTCTGCCGCGAGCATCAAACCCTGGCCGCGGACCTGCTGGATGACGGGGAGTTCCTCCTGGAGCTTCAGAAGTTGCTTGCGGAAATACGCGCCAACTTCGCGCACCTGTTTCAAGAATTCCGGCCGCTCGAGAATTTCGAGAAACTTCAGCGCCAGCCGACACTGAAGCGGCCCGCCTCCGAACGTCGTGCCGTGCATGCCGGGAAGAAATGCCTGGGCCACTTTCTCGCGCGCCACGATGGCCGCGAGCGGCAGCCCGCCTGCCAGAGCCTTGGCTACCAAAACCATGTCCGGCTCAAGGCCGAAGCGCTGGTAGGCAAAATAGTTTCCCGTGCGTCCCAGGCCGCTCTGGATCTCGTCGCAGATCAGCAACGCGCCGTGGGTCCGGCAAAGCTCCTGTCCCGCTTTCAGGAACTTCTCGTCCATCTCCACTACGCCGCCTTCGCCTTGAATCACTTCCACCAGCAGCGCGGCGACGCGCGGGGAAAAACTGTCGTTCAGGTGCGCGATGTCGTTCTGGCGGATGAACTTGACGCCCGGAATCAAGGGCTCGAAGGGCTTGCGATACTTCTCCGGCCAGGTGGCGGAAAGAGCGCCCAGCGTGCGCCCGTGGAAGGAATTCTCCAGGGCCAGAATCTCAACGCGGCCGGGGGATTCGTGCCGGCCGTAGGCGCGGGCGAGTTTCATGGCGCCTTCGACGGATTCGGTGCCGGTGTTGGCAAAAAAGGCGCGGTCGAGCCCCGTGAGCGCGGTCAACTTTTCAGCCAGCGGAGCCTGAAAGCGATGATAGATAAGGTTTGAAACGTGTAGGAGGTCCTCCGAGGGGTCGCGCAGCGCCTCGAGGATCTCCGGGTGAGCGTGACCGAGGGCATTGACTCCCAGCCCGCTAAGAAAATCCAGGTACTTGTTCCCCTGGTCGTCGTAAAGGTAGCAGCCCTCGCCCCGGACCGCCAGGAGGGGCATGCGCTCGTACGTCGGAACCAGCTTCCGTTTTTCGAGTTCGGCAATCTGATCGTAATTCATGCTGCCTTCACAATCCTTGTTCCCACACTCTCTCGTTTGATGACCGTTCGCACCAAAGAGTTTGGTGTGTCCGGAGAAATGATGTCGATTTCCTTCACGCCGTGCTGGAGCGTGCGTGCGCAAGAGCGCAGTTTGGGAATCATTCCGTCGCGAACCGTGCCCTTCCGGATCAGGCTCTGAATCTCTCCCAGCCGCACCAGCGGCAGCACTTTCCGGTCGGCGTCCCACACGCCGCCCGATTCCGTGAGATAGAGCAGGCGGTCCGCCTTGAGCGCCGAAGCCAGCGCCGCCGCCAGGTCGTCCGCGTTGATGTTCAAGTACTCGCCCTGGGTGCTCAAGCCCAGGCTCGCCACGACCGGCACAAATCCCTTTTCAAAGGCAAAATCGAGGATAGCGGCGTTGATCCGGCTGGGCCGGCCGACAAATCCCAAGTCCTTCTTTGAGCCGTTCAATGTGCTGACCAGCTTGCGCGCCACCACCAGTTTGCCGTCTCCGCCGCAGATCCCGAGCGCTGCCTGGCCCTGCGTTTCAAGCTCCGCAACCCATTGTTTGTTGACGCTGCCCGCCAGCACCATCAGGGCCACGTCGCGGGTCTGGGCGTCAGTGATCCGCAGGCCGTTGTGGAATTCCGTCGCGATCGCCATCCGCTCAAGCGTCTCGGTCAGCGCTTTGCCGCCCCCATGAACCACCACCACGCGGTGCCCGGAACGCCGCAATTCGATGATCTGCCCCGCCAGGCGCCGCCGCCTGCCGCGATCTTCCGCCGCTTGTCCTCCGATTTTGATGACGATTTTCAAAGAAGCGCCGTTTCTTCATCAAAACCGAACATGAGATTCATGTTCTGAACGGCTTGCCCCGCCGCCCCTTTCCCCAGGTTGTCGAGCGCCGACACGATGACCATCCGCTGTCCGTCGCGATCGAGCGCGAAACCGATGTCCGTATAGTTGGTATGGGCCACGGATTGAATTTCCGGCAGCCCTGATTCCAACACGCGAACCAGCGGCGCCTGCGAATAAAAGTCGTGATAAAGCGCCGCAACTTCCCCGGCCGAGCGGGATTTCGCCAGCCGAACGTAAATCGTGCTCAAGATGCCGCGCGTGATGGGGAGCAGGTGCGGCGTGAAAATGAAGTCCTTTTCCGCGAGCCCCAGGGTCTGGAGCATTTCCGGCACGTGGCGATGGCCGAAAAGGCCGTAGGCCCGGCAATTCTCATTGACCTCGACAAAGTGCAGCTTGTCGCTGGGCGCGCGGCCGGCGCCGCTCGCGCCCGACTTGGAGTCGGAAATGATGCCGGCGCTCGGATCGGTCCAACCTTTTTTCAGGAGCGGCGCGAGCCCCAGAATGACGGAGGTCGCATAGCATCCGGGATTGGCCACCAGGCGCGCTTGCCGGATGCTTGCGGCGTTCAATTCGGTGAGGCCATAAACCGCTTCTTCGAGCGCCTGATGTGCGTGATGCTCAAAACCGTACCAGCGCGGATAGGTGGTGGCATCCTTCAGGCGGAAGGCCCCACTCAAGTCCACGACGCGAACGTTGCGATCAAGAAGCGCCGGCGCCAAATTGAGAGCCGTTTCATGAGGCGTCGCCAGAAAAACCAAATCTACTTCGGCAGGCGCCAAGCCTTCGAGCGAGAGAGGCTCGCAAAGGACGTCGAATTTCCCTCGAAGGATGGGGTGCGAATGCTCGATCGGGAAGCCCTTTTTCTCATGCCTCCCGGAAGACATCAACCGGGTAACCCGGGTATAGGGATGCCGCGCCAGCAGGCGCAAAAGCTCCCTGCCGGCATAACCCGTTGCCCCCGCAACAGCCACCCGTAGAGCCGTTTGCGGAGCGTTGCTGCGGCGTGAAGCACTCCCGGCTTCTGTCGCCGCTAACGTCCGCAAAGGGTCCATGCCTTAGAATATTTATGCATAATGCGCATAAATATGTTTTTACTTGAATTGGGTTCCGGTGTCAAGGGAAAATGGCGGAGGGAAGGGTTGGCGCCCATCAGGTTTGCGCCTCAAGGATCGAGATCATGAAGATTGCCATTTCAGTTTCCGGGAAGGAAAAAAACAAGGGCCCAGAATCGCCCTATTTTAAGGCGATGCTGGGCGTGGGAGCGCGGCCCGAAGAGATCGAGATGCTTACGGCGGATGACCTGGGCAGGCTGTCCGTCGAGTGCCTTGACGGGATTCTTTTTACGGGCGGGGAAGACGTCGATCCCTTCTTTTATGACGAGCAAATCAAGCATGAAAACGTTCACGTTGACCGCTCGCGTGACAAATTCGAATTCGGTTTGCTTGAGCAAGGGCTCAAGCGCGGCATCCCCATCTTGGGCATCTGCCGGGGAATCCAGATGATCAATGTCTGGTTCAAGGGAACGCTCTACCAGGATTTGAAGAGCGACACGGCGCTGGAACGCGATCACAAGCAGGCGGGAAGCCGCAGCGCCACCACTCACTCGGTGACGGTCACGGAGCCGGATTCTCTGTTGCACAGCTTGATTCCTGGGAACTGCATGGTGAACAGCCTCCATCACCAGGCGATCAAGCGCCTGGGCCACGGCTTGAAGGCCACGGCGCACTCCGAAGATGAATTGTACGAAGCTATTGAGCTTGCCGAAGACCATCCTTTCTTTCTTGCCGTTCAGTGGCATCCGGAAGAGTTATTTAGCGAACATCCCGAGCAACTCAAGATCTTTGAGGAATTTATAGCCCTGTGCCGGGACCGGGCAGCGCAGAAGGAAAGCGCATCCTGATAGCCGCTTCTTGAAACTGCCCGCCATCGCGCCTGTTTGGAGACCCAAAGTGTATCCGGATTTGCCGGACTATTTGCGCGCCGGCTTGAAGATCGTGTTTGTGGGCTTCAATCCCGGGGAGCGCTCGGCGGCTATTGGCCACTATTATGCGGGACGGGGGAACCAGTTCTGGAACTTTCTCTATGAATCGGGGCTGACCCCGGTGCGTCTCGCTCCCGAAGAGGATTTCCGAGTTTTGGAATTTGGATTGGGGCTGACCGACGTTGTCAAACGCTGGTCGAAGTCGAGCGGCGAGTTGAATGCGGATGACTACCGCAGCGGCGTTCCAAGCCTGAAGGCGAAGCTTATGGGCGCCGCCCCCCGCGCGGTGGCGTTCAATGGAAAGACGGCCTTTGAGCGGTTCCAGGGGAGCCGGGCGGAGCTGGGGCCTCAGCCCGATCGCCTGGGGAACTCCCGGATCTTTGTTCTGCCCTCGACGAGCGGGCGCAATGGAAGCCTTTCGCGCTCCCAAAAACTCGAATACTTTTGCCGGCTTCGAAAGTGGGCGCGTTGATAGCGAGCACTCGCTGCCGGTCAAGAAGCCCTGCTTCCATTCCTAAATATCAAATCGCTTTTCAGCCGGCAGCGGCCTGCTGCGGCCCGGAACTGTTCCCTTGCGCGAGCCGAGAATAAAAATGGCACTGCGGCGGTTCCCGCGGCGGCAGGCTGGCGTATACTTGGCTGGAACCGCGAAGTTGAAACGAATGACGCCTTCATAAGGGATTGTGAGGTAGAGATCGTTGAAAACACTTGCCCGGATTTTTCTCATCATCAGTGTACTTTCCTTGGGCAGATTGGCTTTGGCCCAGGTTACTCCGGGCAAAGTGATTGCCGTTCGGCAGCGCAAAGAGGGAGTGCTTCTCCGGATGCAGACCGGTGCGATGGAATTGCAGGTTGAGACGCCTAGCGTCGTCCACGTGATTTACTCTCCGACGGGGTCGTTTCCCCACCATCCCGATCCGATGATTGTGCGGACCTCGTGGCCTGGCGCCCCCTGGAAGCTTGAAACCACGGACCCTGCCGCGATCACCCTCTCCACTTCACAGTTGCGCGTCATCGTAGCGCGCAAGAACGGCGGCCTCACTTTCAGAAGCGTGTCGGGAGACCTCCTGCTGCAAGACGACAATCGTGACGGCGGCAAGATGATGATGCCGGCCATCGTCAACGGAGAGAGGACGTATCACGCGACGGATTTGTTCTCCCCGCAACGGGATGAGGCGTTCTACGGACTGGGCCAGCATCAGGCCGGAGTCTGGAACTACAAAGGGGACTCCGTCCAGTTGTCCCAGGACAATACCAACATCTCCATTCCTTTTTACGTCTCCTCCCTGGGGTACGGGATGTTTTGGAACAACTCCTCGGTTTCCCGGTTCAACAACCGCTTTCCGCGCAGCCTCTATCTTGATTCAGAGTTTGCGGACACCATCGATTATTACTTTCTCTACGGTCCCGGGATGGACAAGATCATTGCCGAATACCGGGATCTGACCGGGCGGGCGCCGATGTTCGGCAGGTGGGCTTATGGCTTCTGGCAGTGCAAGAACCGGTACCGGTCGCAGGAAGAAATCCTGGGCATCGCGCAGAAGTACCGGGAACTCAGGATTCCCATCGACAACATTGTGCAGGACTGGTTTTGGTGGACCAAGATGGGGTCTTTCGTCTTCAACAATAATTATCCCGATCCCAAAGCCATGGTGGATACTCTGCATCGCGAGCACTTCCACATCATGATTTCCGTGTGGCCTCGATTTGCGCCGGACGAAAAGAACTTCGGCATCCTTAAGCAGAACGGCTGGCTCATGCACATCAACAGCCCCACGACCAGTTGGCCGGGCGCCGGACTGTACGATGCTTTCAACCCCCAAGCCCGCGCATTCTATTGGAAACTGATCGATGATGCTCTGTTCCGCCGGGGATTTGACGCCTGGTGGATGGATGCCACCGAGCCGGAAACCACCACGCGCGAACAGAACGTGATGGTTCGTTCAAAGACGGCGATGGGGAACGGCGCGCGCTACGCCGACATTTTTCCGCTGATGACCACGATGGCCGTTTACCAGGGGCAGCGCCGGGTGACGCAGGACAAAAGAGTTTTTATTCTGACGCGCTCGGCGGCTGCCGGGATGCAGCGCAACGCCGCGGCTGCCTGGTCGGGAGATATTGCCGCCAATTGGCATGCCTTCAGGCGGCAGATTCCCGCCGGGTTGAACTATTCCATCTCCGGCCTTCCATACTGGACGACCGATATCGGCGGATTCGTCGGGGGAAACCCCACGCTTCCGGCCTATCGAGAGTTATTTATCCGCTGGTTCGAATATGGAGCCTTCTGCCCGATCTTCCGAGTCCACGGCACGCGCAAAACCAATACCAACGAACTCTGGGCCTATGGGAAGCAGGCTCAATCGATCCTGACCAAGTATGACGAGCTGCGCTATCGCCTGATGCCGTACATCTATTCCGTGGCTTGGCGTGTGACCGATCAGGGCTATACGATGATGCGCCCCCTGGTGATGGATTTCCCTGACGATGCCGAAGCCCGCGACATTGGGAATCAGTTTCTATTCGGCCCGGCGGTTCTGGTGAATCCGGTTACGGATCCCGGAGTCCGAACGCGGCGTCTCTATCTGCCTTCTGCAACGTGGTACAACTTCTGGACCGGCCGGCGCCGGCCGGGCGGCAAATTCATCACGACGCCCGCGCCGCTTGGGACGATGCCTCTGTTCGTGCGCGCGGGTTCGATTCTCCCCATGGGGCCGAGCGAACAATATGCCGGCCAAAAGCCTGATGAGCCTATCGAACTTCGCATTTATCCGGGAGCTGACGGCGACTTTACGCTTTACGAAGATGACGGGACGACCTACAACTACGAAAAAGGCGCGAAAGCCACCATCCCCATGCACTGGGATGACGCTAGCCGGACGCTGACCATCGGCGCGCGGCAGGGCAGTTTTCCAGGCATGCTCCGGAACCGGACTTTCAAGGTGATTTGGGTGGCTGAAGGCCACGGCAACGGGCTCAATCCAACGGAGCCCATTGATCACACGGTGCATTACGACGGGAAGCCTATTACCGTTCAGCGGTGACGGACGGTCGCGGAAGGATCGAGCCGCCGATTTTGGCCGGCGGCCAGGCGAGAGCCGGGAAACAGTTTCTTGCGGTTTAAGTGGAAAGCGAATCGATGGCAAGGCGCTCTGCCCTTTGCAGGGTAAAAGGTAGCCATGACCTGTCGTTTAACGCTATCCTTTGGGTATCTCCAGCTTTTCAGAGTTGAGGGAATATGCCAACCAAAATTTACTTCTTGAAGGGCGACATCACCAACATGGAAGTGGATGCCATCGTGAACGCGGCGAACAACGACCTGATGCTGGGATCGGGAGTGGCCGGGGCGATTCGCCGCAAGGGTGGTCCCACGATTGAAGAGGAATGCGAGCGCATCGGATCCATCCGCCTGGGCGAGGCGGCGGTGACTCCGGGAGGCAATCTGAAGGCCTACTATGTGATCCATGCGGCAAGCATGCGCCTGGGCGGCCGGACGACGGCGGAGTCGCTCCGCAGCGCGACCCGGAACAGTTTGCTGCGGGCGGAGGAAAAAGGGCTGAAGACCATTGCCTTTCCCGCCATTGGCACGGGAGTCGCCGGATTTTCCATGGAGGAATGCGCGGACATTATGATCCGGGAAGTCTTCACGCATCTCGAATCACGCAGCAGTCTTGAGAAGATTTACTTTGTTCTTTACGACGACGCGGCCCTCAAAGTTTTTGAGGACGCCTATCAGAAGCTCTCGGCCCGTCCTGAAACGGAAGGATGAAGGTTTCTAGAGCTGTTTCGATTTAAGTGCTTACATATCCGCAAGAGGCGAAGAAGTTTGTGCATTCGCTTGGGGAGACCGTATTGAGCAATTCCCCGATTTCCTTCCAGAGGGCATCGCGATCTCGTTTGG
>Ga0307373_10010173_pt1 | contig 13899 bp, 10 predicted proteins | sample OX2MG_FD_202534 | JGI IMG/M metagenome (GOLD analysis project Ga0307373, IMG submission 202534) | Soil microbial communities from Risofladan, Vaasa, Finland - OX-2 | ecosystem: Environmental > Terrestrial > Soil > Coastal area > Acid sulfate soil | place: Finland: Risofladan, Vaasa | collected... | reverse complement strand
CGCCGCGTTCCGTCTCCTGGCCATTCCCTAAACACCGTGAAACATCCGCCATGAAGCACCCGCCGCAAGGCGAAACAATCACCCTTGACTGGTCCAACCATATCGGAACGCCCTCCGCGGCGTTCCGAGAAGCGCGAATTGACGCGATATCTGCTTTTCACGGCACGCCACAGAGGGCGTGCCCTACAGGCTTTGCCGCGAACGTCGACTTACGCCCTCGCCTCGCCAGCCGGCCAAACTGCTCTAGCCTCGGCTGCTGCCATTGTGTTAGACACTTGGATCGCTTGCTGGCCGGTCCTGCCGCACGGCCAGTCCTGCCGCACAATGGAAGACTGACATGCCCGTTGCAAATGACTCGGCGCTCCCCGGAAAAGCGGGGATTTCGATCCGGCAGTTTCGGACGGACCAGGCAAGTCAGCGGCGCGAGCTGCGGCGCCGCTTGTACGAACCTCAGGCGGACCAAGAACTCCTCCCGGCCAAAGGCCTGGCAGCCTGCAAGTTTGTAGCCCGCGCCGCGGTGCTAGCGGCGCTGGCGGCCATCGTGGCTCACCAAATCTGCCTGGTATTCGACCTCAATTACAAGAACTACGGCGAAGGCCCGATTCTGGCGTTCGTGGAGCGGATGCAGTCCGAATCGATCTCCGCCTCCTGGGCAAGTCGACCGCCGTACGCGCTGAGCTGTTACGGACCCGCGTTCTATTGGCTTGCCGACGCCGCGGCCCGCGCCAGCGGCTTCGAGCATAGCGTCGTACCCGGGCGGGCGGTCGCCCTGGCCACTGGATTGCTGACGGCCTGCCTGGCGGCCGTTATCGCCGGCCGCCGCACGCAAAGCGTCGAAATCGGCTTGCTCGCTGCGCTGATGTTTCTCGCGTCGCTGCCCGTGGCCGAATGGTTCCCTTTTGCACGGGTCGACACGCTAGCGCTCGTGTTTTCCGCCGGGGCGTTTCTGGCGGTCGGCCCGGGCGTGCGAGGGGCGGTTTTACCGGCGCTGCTCATCGCCGCCGGTTCGCTGGCCAAACCCACGGCGGCCCTTTCTGCGGCGCCGATCTTCCTGCACTTTTTGGCTCACGCGCGCTACCGCGACGCCGCACGCTTTGCGGGCGCGGCCTGCGTGCTGGGCGCCGCGGCCTGGGGCGGCGCCGAATGGGCTTCGGACGGTTTTTTTCTGACCTCCGTGCTCAAAGGCAATCGCAACCCGATGATCCTCTGGCGCGGCTATTCTCACGCGTACGCGTTTCTTTCCAGCCCGCTTGGCGCCGTCGCTACGATCACGAGCGCCGTGCTGCTGGTCGCCTCTCCGGCGCGGTTCGTCCGCTCGTTGTACAGTCTGGGCTTTGCGGTCAGCATGGCGATTTCCGCGGTCATCGCGTGCAAAAAGGGTTCGGAGTTGAACTACTTTCTCGACCCCGCATGGCTGGGCAGCCTGGCCATAGCCATCGAAGGGCTTCCGCGATTGAGAGCGCTGGACGCTCGTCGCAGCTTGTTGGCCGCGGCGTTCCTGGCCGCACTGGTCGCCGTGCCGTACCTGCGCGAGATGAAAGTCCGCTATCGGTCTCCGCTGAAACGTCCCGAGACGTTCGAGGTCGTGCGGCGCTGTCTGGCCGACGAACCGGCCGAGACCGAGGTGCTGGCCGACGGAAAAACGATCCCCATGGTCTTGGAGACCGGGCGCCGGCCGTGGGTGAGCGACCCGTACCTGTACGCCTTGCTCGTCGACAACGGCACGCTCGATCCTGCGCCGCTCATCGAGCGGATCGAAGACGGGCGGATCAAGTGGCTCATTTTCCGCCGCTCGATCGAGTTTCACCACGAGAATACGGGCTGTTGGCCGCCCGAGGCGACCGCGATCTTTCCCAAGTATTTCGAGTTGGCGAGCACGCAAGCGGGGCTGTTTATTTACCGCCATCGCTAGCCCGCCGGGTGGAGCACATTGGTCTAGCCCCGAGGGGCTTTTCTCTGCTAAAACCCTGCACTGGGAAGCGAGAATTCACGATGCCGGGGTGAGGAGATGACGAGCAAGGAAACGGCGGTCGCAGAGCGAGAAACGGTCGAAAGCGCCAAGCGGGTCGCCTTGGACCTTGGCTCGCCGACTCTGCCCGAATCGTGGCGTACCGAGCGGGCATCGGCGACCGAGCCCCGTTGGGCGCCGTCTCTCTCGTCGCTGAAAATCGGGGCGCGGCTGGCCTTGGCGACGGCCATCGCGCTGGTGACGATGCATCTGACCTTTTTGATTTTCGACTTCCAACACAAGAGTTACGGCGACGGCCCGATCCTGGCCATGACCGAACGCATGCGTTCGGAGCCGATCTCGGGCGCCTGGTTGCGAGAGCCGCCCTACACGCTCAGTTGCTACGGCCCTGCGTTTTACTACGTCACGAACGCCGTGGCCGAGTTGGGCGGCTGGCGCCACAGCCTGCAACCCGGGCGAATCGTCTCGCTGATTGCAGGTCTGGCGGCGGCGGCTTTTGCGGCGATCGCTGCGGGCCGTCAAACGAAGAGCGTTGAAATCGGCCTGCTGGCCGCGCTGATGTTCATGGTTTCTGCGCCCTTTTCCGAATGGACGCCTCACCCGCGGGTCGACCTGCTGGGCATTGCTTGTGCGGCGGCTGCCTTGATGGTCGTCGGAACAAGCAGGCGCAGCCTGATTGTCGCCGCGTGTTGCATCGCGGCCGGGTCGCTATCGAAACCGACGATCGCCCTGTCGGCGGCGCCGATTTTTGCACACCTGCTGGCCAACCGGCGCTACCGCGACGCCGGCGCGTTTACGGCTTGGGTCGCCGCGCTCGGCGCTGCGGCCTGGGTCGCCGCCCAATGGGCCAGCGATGGTTTCTTTCTGACGGCGGTGCTTGCCGGCAATCGCAACCCGATGATGGTCTGGCACGGCTACTTTTTCCTCTATCAATTCCTGTCCTTCCCGATCGGCGCGGTGGCCGTGCTGGTCGTCGGGCAACTGGCGATCGCCTCGCCCGAGCGTTTTTTCCGTTCGCTGTTCAGTCTGGGCTTTGCGGTCAGCCTGGCGATTTCCGTGATTACCATTTGCAAGCAAGGCGCCGAATTGAATTACTTTCTTGAGCCCTCGCTGCTGGGCGCGCTGGCCATTGCGGTCGACGGCGTTCCCAGAATGTGCATGCCGGGTCCGCGGCGCGGGCTGGCGGCGCTGGCGATTTCGGCGGCCGTGTTGGGGCTGCCTTACGCGCGGGAGGTCAGGCACCAATGCCGCTCGTCGTTCGAGCGGCCGAAGCACTACGCCATGATCGAAGAATATCTGGCCGACGAATCGCCCGAGGCGGAATTGCTGGCCGACGGCCGAATGGTCGACGCCGTGCTGGCCGCCGGACGCCGGCCCTGGCTGAACGATTCCTATCTCTACATGCTGCTGGTCGACAACGGCACGCTCGACGCGTCTCCGCTGCTCGAGCGGCTGCGCGACGGCCGGATCAAGTGGCTGTTCATGCGCAAGGATCTCGAAGACCACGTCGAAGCCTCGACGCGGCAGGGCAATTGCTGGCCGATGTCGGTGCTCGACGCATTCCCGCGTTACTACGAACTGGTCGAAAAGAAGAACGGCCTTTGGGTCTACCGCCATCGCAGTTACGCCGCCGGCGATGCTGGAGAAGTCAGCGGCTCGGAGCGGCCTTCGCCGTCTGCCAAACGCCTCGGGCGAAGGATCCCAGCGACGCCGGCCGCATTGCGGCAGTCGTAACGCGCTTAACGGTTAAACGCGAAGCGCAGGGAGCAATCTCGGACGAGGGCGAAAGCCCCCCTTTTTGCCCGTTCGGCGGCCGAATTGCATCCTAGATTTTCTCACCGAAACGGGGGATGCACGAAACGCTGAAATCGCGGCTTTGCGGCGATTTGGTTGATTTACGCCTCGGCCCGCATCGCGGGCGTCATCGATGGCATAGACTAAATGTGAGCTGGCGAGACGATCGCCAAGACGGACGCCTTAACTGTCAATGACCGGCCGAGTGTCTGTTTGCCGACCATGAACTTGTTGCTTGCACTTGCCTTGTTATTAGCTTGCGTCGCGCCGGCGGCGCTGTTCGTCTGTTGGCGGCGGATCGGCGTTTACAAGTCGCCCGCTGGCGACTCAGGCGGGGACGCTAAGAAATTGGATCGCATGGTGCAGGACTACCAGGAGATCTTGTCCGATATTGCCCGGCGCTTGGGCCTGCAGGGCAAGACGATCGCCGACGCCGGAAAGCTGATGAACGTCGACGACGGCGGCATGTCGGCCGAACTGAAAGCCGAACTCAACGAGCGGCTGTCCGAGATCATCGCCAAGAACAACCAATTGCGGCACGATCTGTATGAGGCGCAACAGCGGCTTTCCGCCCAGCATGCCGAACTCGACCGCGCCCGAGCCGAGTCGCGCATCGACTATTTGACGCAATTGCCCAATCGCCGCGGCTTCGAAGAAAAATCCGTCGAGCTGCACGCCGGCTTCGAACGCCATCAGGTCGAGTACGCCTTGGCCATATTCGACATCGATCACTTCAAGGCGTTTAACGATACGCACGGGCACGCGGCGGGCGACGCCATGTTGCGCACGGTGGCGCAGGCCGCCTTGGGCATCCGGCGCTCGGCCGACTACTTGGCTCGAATTGGCGGCGAAGAATTCGGCTTGCTCTTTCCGCACATGAGTCTGAATCAGTGCCGCTATGCGGCCGAGCGATATCGCCAGGCGATCAATACGACGAAACTGTGGATGGATGACCGGCAATTGAACGTCGCCGCCAGCTTCGGCATTGCGGTGATTCAACCCGGCGAAGCCTTTGCTTCGCTGTTGATGCGCGCGGATGAAGCGCTCTACGCGGCGAAGGAGTCGGGCAGAAACCAGGTCTGCATTCACGACGGGCTTGAAGTCGTGCCGCTGGCGGAGGCCGCCGTTTAGGCTGAACGCCGAACTGGCGGCTTGACGGCATAACGCCGCAGGCGCTCGGACGCCGCCTGCCGGCCGCGGGCCAGCCAGCGGCGCAAGGGACCGGCCGCCGCCGGGCGAGCGACGACTTGCTCCAGGGCGGCGCGACATCGCTCGGCCGATTGTTCCCAGCGAAAGCGGCGAGCCTGAGCCGGGGCCGCTTCGCGCAGCCTTCGCGACAACTCGGCGTCTTCCAGCAGGCGGCGCAATTGGCGGGCGATTTCGGCCGGCGATTCGGCGTCGGCCAACAGCCCGGCCTCTCCCACCACTTCGATCTGCGAGGAATTATTCCCCGCCACTACCGGCGCGCCGCACTGCAAGGCCTCCAAGATCGGCAGGCCAAAACCCTCGCAGCGCGAGGGAAACAAGAAGGCCGCACAATGCTGGTACATCACGCGCAATGCTGCGTCGTCGAGCGCGCCGGTCAATGCGATCCGTTCGGCCGCCGGCGACTCAGCGACGATCTGTTGCAGCCGTGCGTAGTCGTCGTCCGAACTCATGGCGCAGGTGAGCGCCAAGCGATGCGTTTGGCGCAGGCTCTCTGGCAGCAGGGCGAAGGCGGCCAGCGCGCCATCCAGATTCTTGCGGTGGTCGAGCGCAGTCATGCAGTAGACGAACGGTTCGGTCAGCCCGTGCTTGCGCAACACTTCGGCGGCCGCGGGCGACGGCGCCGCGGGGCCGCGCGGGAAGAACCGCTCGAAGTCGCCGCCGGCGCTGATATTGACGATCCGATCGGCGGGCGTCCGCAGCCGCCGCAGGCAATCGTCGCGGGCCGCCGCCGAGATGGGCAGCAGCAGGTCGTATTGCTCGATCGCAGCCAGCGCGCGGCGATACGCTTCGGCGATCACCGGATGCGCCAAATACTGCTCGGGAAACAACGCGGGGATCAGGTCGTAGACGATGGCCGCCAGGCGCAGGCGACCCCCGCGAGGCGCGGGCGGAAGATAGCCGCGGAAGTGTTCCAGCGGGCAAGTCAACAATAGCGCGTCGAGTCGATCGGGATTCTCGGCCGCCAGTCGCGCCACGGCGCTCGCCAAACCGCCGTCGCCGGCCGGCGCCAAGTCCCGAACCGCAGGCCGCCCCGGCCAGGCGTCTTCGCCGCCAGGCAGCCCGGCATGGAAGTACAACACGATTTCACGAGGCGAGCCGCGGGTGAGCAAGTGCGAAACCAACTGGCGGGTATAACGGCCCACGCCGCGCGTTCTGCCGGCCGATTGTACGCCCAACATTTCGATGCCGATTCGCATGGCTGTTCCGAGCGATTGAAGAGAGGCGCCGGCTACGCGGCGCGCTGCCCGGCGCCTTGCACGTGATCGGAATACGCATCGATCACGGCGCCGGCGGGTCCGATTTGGCGCACCGCGCCGTGCTCCATCCAGATGACGCGGTTGCAAAGTTTCCGGATCGAGCTCAGGTCGTGGCTGACCATCACGATGATCTTGGCCTTGGCCATCATTTCGCGCATCCGCCGGCGGGCTTTTTCCTGGAACGCCAGGTCGCCGACGGAGAGCACCTCGTCGACGAGCAGGATTTCCGGTTCGATGGCCGTGGCGATCGAAAACGCCAGCCGCACCGACATGCCCGCCGAATAGTAGCGCACCGGCAGCTTCAGAAAATCGCCCAGTTCGCTGAAATCGGCGATCGGCTGCATTTTGTCTTTGATGGTCCGCGGCGTCTCGCCTTGCAGGTAACTGCGGTAGCCGATGTTCTCCCAGCCGCTGGCCTCGGGCTCGAAGCCCAGCGAAATCTCGAACAGCGAGCTGATTCGGCCTTCGACGCAGCGATGGCCGCCGCTCGGAGGGTAAATGCCGGCCAACAAACGCAACAGCGTACTCTTGCCCGCGCCGTTGTGCCCGATGATGCCGACGCGCTGGCCGTCCGCGATGGAAAAGCTGACGCTTCTCAGGGCATTGACCTGCATCCGCTGTTGCGCGGCGCCGCGCCAGAGCCGCCCGACGATGAACTCTTTGAACGTGACTTTCGAACTTTGGCGGATCTTGAAGGTCAAATCGACCTGGTCCAATTCGATTTTGGCCATGATGAGCGTGTTTCCCTTGCCGCGCGGCGTAGTCTAGGTTTGGGTTCTCTGGCGATCGAGGCGGTTCGGCCCGGCGGCGGAAACGGCGGGCGTTTCGCCCTCGCCATCCGCCCGCGCCGCGAAGCGGCCTGCCGCGGGCGAGAGTTGAGCGCAGGTTTGCGACAAGGTTTGCACCTGCTCCTGCAATTGGGCGATTTCGCGCACCAGTCCGTCGACGAAAATGTTCGTTTCTCGCATCGCCGCCAACGACTGCTGCTGAGCCTCCGCCGTTTGAGCCGCGAACTGAGCGAACTGGGCGGAGAGCACGCTCAGATCCGCGTGCAACACTCCCGCAACGTGCCGGTCGAATCGCACGACGAGGGGTTCTCGGATCGGCTTGAACAGCCGCCAAGCCGCTTTCAGCGGCGAGAGCGAGAGCGACCGGAAGCTCCGCCGCGGCGCCGGCTGCGTCGCTTCGCAGGCCCCCGGCGGGCGCTGCTCGCTTGGCGCCGGCTCGGGGCTGCGGCGAGCGAGGTTCCGATCAATGACGATGCTCATGGCTTGATTCCTGGTGCGACGGACGCGAGGCCGCCCGTCTCGCCATCCGCGTCGACTCGTTTTTAAGTTACGCCGCTTTGACTTGGGAAACGGCAGGGACGGTCTCGCCTGCCGCGACGGGGCGCGATTGCCGGCGCTCGTAGGCGTTTTCGATCGCCTCGACATACGACTCGGCCGAACGGGCCCAACTGTGATGACGGCGAATATGCTCCAGCGCCGCGCGTCCGAAGCGAGCCCGCTCCTCTCGGCCGTCGGCCAATTCGCCGAACGCTTCAGCCAGTGCAGGCACGGGTTCCGAACTCCAGCGCACTTTGCGGACGACATCATCCGGATAAGTCGAAAAAGTATCAACATCAATCACGACGCTCGCCACGCCCAAGCCGAGCAGCGTGATGAGGGCGCCTGAGGTTTCGCCGTTGGTGGGGGGACGGCGGAGATTCACCCCAACGTCGGTTACGGCCGCCAACTCGCGAAACGCCTCGATCGGCGTATAGCCCAGGAACCGCACTCGTTCGCTGAGGCCCAGCGCAGCGGCCTTGGCCTGCGCTTCGCCGCCGCCCCGGTCGCGGCCGACGAACATCAACTGCGCCGCCGGATGGCGTCCGGCGATGGCGCCGAACGCCTCGATCGCTTCGACGTTGCACTTGGTCGAGTGCAAGATGCCGAAGCAGCCGAACAGCAAGGCGTCGTGCGGAATGCCGAAGCAACGCCGAATTTGCCGCCTGCGTTCGGCGGAATACGGCTCGAGGTCGGAGCCGTGGGGAGCCACCCTCACTCGATCCGCCAATTCCGGGTGTCGCAAACGGATTTGCTGCGTTACCCAAGGGTCGTGAACGATGATGCTTGCCGCGCTTTGCAAAACTTCCTGGTTGAGCCACGCCCCGCGGCGGTTGCAGGCCGCCGCAATTCCGCCCGGTTCCGCCGTCCAACGGTCGCCCTCGGCGAGAAATTCGGCTGCCAGGGCCGGGTTTTCGCGGGCAAGCTGTTGGGCGAAATGGTCCGGGGCGGCATCGGGCTGGAAGGCGAACCAATAATGAAAGCCGGCGAGGTTGAAATCGTGCACCGCCACCACGCCGGGATATTTCAGCAGGGTCTGATAAATGTAGCCGTGGTACTTGGAATTGCCCATCTGGTACGCCACGCCGCGATAGTCGAGCGCCCGACAGTATCGCGGAAACAGGCGAAAGTCGTGACAAGCGAAATCCGACGAAGATAAACTCAGGTGCGGAACGTACTCCGGCGCGTGATACAGGTCGATGATGTAATGCTCGCGCAAGTGCTCGAGCAGACTTTGCGAGTAGTCGGCGATTCCCGATCGCATGGGCGGCAGCGGCGAGAAGAACGCGATGCGGCCCTGGGGCGCCGACCTCCGCAGCGCTCGCCGCGGGCCAGGCGCCGGGCCGCGAGCGACTCGCTCGAGCGCGGCAACCACCCGGTCTGCCGTCGCCTGCCAGCAGAATCTGCGAGCTTGTTCGGGACCGCGTCGCCGCAACGCATCGACCAGTTCTGCGTCGTCCAGCAGGCGTGCGAGTTGCGCGGCAATCTCGGCGGGCGAGTCCGCGTCGGCGAACAGCCCTGCCTCGCCGACCACTTCCAGTTGAGACGAGTTGCGGCCGGCCAGCACCGGCGCCCCGCACTGCATCGCCTCGAGCAGCGGCAGGCCGAAGCCTTCGTAAAACGAAGGAAACACGAATGCCGCGCAGCGCTGATAGAGAACCCGGATCGTTTCATCCGGCAGAAAACCGGTCAGCGCCAAATGCTCGCCAACGTTCAGCCGGCGGGCCTCGTCTCGCCAGTAAGCGCCTTCCTCGTCGGTCATCTGGCACGTAACGACCAACTGGTTTCGCCGCCGGATCGGCTCCGGCAGCAAGGCGAAGGCTTGCATCAGGCCCCGGATGTTCTTCCGCCCGTCCAGACCGCTCAAGCAAAAGACGAACGAATTCCCGACGCCTAATCCGCCGAGCGCGGCCCGCGTCGCCACGGGCATGGGTTCGGTACGATCGGGAAAGAGGAAATCGCTGGCGCTCGCCGAGCCGACCGTGACGATTTGATCGTTGGAGAGTTGCAACACGCGTCGAGCGTCGAGGCGACTGGCTTCGGAGATCGCCAGCAGCAGATCGTAGTTCCGCAGCCGCCGAACGGCCTGAAAATACCGCCGAGCGTGTTGCGGATCGGTCAAATACAGATCCTGGAACAGGAGCGGAATCAGGTCGTAAAGAATCGCAGCCAGTTTCGGACCGCCTGGGCTTCTGGCCGGCGGAACGTGTCCCCCGTAGCCTTCCAGCGGCGTGGTTTGCAGCAGCACGTCGAGCCGATCGTCATTTTCCGCGGCGATTCGCTCGGCGCCGTCTTGCAAATCGCCGGCGGCGGAGTCGCAGGCGACCAGTCGCAAATGAGGATCGCCAGGCCAGGGATCGTCGACGCCAGTCAGCCCCGCGTAGGAATAGAGGAAATACTCGTGCTGCGCGTGGCGAGCGAGCAATTGGCTGACCAGATGGCGCGTATAGCGGCCAATGCCTCGATGACGGCTCGAGGACTGATTGCCCAACATGTCGATGCCGATCCGCATGCCGCGCCCGCCGCCTATAGGTAAAGGATCAGCCGCCGCTGCAACCGCATCAAGGTGAGTCCGGCGATCGCCGCACAGAGAGTAGCCGTGCCGATCGTAACCAGATAATTGTTGAGCGTAGGCAGTTCCCCGTTGAGCAACGGCTGGCGGAACAAGTCGAGCCAGGGGACGACCGGGTTGTACTTCATCAGCCAGCTCAAGCCCTTGTCCTGCATGGCGTCGCTGGGGTACAGGATCGGCGTGGCGTAGAACACGATCTGCAAGCCGATTTCGAACAAGTGTTTCATATCGGGGAAGATGACGGCGGCGAAGCCCGACAGCGCGGCCAGCGACCAGCCCAGCACCAACAGCAACACGATCGCCGGCGCCAGACTGAATAGCACGGGAATGTTGGCGAAGCCGCGGAACGACCAGGTCAAAAGCAGCACGACGCCGAGCGCGACGCCGAAGTGAAACGCCGCGCCCAAGGCCGTCCGCAACGGGTAGATGGCGATCGGCGCCGGATGCTGCCGGATGTAATTTTCGCCGGCATAAAAGCAGTCGCAGCCTTGCGTCACCGTCGACGTCAGGAAGTTCCAAAGCGTCAGGCCCGTGAGCAGAAACGGACCGTAATTCGCCACGTCCATGTTGAACAACTTGTGGAAAACCGTACACAGCACGGTCGTCATGGCGATCGGGTGCAGCAGCGACCAGCCGAGCCCCAAGATCGAACGGCGATAGCGCGTCCGCAAGTCCATCTTGACCAGCGACAGCCAGAAATAGCGGCACTGCCAAATGGACGCGAGATAACCCGACATCGAATTCACCTGCTTTCAGTCTCGTTGCACCAGCTCGAGAGCTTCGGCCAATCGCGGCCAAACGCGCTCGGCGCTCGCCCACTCGTGCATTCGCTCCCGGCCGCATTGGGCCATGGCCCGATAGCGGCGCGAATCGCCGCGAGCGATCTCGTAACTGGATTTCAATTGCTGTTCGAGCGATCGCCGATCGACGCGGTTCCAACTGGTCGTCGGACGGCGCTCGGCGTCCCAGGGCCAGTGCGTCGGCTCGCAGCGCGAGTCGGGCACGAACGCCGCGTCCGCGCCGATATAGTCCGCCATCGCGGTATGGTTCGGGGCGATTGCCGGTCGACCAGCCGCCAGAAAATCCTGCAACGGCAAGCAAGCCCCTTCGGCAAAGGACGCGTTCGAATAGAACGCGCTGGCCCGCGCCAGGTCTAGCATCTGTTCATCCGACAAATACGTCGCCACGAGGGCGACCTTGGCCCGGTGTTTGATCCGCAGTTGTTGATAATGGCAGAACAGGATGTGCAACCCGTGCAACATCGTCCGCTTGCTCACCGCCAGCTTGAGCACCAGCGTGGCGTCTTCCTTGTCGCCCAAGGCTCGCAAGAACGCAGCGAGCAGATCTCGCCAATTCTTGCGCTCGTCGAAGGGATTGAAGATACTCGTGTAGACCACGCCCGACAGTTCCAGGCCGTCTTGCGGGCGGTAAGGCAGGGGAAACGGATCGGCGGGCGGCGGCGGCTCTTGAACGCCGATCACGGCGCGCCGGCCGGCCGCCAGGCAGCGGTGGACGCCGCGAGGCAAATAAGGACGCACGCGGTTGCGGTACGCGCTGCGGGCTCGTTGACCGAAGCCGCGAGGCGGAGCTTCGATGACGTGCGACTCACGCGGCGGAAGCAGGTAAACGGGGCAGTCGAGCGTCACGCGCCGCTCGGGCTGCCAGCCGGCAAGCTCGAAATACTGGTCGCGGATGGGCACCGGGACGACGCGAATCGGGGTTCGCACGCCGGCTCGCAGAAACGACTCGCGAGTGAACTCGCAGGCCGTCAGCAGCAACGACAACCGCTCGCAGACCCGCACCCAGTTCACGTGCAGCTCGCCGTCGACTTCGTCCTGCGGAATGTCGGGAAATTCCCAGAACGGAAAGGCGATGTTGGGCGCCAGCGAACTGATGTGCAGGCGGTGCGGCGGCAAAAAACTGATTTGGGCCGTCTGGGCGAACTGGCTGCGAGCCCGAAACAGGGCGTCGTCCAGCGCAAAGTCTCCGCCCGCCGACTCGCTGACCGCTGCCCAGCGCGCGAGCAAAGGGGCGAACGCGCGGTACACGAAGTAATACGAATAGGAATCGTCGCCGCAGTGCTGCGGCATATTGCCATTGGCGAACGACGCCGTCGCGACGAGCGCGCGGCGAGACGCGGCGAGCTCCGTCGCGGCCGCCGCCTCAATTTGTCGTTCCGGCATGATCTGCTCCGCATAAGGCCGAGGAAGTTCGCAATCGGCCGGCGGCCGAATCCGAAGGACGCAGGCGAAAGGCATGCTCCTCCCGGGTCAAGCCGCCGCGCGCTTCGGCGCCTGCTGCATGGTCTGGCGGACCAGCGCCGTCAGATCGGCGTCGACCATCATCGTGACCAGCTTTCGAAAGCCGAGTAACGGCTTCCAGCCCAGCGCGGCGGTCGCCTTGGCCGGATCGGAGAGCAGCAAGTCGACCTCGGCGGGCCGGTGGAACTTGGGATCGACGACCACGTATTCGCGCCAGTCGAGGCCCACGTGGGAGAACGCGATGTCGACGAATTCCTCCACGCTGTGGGTTTCGCCCGTACCGATCACGTAGTCGTCGGCCGCCGGCTGGGCGAGCATCGACCAGATGGCGCGGACGTAATCGCCGGCGAAGCCCCAATCTCGCCTCGCCTGCAAGTTGCCCAGCCGCAGCTCTTGGACCAGCCCCAACTTGATGCGGGCCACGGCGTGCGTGATCTTGCGAGTGACGAATTCCAGCCCGCGGCGCGGCGATTCGTGATTGAACAGGATGCCCGAGCAGGCGAACATGCCGTAGCTCTCGCGATAGTTTATCGTGATGTAGTGGCCATAGACTTTGGCCACGCCATACGGGCTGCGCGGATGAAACGGCGTCGTCTCGCGTTGCGGCGTCTCGTGAACCTTGCCGAACATCTCGCTGGAACTGGCCTGATAGAAGCGAATCTTCGAGTTGACGGTGCGAATGGCGTCCAGCATCCGGGTGACGCCCAAGCCTGTCACCTCGCCGGTCAACTGCGGCTGCTGCCAACTCGTCGGCACGAAGCTTTGAGCGGCCAGATTATAGACCTCGTCGGGCCGCGTTTTCTCCAGCAGCGAGACCAGCGACTGCTGATCGAGCAGATCGCCCGAGTGCAATTCGACCTGGCCTTCGAGATGCGCGATGCGCTCGAACGTCTCGGTGCTCGAACGCCGAAACATGCCATGCACCTGATAGCCCTTTTCCAACAGCAGTTCAGCCAGATACGAACCGTCTTGACCGGTGATTCCCGTGATGAGTGCCGTGCCTGCCATGAGGTGATGTCGACTCCTGAATGAGGGATGCTACCCGGCTTATGCTCTGAAGGGACGTTGTTTCGGCGCCATCGGCCGGCGTCAAGCCGGCAAGGGCAAGCGAGCAGGAACACGCAGCGGACGGCGTTCGTCGCTGCGCGCCGTTGATCGCCACGCCGTTGATCGCCACGCCGTTGTCGGCTGACTTCGCCCGCGTGCGGCGCGTGGCAACGTTTTCGGCGATCCGCGCGTTCGACCTTAACGATTTGTCCGGTATTTCGGGTTGTCCGGCAGTTCGGGCGGCGGCTCCCGTGGGCCGGGCGCCCGACCGTCCGAAGCGGCGGGATCATAGTGAGACTCCCAAAGGCGTGTCAAGGCGGAATGCGGGCGGGCATAGGCGGGAGCGCACCTTGCACTTTGCGCTAGCCAGTACGTGCAAGCACACGTGGCGGGCAAATCTCTCGCAATTCGGCGGTCAGTGGCGTGAAACTGAAGGGTTTGCGAATGCTGGGGCGCAAAGAACAAC
>Ga0307373_10010172_pt1 | contig 13902 bp, 12 predicted proteins | sample OX2MG_FD_202534 | JGI IMG/M metagenome (GOLD analysis project Ga0307373, IMG submission 202534) | Soil microbial communities from Risofladan, Vaasa, Finland - OX-2 | ecosystem: Environmental > Terrestrial > Soil > Coastal area > Acid sulfate soil | place: Finland: Risofladan, Vaasa | collected... | reverse complement strand
AGAAGCGGCGGAATTGCAACGCCTGGAGGATCTACTCGCGATCAATAAATCGTTGATGATCATGATCCCCGATGACAGCCTAAGACAAAATTGGTGTTCAACACCGAATAGATATTTCGATAATCGCTGCCCGATTGATGTGATCGTGGCAGAGGGGCCCCTACGAGTCAGGCAGTTTCTAGAAGGCGTGCTTGGATGAATATGCGATTAACACACCATAGCTATACATCGCATATGACTTCATTTACAGAAAGCAATGACTGCTAACCAAAACACATATAGGTAGAATTAGTTTCTCTGTCTGTGCCATATTATTTCTCGTAAATCTTCAGTACTTGTAGTCTCGGTCGCACCAACCCATCCTACAGCACACCGCGTAACCTTACGTGGCCAAATAAATGATTTATCTAGCGCCGGGTGTTTATCGCGTTTTGACGGCAATAGTATGAGATTGTCATCCTTTGATCGCAATTTCAGATTAGGCGATATTAGAGTCGTAAGTATTTGGATGCATGCATACAAAGTATCTGGGTTCGATTTATCCATTCTCCGCATATTCTCTTCAATTGTTAAATATTTCTTTGTAGAATCATCGTATATTTGAAGTAGAAAATCTTCCTGTCTATTACGCATGTTGATTGTTAATATAAGAAATAGATTATTAGGGTTTTCATATGTTTCGAGTGACGCACATATTTCTGAGGGTAACAGCTCATTATTATGTAGATTAGGAGTACTTGGAATTACAAGATGTAATCCAGCTTCCGGAAGCCATTTTAATATCTCAATGCTTAGGTTTTCTGATAGCTCAATTTTTTGTATAGCTTCGGCTTGTGGCTTGGTGATTTCATATACTCTTTGATGCGTTAACCAAGCAAATACCTGACTAAGCTTGTTACATGCGTACTGCTTACTCGTAGCAGATACAGCCAGGCCATCTGCTACAGAGTTTTGCACGATAGTGTTTGATAAGATGTATGGACATATAAACCATGGAATTGTGATCTTTAAATCTCGAGCCAGCTCAAAGCACCTATCCATTATACTTTTAGTTGGCCAATGCTTTTTATAATTAGACAGGTCTTTAGATAGCATTGGGGCATATGTAGTGAGCACAGATAAAGCTTCGTCATCGGGATAATATTCAAATGTATATTCGGCAGGAATTATCATAAATGTGTTGTGAATTCTTAATAGAAGTTAACGTTTAACCGTAATTGGATAATAACCAAGCAAGTATCCCAGTTAAGAGGATTTAAACCAGGGTTCGGTCTGCATAGCCTGGCGTAAAGGTGTATCAACAAAAGACGGAGCACGCCAAATATACTCTGCTGCTAGAGACTTACCACTTGAATCCAGCGATTGCAGATATTGTATTGCTGCTTTCACAGAGTAAGGCTGTTTACGGCGTTCCTGAAAGTTGCTAGCCAAGTCGGTCCAAATTACGAAATCGACTTTATGTGAATGGAGCCATGCGTGTAGAACGTCTTTAGCGCGGGAGTCACGACACCGTATAACAGTTCCATCCGCTGAGATAACTCCGATATTCCTTACGGATGTTTCTTCACGTACACGAAGATCACAGATTGCGTCATCAAGATCAGATCGTTTACTGAATGTATGATTTACAGTACAACTAGCTCCGTTCTCAGGATCAATTACAAGAGTTAGTCCACCACCCCGTTTTTTCGATATTCGTGAAAATTCTAGGTTCAAATTCGGCCCATCAGGAAGCCATTCTTGATGATGAGCATCAAAAGCCTCCTGTTTATCCCATAAGAGAGACCCCCATCCTAATATCGCGATTCTTGCCGCCACAGCTAATACCCAGTATCTGTCTGGTACATCCGTTTTACAGCATTAGCCGCATAATAAGCAATAAGGCATAAAATATCGGTCCAATGAAAACAAAGTTTCGACAATAACCGCACACCATGGCAATCAAAAAATCTGAACTTTACAGGTCTCTGTGGGAATCATGCGATGAATTGCGCGGTAGCATGGACGCGAGCCAGTACAAGGACTATGTCCTTGTACTACTGTTCATCAAATATATAAGCGATAAGTACGCTGGCCAACCTTATGCGCCGATAACGATCCCGAAAGGCGCAAGTTTCAAAGATATGGTTGCCTTCAAAGGCAAAACCAATATCGGCGATCAAATCAACAAGAAGATCATCGCTCCGCTAGCTCAGTCGAACCAACAGCTCTCGCAGGCTGACTTTCCTGATTTCAATGAGCCCAGCAAACTCGGAAGCGGCAAGGAGATGGTGGATCGCCTAACCAATCTCATCGCCATCTTCGAGAACCCGGCGCTGGATTTTTCGAAGAACCGCGCCGAGGGTGACGACATCCTGGGGGATGCCTACGAATACCTCATGCGTCACTTCGCTACCGAGAGTGGCAAGAGCAAGGGTCAGTTTTATACCCCTGCCGAGGTTAGCCGTGTGATTGCAAAAGTTCTCGGCATACGCGACGCGAAAGTCACCCCCAAGACGACCGTTTACGATCCGACATGCGGTTCCGGTTCGCTCCTTCTCAAAGTGGCAGACGAGGCGCGTATAAAGGTGACGCTCTACGGTCAGGAAAAGGATGCCGCCACTAGCGGTCTGGCACGTATGAATATGTATCTGCATGACCATGCGGAGGCGCTAATTTTCCAGGGCAACACGCTAACAGACCCCAAGCTCAAAGATGGCGACACACTGAAGACCTTTGATTATGTTGTCGCCAATCCGCCGTTTTCCGACAAGCGCTGGAGCACCGGTCTCGATCCACTACATGATCCCTACGAACGCTTCCAGGCGTTTGGCGTGCCGCCCAACAGACAGGGTGATTATGCTTACCTACTGCATATTGTTCGTTCGCTAAAGAGCACCGGCAAAGGTGCCTGCATCCTGCCTCACGGCGTGCTGTTTCGTGGCAATGTCGAGGCAGACATCCGCCGCAATCTCGTACGCAAGGGTTACATCAAGGGCATCATTGGCTTGCCCGCCAATCTTTTTTACGGCACAGGTATTCCCGCATGCATCTTCGTCATTGACAAACAGGACACACAGGCGCGCAAAGGCATCTTCATGATTGACGCTAGCCAGGGCTTCATGAAGGATGGTCCTAAGAACCGTTTGCGAGCCCAGGACATCCACAGAATTGCGGATACCTTTAACAAGCAGCTTGATGTTTCAAAATATGCGCGCATGGTTCCTTTCATGGAGATCGAGAAGAACGAATTTAATCTCAACCTGCCGCGCTATATCGACAGCCAGACGCCGGAAGACCTGCAGGATATCGAAGGCCATCTCAAAGGCGGCATCCCAGTAGCGGATGTGGAAGCACTCAAACCCTACTGGGATATCTGTCCAAACCTCAAGACCGCGCTCTTCAAGTCAACCCGCCCCGACTATATGGACCTTGCCGTTGATAAGGGGATCATCAAAACTACGATCTATGAACACCCAGAGTTCGCAGCGTTCATCGCTGGCATGAATACCCACTTTACGGTCTGGCATGCCAAGGAGTCAAAAACCCTCAAAGCACTCAAGGCCGGCATCCATCCAAAGGAACTAATTGCTGAGCTATCGGAAGATTTGCTTGCACATTACACAGGCAAGCCGCTGATTGACCGCTACGACGTATATCAGCTCATCATGGACTACTGGTCCGAGACCATGCAGGACGACTGCTATCTAATCGCCGTAGATGGCTGGAAAGTCGAAACCTATCGCGTCATCGAAACCAAGAAGGGGAAGGACGGCAAGCCTGGCAAGCAGGTGGATAAGGGCTGGGTCTGTGACCTGATACCCAAGCCGCTCATCGTCGCCCACTACTACGCCAAGGAGCAGACTGCCATTGACCAGCTCGCCGCTGACTTGGAAAGCATCAGCGCCAACCTGATCGAGCTGGAAGAAGGACACGGCGGCGAAGATGGTGCCTTTTCTGAACTGGATAAAGTGAACAAAGCCAATGTCGCGGCGCGGCTAAAAGAGATTAAAAACGACAAAGATCCGAAAGAAGAAGCCGCAGTTCTGAACGAGTGGCTTAAACTCAACACTAAAGAGACCGATCTAAAGAAACAGCTGAAGGTCGCCGAGGCCGAACTCGATGCCAAAGCCTACGCGCACTATCCCAAACTTACAGAAACTGAGATTAAATCACTGGTTGTGGACGATAAATGGCTTGCCGTGCTGGATAAAGTTATACATGGCGAAATGGACCGCATCAGTCAGGTACTGACTCAGCGCGTGAGGGAACTCACAGAACGCTACGAGACTCCGTTGCCGCGGGTCATGAACCGCGTTGCCGGGCTAGAAGCGAAGGTGAGGTGCCACTTGGAGAAGATGGGGTTCGTATGGAAGTGAAAGAGGCGAGCGCTCGTTACCCCGCTAACAGATACAGGCAGACTGAGGTAGGGACAATTCCGGAAGATTGGAATGTAATGCGATTTGGAGAAATCGCCCTGCCACTTGGACAAAGAATTGATCCGAGAAAGAGTGGCGTCCAAGATTTTTGTGTTGAACTAGAGCATATTGGTTCTGCTACTGGTTCGCTTTTTGGCAGTACAAATACTGATGCGCAGTCATCCCTCAAATCAGTTTTTCGCACTGGTGATGTGCTTTTCGGGAAGCTTCGCGCGTACTTGAGAAAATACTGGCGGGCAGATCGCCCAGGCGTATGCTCGACTGAGATTTGGGTTCTGTCGCCAATTGAACCACTCTTTTCTAGCGCGTATCTGTTTCAGCTTGTCCAAACCGATAAGTTCGCCGAGGCTGCGAGCTCATCATATGGCACACACATGCCACGCTCAGATTGGAACGTTGTAAAAAACTACGCACTTCCACTCCCGCCGACTAAAGCCGAACAGGACGCCATCGCTGAGGCGTTGAGCGATGCAGATGCTCTCATCGAATCCCTTGGACAACTCCTCGCCAAGAAACGCCTCATAAAACAAGGCGTAATACAGGAGTTATTGTGCGAAAAGGAAGGTGACGTTGTTCGATTGTTGAGAGAAGTGTCTTCCCTAAAGGGTCGAATTGGATGGCAGGGATTGAAGCAAATAGAATTCACTAGCAATAAAGACGAGCCCTTCTTAATCACAGGGATGAATTTCAAAGATGGCGCGATACGCTGGAATGAGGTTTACCACATCTCTGAGGTTCGCTACGAAGTGGCGCCAGAGATTCAGTTGAGACCACAAGATGTATTGATGACTAAAGACGGTACGATTGGAAAAGTACTTTATATTGATACCATTCCATACCCTGGTAAGGCCTCACTCAACAGTCATTTACTTCTATTTCGTCCGATTAGAGATAGTTATAACCCAAAGTATCTATATTTTCAGTTGGGGTCATGGCGATTTCAGGATTTCATCGAACTAAGTAAGTCCGGGACAACCTTTTTCGGATTGTCTCAAGCAGCCGTTGGTAACTATCCAGTCCTATTGCCGCCGATGCACGAACAGATCCGTATCGCCGCCATTCTCTCCGACATGGACGCAGAGATCGCCGCACTAGAAGAAAAACTCGCCAAGGCCAGTGCCATCAAGACGGGCATGATGCAGGAACTACTTACAGGAAGAATTCGACTGATATGAAAAATTACTATCGTGTTATGCTTGGTCGTGGGAGTGTCTATGCAGCTGAGTGCTTTGCAGGCAATTATATTGGTACGGACTTCGGCATCAATGAAGACTTGAGTCGCAAGCTTCCTGAAGAATGGAGGGAATTCAATAAGCAGTTCATCCCTGTATTCCTCGCGAAGCATCCCAATAAATCGAAAATTAGCGCGGGCTTAGCCTGTGGGGCGCTTTGGACGGTTTCGAAGGGAATCAAGAAGGGCGACGTCGTACTCTGTCCAGATGGTGCGGGGTCGTATCGTGTCGGCGAGATAATCGGCGATTACTTTTATATCGCAGGGCAAAACCTACCCCACAGGCGCAAAGTGCGTTGGCTCGATACCATCATCGCACGCTCTTCTATGAGTGAGGCCTTACAGAACTCGACCGGTTCGATAGGGACGGTGAGCAAAATCACCGATTACCAAGCTGAAATTGAGCGCTTCATGGGTGAAGCGACTCCAACTATCCCCATTGTTTCGGGAGATCCGGATATCGAGGATCCTGCGGCCTTTGCTATGGAAAAACACTTGGAAGCATTCCTAGTCGTGAACTGGAACCAGACTATCCTAAGTAAGGATTTTTCTATTTTTGAGGAAGACGGTGAACCAGTAGGGCAGCAATATGCGACTGATGCGGGGCCAATCGACATTCTAGCTATTAGCAAAGACAAAAAACGACTATTGGTCGTTGAACTTAAGCGCGGGCGCGCAAGTGATGTAGTTGTCGGTCAGGTATTGCGCTACATGGGTTTCGTAAAAGAACAAATTGCTGAGGAAGACCAAACTGTAGAAGGTGCGATCATAGCGCTAGAAGATGACTCTAAGATGCGGTGGGCATTAGTTTCTGTGCCTACAATCTCATTCTACCGCTACCAAATTAGCTTCAAATTGCTTAAGGGCTAAAGTGGACGACATCGGCTTATCAGAGCGCGCTACTCAGAACCGCATCATCGCGCTGTTCAAGGATGAGCTCGACTATCGCTACCTGGGCGATTGGACTGACCGTGAAGGCAATAGCAACATCGACGCGGGTTTACTTACAGATTGGCTTAGGAAGAGTGGCTACAGCCAGGCACAGACCAGCCGGGCGTTCGATTTGTTGCACCGTGAAGCCGACAACCACAGCCGCAGCCTTTACGACAACAATAGAGCCGTTTATAGCCTTTTACGCTATGGCGTGCCTGTGAAGATCGAGGCCGGTAAAGTTACGGATTCTGTGTACCTCATTGATTGGGAGAAGCCGGAAAATAATGACTTCACAATTGCCGAGGAGGTGACACTCAAGGGCAACATTGAACGGCGTCCTGATATTGTCCTCTACATCAATGGCATCGCTATCTGTGTACTAGAACTCAAGAACAGTCGCGTGAGCATCGGCGATGGAATCCGACAATTGCTTTCCAACCAGCAGCCAGAATTTAACGAGTGGTTTTTCTCCACAGTCCAGATTGTGTTTGCAGGCAATGATTCTGAAGGATTGCAATATGGAACGATTAAAACACCAGAAAAGTACTTTCTCAAGTGGAAAGAAGACGAGGCAGATAATAGCGGGTTCAAGCTGGATAAATACTTGTTAAAACTCTGTGAGAAGCGCCGCTTGCTTGAGCTAATTCATGACTTTGTCGTGTTCGACGGCGGCTGGAAGAAACTCCCGCGTGCGCACCAGTATTTCGGCGTTAAGGCCGCGCAGGACCGTTTTGGACACAAGAAGGGCGGCATCATCTGGCATACTCAGGGCAGCGGAAAGAGCATCGTGATGGTGCTCTTGGCCAAATGGATTCTGGAGAATAATCCGAATGCCCGTGTCGCCATCATCACCGACCGCGATGAACTGGACAAACAGATAGAACGCGTATTCACGGAATCCGGTGAAATAATTTACCGCACACACAGCGGTCGCGATCTCATGAACCAGCTTGGCCTGGCCAAGCCGCGCCTGTTGTGTTCGCTCGTTCATAAATTTGGCCAAAAGGGTGTGGACGACTTCGATGCCTTTATCAGGGACTTGCAGGCCCAACCCAGCCCCACTGTGGGCGAAGTATTCGTTTTCGTGGATGAGTGCCATCGCACTCAGAGTGGGAAACTGCATCAGGTAATGAAAGCCATGATGCCAAATGCCGTTTTCATAGGCTTCACAGGAACACCGCTACTAAACAAGGATAAGGCCACAACGCTCGAAGTTTTCGGCAGCTATATTCACACCTATAAGTTCAGCGAGGGTGTGGAGGATGGTGTGATACTCGATTTGGTCTATGAAGCGCGCGATATCGATCAGCACCTGGGCTCACAAGACAAGATTGACGCCTGGTTCGAGGCGAAGACCAAAGGCCTCAACGACTGGCAAAAAGCCGAGCTGCGGCAGCAGTGGGGGACAATGCAGAAGGTGCTTAGTTCCAGATCGCGTATGGAACGGGTGGTGAGCGACATCGTATTCGATTTCAGCGTCAAGCCGCGCCTATCTAGCGCGCGCGGCAATGCCATCTTGATCGCCTCCAGCATCTATGAGGCGTGCCAGTATTTCACCCTGTTTCAGAAAACGCCGCTCAAAGGTCGGTGCGCGGTGATCACTTCCTACAATCCTCAGGCACGAGACGTGACGTTGGAAGAGACCGGCGCAAATACTGAAACGGAAAAGCAGGCGATCTACAACATCTATACTGAATTACTGAAGAATGTGGAAACCAAGCCGGGAATGTCGAAGACTGAGACCTACGAAGAGCGGGCAAAAGACCTATTTGTGCATCAGCCTGCCAATATGAAGCTACTGGTGGTAGTGGACAAACTACTAACCGGTTTCGACGCGCCACCCTGTACCTACCTCTATATCGACAAATCCATGCAGGATCATGGTTTGTTCCAGGCAATCTGTCGTACTAACCGTCTGGATGGCGAGGATAAAGATTTTGGTTACATAGTGGACTACAAGGATCTCTTCAAGAAAGTCGAAAACGCCATGTCGGTCTACACATCGGAGCTGGATCACAGTGCCGGCGGCGTGGCTCCGGAGGTATTACTCGAAGACCGGCTGACGAAAGGCAAAGAAAGGCTGGATGATACTCTCGAAGTCATCAGCCATTTGTGTGAGCCGGTCATGCCCCCACGGGGCGAGCTGGAACATATCCATTATTTTTGTGGGAATACTGAGATAACATCCGATTTAGCGGAGCGAGAACCCCAACGCACGGCGCTTTACAAGGCTACTGTCGCCTTGCTGCGCGCCTATGCGAACATTGCCGACGAGCTGGAACCAGCCGGATATAGCCCTGGAGAAATCGAACGTATCAAGAAGCAAGTAGATCAGTACATTAAGCTCCGCGAAATCATTCGTAACGCCAGCGGCGAGACTCTCGATCTGAAGGCCTATGAAGCCGACATGCGGCATCTCATAGACACCTACATAGAAGCCGATGAGCCGCGCAAGATATCGCCATTTGACAACATGAGTCTGCTCGATCTGATTGTGAAGACGGGCATTGCCAATGCCATTTCGCGGCAGTTAGGAGGACTAAAGGGAGACAAGAATGCAATCGCTGAGACCATCGAAAACAATGTCCGCAGGAAGATCATTAAAGAGCATCTCAATGATCCTGCTTACTATGACAAGATGTCCAAGCTATTGGATGAAATCATCCGGTTCCGTAAGGAAAAAGCCAGCCAATACGAGGAATACTTAAGACAGATTGCCGAGCTTGCTAAAAGGGTGGATGCCGGCCATGGCGATGAGACACCATCTGAACTGGATACTCCTGGGAGACGCGCTCTTTACAACAATCTTAAAGTCGACGAGGAGGAACCTGATGCTGTAGCGGATGCTCGTGGAAGCTATTCTACTGTTATGGATCCTATGTTAAGCCTTGCATTGAAAGTTGATGAGACTGTCAAGCGTGTACGCCAAGATGACTGGCGCGGGCATCAGGCAAAAGAAAATCTCATCAAAGCGGCATTACTACCACTTTTTGACGGTAGCGTGGATAGGGTCGAACAGATTTTCCGCATCATCAAGGCCCAGAAGGAATATTAATGGGTTCCCAGCTCAGGCTCGGCGGTCTCGTAATCGATGTGATGTTCAAGGATATCAAGAACGTACATTTGAGCGTTCACCCTCCTACAGGTCGGATTCATATATCAGCCCCGGCGAAAATGAAGCTCGACACGGTGCGAGTCTTTGCCATTTCGAAACTTGGCTGGATAAAACGGCAGAGGAACAGATTTAAGTATCAGGAACGAGAGTCCGTGCGCGAATATTGCGAGCGTGAGAGCCATTATGTATGGGGCAAGCGTTACCTGCTGAAAATCATAGAACAAGACGCGCCTCCGGCAATCGAACTGCAACACAGTCACATGGTTTTGAAAATACGACCAAATACGAGCTCTGGTAAGAGGGCAGCGATCGTCGAAGAATGGTACCGAGGACAGATAAAGGCAGCCGCACAGCCTTTAATCGCAAAGTGGGAACTAGAATTGGGTGTCAGTTTGAAACAGCTGTTCATCCGACGTATGAAAACGAAATGGGGCAGCTGTAATCCTGGAGCACGGGCTATCCGCCTTAATACCGAGCTTGCCAGGAAACCACGTAAATGCCTTGAATACATTGTTGTTCACGAACTTATGCACCTGATTGAACCAACGCACAATGACCGTTTTGTGAATTATATGGATCGGGTCATGCCGCAATGGCGGTTGATACGTGATGAATTAAATAGGGAACCACTCGCTCATGAAGCATGGACTTATTGAAACTGGTTGAGAGTGTTATACCTATGCGCGGCGCCAGAACCTCTTTAGAGCCTCCCTTACGCATTGATACGGTTACAGTTGGTGATACCCAAGCACAAATCGGGATGACTATTTGTCCAGGCAAGCGCGGCGATAGCCAGTATGGAGTTGCTTGGAATCGTGAACTTGATACCGATCTCACTGCAATCAGGGACTGGGGGGGCAATTGCACTTGTTACGGTCATGGAACTTGAAGAGATGCGTGTATTGGGTGTCGCCAACCTAGGAGTAGCTGCTAACAAAGCGAGTCTGCAGTGGTACCAACTCCCAATTACAGATGGGACTGTCCCGGATATACAGTTTGATAAAGCTTGGCTCCGAGTCGCACCTGCTGTTTTGCAGCATATACGCAGTGGGCACAAGGTGGTGGTGCATTGTCGCGGCGGTCTGGGGCGCACCGGAATGTTAGCTTGCTTCTTGCTAGTGGAACTGGGGGAGGATCCAGAGCACGCGTTAAATAAAGTTCGTATGGCCAGACCAGGAGCCGTCGAGACTTATGAACAAGAAATTTTCGTCCTCAACTATGCGCGAAGAATCTCGTAGAGTTGCTAACTACGTAGTCGGCCCTTTTGATTTATTGGATAACACAGGCAAAGGATCACCACCGGCAATATTAGACAAATAATCTGGCGCAAGGTTATAACATGATTTGAGCAATTTTATGGATGCTTGAGATTCGGCTTTAATAAATACATTGGCATCGATGGATGAATCCTCAAGGACTTGCTTTAATTTCGTACGATTATTCGAAACCTCCTCTACATTCACGTCCGTTTCATTTTCCACAATAATCGTCACTGTTGCAGAATATTTTTGGCCAATTTGGGTATCACCTTTAGGGTATATATCTATAAGAACATCTGAAATATGTCGATTAAGTTCACGAAAGATTCTCTCTAAGCGTTTAACGTTCGGCCTGATGCATTCTTGAAATGCATCAGGTAGCGCAGAACGATAATATGACCCGCTAATCCAGAGCGCCATCTCCCATCGATTTATATCTAAAAGCCTGCGGTCAGGATCTGGATTGTGACCGCAGAGTTTTTCCCTATTTAAGAACGTTCGATTTTCAACGCGCAATTCTGTCCATATTTCATCCCTACCTACCATTATTGGTAGATGTAAGATTCTTGGATTTCGTCTCTTTTGGTATGATCCATTTGGTGATGGAATAATGTTTCCGATAATAATTTCAACTTTCGGGAATTTGATTAAATTTGGATTAAGTAAGTCGCACGAATGACTGAGCACAATACCGAGAGAATCGGGCAGCCCAGTCGCGAATCCAGCTAATAAACTAGTGAAATCTGATTCAGATAGTACGCTGCCTTGACGCCATCCCAATAATTTTAAATCTTCGTGTAAATCCATTTATGACCATCCAATTCACCTTGGACCGGCGACAAAGAAGCGATGACCAATAAATGAAATAGCATCAGTATCGAGTTGTGTCTCTGATAAGTAATCATGCAAGCTACGATTTCTTAAAATATTCTGATGCAATTGAGCTGCTGGTGCAGGAAAACCCAATGATGTCCAATTTCGTGCAGTATCCCACAGTGAATAAAGTCGTATTATTTTATCTTTTTCAGGACGTGCGGTGCTCTTTCTCCAATCATACAGCGCCTGACGAGAGACACCGCAAAGATTTGCCAAATCAGCTATTCCTGAAAGACAAAATGTATGAACAATATAGTTCTGAATTTCCTCAATCGAGGGAGCATTTGACTTTTGAATTGTTAATGACGTTGGTAAAGAAGCGGTATCTCGAAATTGCTGCTGTATTGGATCATTCGTTATCCACGCTTGGTTGCCTGAGTAATCAAGCAACAAATTGTTGAATGCTAAAGGGTATATTCGTCTTGATATGTCTAAGCCACCTATCGATTCGTATAAATCTGTATCCATAGTGCTGAGAGCCACCATTCCAGGTATAACAGACCAGAGAGCTACAATTGCAAACCTCGTATCCATTTGTGCAGGCGTAATTTGTTGAGGCCATTTATTATTACCGGCAGTAGTTTCCAAATTAAAAATGGATTCAATCTCCCGAATATAATGACGATCAAGATTAATCTGAATGCCACCACTTGGCTGTGCCAAGCTTTTATATTGCTCAAGCCAATGAGGTGGTATAAATCCACTTAGTTTACGGGTGGCTACTTGCTTATTTTCTAGAGAAACCATTCTCATTTCCAGTATTGGTTTTTAGCTTTAACAGTAGTTATTTTCCAAAAAGCTTCTCGCGCTCTAGAGTGCAAATCAGTTAAATGCGTAATAGCTTCATCTACGGAGAATGTGATACCTACTCCATCCCAAAAATGATCAAAATCTAGTACTGCAGTATCATATTCAGTTGGCAGAGGATTTCTTACCGGCACTGGGAAAATCATCAGCATATCGGGCATCATGGGAAGACCGGTACGTCCAATGAGTGCACGTACCTGTAAAGTACCATGTGTGGTTCGAACAGCAGTTACATATTGATGGGAAATTAAAGTATCGTTGTCGAGTATAGGTGCTGCTGGAAGTACTTCAGGAATTAAATATTCTGATAACGGTATATTTGGACCCGGATCAACTGCGTCGTTGTAGCGAAGCCCTACGCGGTCTAGGGTGCCAAGCTTGATAACCTCATTGACGGTAGTTAGTACCAACTTGCAATCTTCACTAAAGACCGGAAATCGATTGTAATCGGCAGTCAGGAAGATAACCCGATTAGGTTCCAAAAACACGGACTGCCGTTGGGACGCACTCGTAAAGATCCAGGCAGCTGGTGTCATGGGAGTGGGATCTGCAGGGCCAGAGCCCAGATTGATTTTCGCTGTTAGGCGCTGCAAGAAACCAGGATATTGAGGTCTCAGCTGCTCCTGGAGTTGCGGAATCTTCTCGCTAATCTGAAGCACAGGACTAAATCGAAATTCGGCCACAACGGCTGTCAGGGGCTGGTTTTGCAGCTTTGGATAGTCCATTACTTTCTCAGGAAGCTAGGTTTAAGACCTATACTTTACATTTTAAATTACATTGTCAAGCCCGCCTGTATAGCCATTGAATCCAGGGGGTATAAACAAGGGGTATATACGTGACATCCCCTTAGGAGGCCGTAAATACGCTTAAACAATGTTTTGGACGTATATGCTCGAGTGGGGGCTGATGAATCAACGCAATCCTATTGTCGTGTAACCCCCTGCAAGAGGGAGGAATTTAAATCATTTCAGAACTGCTAATGATTTCAAGTAACGAGGACCTGTTTTTGCTTTACTGGAGTGTCCCAGTACAGATATATGCTTGAATACTTGCCCCCCAAATCTCTGAAAAACCGGATATCAGCTAATACAAGTATTAAATTATGCTTGGATTGGCGGTTTCGTAATAGCTTGGACGGACAGCCCGCCGCTAAAGTCCTGCGTCAGAAAGTAAATCGCCCTTATTCTGCTATCGACCCGCAAAAAAAAGATGGCAGTTCGATGCGGGTTCCCACCCCGGAATACGGGGTTGGGAAAAGCACCG
>Ga0307373_10010170_pt1 | contig 13903 bp, 13 predicted proteins | sample OX2MG_FD_202534 | JGI IMG/M metagenome (GOLD analysis project Ga0307373, IMG submission 202534) | Soil microbial communities from Risofladan, Vaasa, Finland - OX-2 | ecosystem: Environmental > Terrestrial > Soil > Coastal area > Acid sulfate soil | place: Finland: Risofladan, Vaasa | collected... | reverse complement strand
CGCCCCTGCTGCTTGGGTTCATCCTGTTGCTTGGGGACCGCCCAGACCATCTCCTTGGCATTCGCTTGGTCGGTCCGGTTGCCGGGCTCCTGGTCTTGGCCGGGTATGTCCTGCTGCGATCACACGAAGGCGCAGTGAAAACAGGCGGGAAGAACCCATGGCGGCCATAGCGTTCCTGTCCCCGTGGTGAGCACTGGAAGGCTCCGGACTCTTGTGGGGTGAAGGAAGCTGGGACACGCCAGCCTCAATACGACGCAGATTTACGTGCACATGGGGAAACAGAACGCGCGCAAGGTCATGGAGCAGACCAGCTTATAGCGGCCAGCGGCGATGAAAAACACACGATTCAATCAGCCACCACGAGCATTGCGGAGACCGGGCGTCAGATGCGACAACCTGGTGCTCCTGCCCGGGAATTTGTTGGCGTATAAGGCGCAGTGGCAGAAGATCGCGAATGCCCTCCCCCAGGGAGCTGTGCTCATTGTCCTGCCGGATGCCGATCGGCCGCTCGCTCAGACTCTCAAGACCGTAGCGGCATATTGCGAGGCGGCTGGGCATCCGGTCACCACGCGGTCCGAACACCTATTCCGGTGAAGATCGTCTTCCCCACGCCGCGACATCCATCATCCCACTTGGAGTCGATACCTCTTGTGCCCAGGTTCAGCTCCGGTGATCGAGCGGAGTAGCGGCGAGGTCTCCCCAGCGCATCGTGGTAGTCACTTCCGCAACGCCGCTGCCAGGATTCGCCTCCAGGCCCATGATCGCGTGTTGAGATAATCGTCCATGCGCCCCCATGACCACGTATCCTCGGGAATCCCTCTATCGTCCTATAGGCCCATGACGGCATGCCGTGAACACTTGATGGGATGACGTTATCTCGTCAGATACGGGGTTGGCCCACATGACGCTCACCACACTGCGGCACTGGGTAGCCGAGCGGTTTCCCGCGGACTTCGTGGGCCAAACCCGCGGTCTCTTTCTCGTGCTGGGATGGCTCACCGTCCTGCTGCTGATCCCGCTGGTGCTGTTTCATCACCATGCGTCCGTGGCCGTGCGCGGACTCGCCCTGGGTCTGCTGTGCCTGCTGAGCTGGCGCTGGTATCGCTGGTTTCAACGGGGTAGGTTCAGCGGCTACGATCTCCTGATCGAGGTTGTGACCCTGACGGTGCTGACCTGGGCCATAGCCGAGGCGGGTCTGGCACCCATCGTCTTCTCCATCGGGCTCTACTATCGTTCCCTGTATGGAACCCGCGGGCAGATCGAAGCGGGGGTGTTGGCCTTTGCTGCGGCCTACGTCAGCGGCGGCGTCCTCCACAGCGGAAGCACCGACCACCTCTTGACGGCAGCCGTCCTGATCCAACTCGCCACCTTTGTCCTGATCGGAACGGTGATGTACTTCGTCGCGCAGATCCTGCAGGGTACGCAGCAGGACATCAGGGCGCGCAAGGAAGCCGAAGCAGCCGTACGCGCCAATGGGGAACGCTTGGAAGCCTTGCTCCAGCACGTGTCGGAGGCCATCGCCATCCAAGAGGCAGACGGGACGGTCCGCTATATCAGCGGGGCCGTCGAGACCATCACCGGCTACCGGCCCGAGGAGGTCGTCGTCCCGCACGACACCGCATGGGTTCATCCAGCCGACCGCGCGCGCTACGAACGATTCACGCGCGAGCTGGCCACGACGACGGACACCGACCCGACGCTGGAGTTCCGCTACCGGCACGCGGATGGCAGCTGGCGCGTCATGGAGATGATCGGCAACAACCAATTGGCCAATCCCGCCATCGCCGGAATCGTGACCACCAGCCGCGACATTACCAGCCGCGTGCAGGCCGAGGCGGTGCAGCGCGAATTGGCGACAATCGTGACCTCCTCCCAGGACGCCATCGCCGGCACCAGTCTTGACGGGATGATCACCAGTTGGAACCGGGGAGCGGAAGTCCTCTACGGCTACTCCGCTGCGGAGGTGCTGGGTCAGTCGATCACCTGTATCATGCCGCCGGAACGCGCCTATGATTTTCCGTCGCTGCGCCAGCGGATCCGGCAGGGTGAAACGATCACCGACTACGACACGGTCCGCCTGACCAAGACGGGACAGCGAATCGACGTGGCGCTGACACTCTCGGCGCGCACCGACGAGCGCGGGCAGATCATCGGTTTCTCGACGATCGCGCGCGATATTCGGGAGCGCAAGCGCCTTGAGGACGAGCTCCTCCACCAAGCCGTTCACGACAACCTGACGGGGCTGCCGAACCGGACCCTGTTCCAGGACCGGCTGACCCAGGCGCTCGCCCGCACCACTCGGCAAGCGGGGTTGGTCGCCATCCTCTTCCTGGATCTCGATAATTTCAAGGTCATCAACGACAGCCTGGGCCATGCGGCCGGAGACCAGGTATTGGTGACCATGGCCACACGGCTGGCGACCTGCCTGCGCCCGGGCGACACTGCGGCCCGTTTGGGCGGCGACGAGTTTACCCTCCTCCTGGAAGACCTGACGGATCCGCAGGAGGCGGGGAGCGTGGCGCAGCGGCTGCTGACGGCGCTCCAGGCGCCCATGTTGATCGGTAATCAGGAGCTGCTGATTTCGGCCAGCATCGGCGTGGTCATTGCCAACGGCACGGACGGGCAGGCGGCGGAGATGCTCCGGCGTGCCGACGTGGCGATGTATCACGCGAAGCACCAGGGGAAAGGGCGTGTCGCACCGTACGAACCGCTGCTGGAAGCCCAGACCTGGGAACGGATGCGGCTGGAGCAGGACCTGCGCTGGGCACTGGAGCGCGACGAGTTTCACCTGGTCTACCAGCCGATCATGGAGGTCGCCGGTGCGCGGCTGTTCGCCGTCGAAGCGCTGTTGCGCTGGGAGCACCCGGAACGTGGAACGATGGCGCCGGCCGACTTCATCCCGCTGGCTGAGGAGACGGGCCTGATCCTCCCGCTCGGACGCTGGGTCCTGGAGACGGCCTGCTGGCAGGCACGCCAGTGGCAGGACGAGATGGGAACGCGGGCACCGCGGCTGCTCAACGTCAATCTTTCGGTGCGACAGCTCCGTGATCCGGAGTTGGTCGCGATGATCTCGACCGCCCTGACGCGAACCGATCTGCTGCCGGAGCGTCTGGTCCTGGAGATCACCGAAAGCGCGCTGATGGATGCCTACACCTTGGGCACGTTGCATGCGCTGCGGAGCCTCGGGGTGCGTCTGGGGATCGACGACTTCGGCACCGGCTACTCGTCGCTCTCCTACCTGCAAAAGCTGCCGGTCGACTTTGTCAAGATTGACCACTCGTTCATTGATGGGTTAGGTCAGGAGGCCGACGATACCATCATCACCTCGGGCATCATCGGGCTGGCGCATGCGCTGCGGCTCAGCGTGATCGCCGAGGGCGTGGAGACATTGGATCAGCTCATCCAACTCCAGACCCTGGGCTGCAACTTCGCCCAGGGGTACTACATTGCCCGTCCGCTGCCCGGTCCCGCGCTCGGAGCCACCATCAGCTCGCAGCCCGAGGCTGACGGAGATACCACCGTGACCCAAGTCGCGGTGACAAGCTAAGGCGCCCGCTGACCCGGTCATGGCCGGGTCCATGGGGCCTGGTGCGATCCAGCCGACTTCGACCGGCTCTTTCGACGGCGAGCGCGGGCTGGTTGGAGCAGACGCCACGGTCTGGCTCTTTGGAGAAACCCTCACCATCGAATACGCGACGGAGACCCTGGCGCAGTATCAGGTCATGTCCACGTCGACCACCCGCCACATTCGCCAGATCACCGAGCCGCACCTCTTCGCCACACAGTACCGCTCACCGCAACCGTTCCTCGACACCCTCGATGCGGTTGTGTGGCATCCCGCGCTGCGCCTTCTTCCCTATCAGCCCCGACGAAAGATGGAGACCCGGAGCGATCGTCAGCTCCCGCTCTTCGAGGTCGCCCGGGAAGCGTGAGGAACATGGCCGGTCCGGTCGGCCACCGACCTGGCTACTATCTGTCCCCCTATGTCGTGACTCTGTTGGGTAACCTCTCACGGCGGTTTCGTCGGCAGGGAACTGTGCCATACTGACACTCCCGACCCCGTCATTGCCGTCGAAGGAGCAGGCCCATGACATTCCGCCCGCACCCGCTGCCGCCCATCCCGCCAGCCACGGCCGCCGCCGTTCAGGGTGCCTTCCCGAAGGGCAACCTCTACGTCAACCTGCGCGCCGAGTTTGGCGCCCTCTACACGGATGAGCTCTTCGCCGATCTTTATCCGGATCAAGGCCGGCCTGTCGAAGTCGCCCCCTGGCGCCTGGCCGTGGTGCTGGTCATGCAGTACCTGGAGGGGCTGACTGATCGCCAGGCCGCGGACGCCGTGCGGCGCTGTCTGGACTGGAAGTACGCCCTTAGCTTGGAGTTGACCGATCCCGGTTTCGACTTCACGCTGCTGCACGACTTCCGCGAGCGCCTCCTGGCCCAGAACGCCGCGCCGCGGCTGCTTGATACCCTCCTGGCGGCCTGTCAGGCACGGGGGCTGCTCACCCGCCGGGGCACGCAGCGGACCGACTCGACCCACATCCTGGCCGCGGTGCGCACGCTCCACCGCCTGGAGTGCGTCCTCGAGACGCTGCGGCTGGTGCTCAACCGGCTGGCGGCGGTGGATCCAGACTGGCTGCAGGCGCGCGTTCCCGAGGTATGGTACGAGCGCTATGCGACCCGTGCGGAGCACTTTCGCTTGCCGAAGGAGATGAGCAAGCGGCGCGCGTTAGCGGAGACGGCGGGCACGGACGGGTTTCAGCTGCTGGCCTGGCTGGCGGCGCCGGAGACGCCGCTGTCGCTGCGCGCCCTGCCGGCCGTTGAGGTGCTCCGGCGTATCTGGCTCCAGCAGTTCTATCGCAGTAAGACGCTGGAGACGGACACCCTTCGCTGGCGGACCACGGACGAGTGCCCGCCACCCGGGCTGCTCATCCACTCGCCCTACGATCTGGAGGCACGCTACGGCACGAAACGCGGGATGCACTGGGTCGGCTACAAGACGCACCTCACCGAGACCTGCGACCCCCACCAGCCGCGACTGATCACCCAGGTGGTCACGACGCTGGCGACCGTTCCCGATAGCACCATGGGGTCACCGCTGCAGGAGGACCTGGCGGCGCGTGCGCTCATTCCCAGCACCCACCTGCTCGACCGTGGCTACGTCGACGCGGAGCTGCTCGTCAACGCGCAGGCGCACTGGGGTATTGACGTGGTCGGGCCGCCGCTCGGGACAACCAGTCGCCAAGCGCGGGCCGGCCAAGGCTACGCCCTCGCAGCCTTTGCGCTGGATTGGGACGCGCAGCAAGCGCGCTGTCCGCAGGGGCACACGAGTGTCAAATGGACGCCGGGCCACGACAGTCACGGCAACGACGTGATTCGCGTGCGCTTCGACCTGGCGACCTGTCGCACCTGCCCGGTGCGTTCACTCTGCACCTGGCGCGCATGTGGACCGCGGCAGTTGACAATCCGCCCTCAGGCGCAGCATGCGGCCATCGCCGCGGCGCGGCAGCGGCAAGAGACGGATGCCTTCAAGGCGTTGTATGCGCAGCGGGCCGGGATTGAGAGCGCGTTCTCGCAAGGCACCCGAGGCTTCGCGCTGCGTCGCAGTCGCTATCGGGGGTTGGCGCGGACGCAGTTGCAATTGTTGATCACCGCCGTCGCCATGAACCTGGTCCGGTTATTCGCGTGGTCCAACCACGCGTCGGGAGCGGAGCAGCCCCGGCCAGCCGGACGGTTTGCGCGGCTGACACCGACGGCTTCCACTCCTGCCTTCGGCGTATGACGTGCCTCACACGGAGTTACCCAACAGAGTCATGTCGTGGCCGGGTGCACGACGCAGCTACCGCGTTGAGGCTGATAACGCTCGGCGTGTTCACCGCTGGGTCATCGACGGACCGCTGGCGTTGACGCTCTGCCTTGGATAAGGACTCCTCTTGCAGCCGAGCTGGAGAAATGAGCCCATCACACCAAAGACATCCGCAACCTGGTTCGACGCATCACCCACTCCTCTCCCTCCAGCGCAGCGGGTTGTGTCACTCTGATGGCATTCGAGGAAGACGGTGGAGATAAGCAATCATGAGTTGCGTCATCGCGACCATGACTTCGGCTTCGAACTGATCGACTGCGCTTTGACGCAGATTACCGCGGCTGTCCCGTTCAGTCTTGCTGTAATGATGACCTACAAGGTTCAGATACGTTGCGATACCAGAGATGAGTTCACTAAGTGCGCGCTCTTTCTGTGAGTCTACGTCAAAGACGCCCTTCCACGACTCTGCCTGATAGGGAGCGCTCTTCTGCTTCTCGAAGAGCATAAGGCAGTGTCGCAAGGCTTCATGAGTCTCGCCACGGGCAAGCGCGCGCACCGCTGCCTCCATCTCTCTGACTGTTTCTGCCCAGTTCGGCCAGTGTTGAGACTCAACCGGCAACGTTAGATAGTGGGCCGGCTCATAGCCAAGCTGAACCAGCACGGACTCCCATTCGGAACGGGGTACCTGAAGCTGCGTCGCACCATGTACCGGTATCCAGGGCGGCGGTGTGGAACCTTGGTCCATGAGGGACACAATCCCATGGCATTTCAAGGTGAGCGACAGGTCATTTCCGCGTTGGCGTTCTTCAATCTGCTCAAGTTCGGATGGGGGTAGGATCCAGCGCCACGGTTCCCCGCCTCCGAAGTGGCTGAACGCCCATTGTGACCAATCCACCCGTCCCACGAAGATATCTTGGAAGAGGATGTCAACCTGGAACGTGTAGACCCGTAGGGGCTGGGGTTTGACGACGCTCCAGGTAATGACCGACGGCATACCTTGGATGACGCTCGGTCCGTGGACCCGTAATTCCTGGATGGGTGCGGTTAAGAACTGGGCCCCAGGTTGATACAGCCCTAACGTAGCCTCCATCTCACCTCCCGCGCCCATTTGGATAACAGTAGAATGAGAACTCTATCTCCGGGAGATTGTCTCCGCGTCCTCCTTTGGCTGATACCACTTCATGACAATGCGTCGAAGCTGATCTTGCTTCAGACGTTCCCGTCTCGCGGACCGCCCATACGAGCCTTCGCGTCAGCTTGGCTCAGTCATCTCCCATTACGGCCCGCTCGGTGGATCGAGTGGACCCTGCTCTAGCAGCCAGCGGACCCCGTGGCTCTCACCGTATTTGAATGGGAAGCGGCGCCCATCTCGCAGCTGGAGCACAAGGGCTTCACCGACCGGAAGGCTGTCACGGATAGGGATAATCTTCGCATCATAGTGGAACAAACCGGGAACCTCCTGGTAGGTTCGGCCGTTGGGACCAACGCCGTCCACGATATTGATGTCGGTCGTTTCCGTGATCCGATAGTGCACGTCCCCGAACCCATGGCCATCGGACTGGCGGGACACTGAACCGATACCCACATCCTGGTACGTTATTCGGGTCACGCGGCGAATGCCCATGGCCGCGTTAGCTCCTCCGGTAGACCGCCATATAAGTCGATTGATCCCCTTGTCGGTTTTCCCAAAGTCAGACTAGTGGGCTACGACCGTCCTTCGGGACGTTGGATCCGCATGGCGCACCCGAACTTCAAGCGAGAAGCCTTCGCCCAACGCCTCAATGTACCGACGCAACGTCGTCAAGGTATAGGCATCATAGCCCCGCTTTTCAATCCGGGCGACTTGTGCCTGCGATACCTCCAAACGCTTGGCGACCTCGGCCTGGGTCAGTCCGGCTTCCTGCCGGGCTTCCACCAACTGCAACCACAGTTCCTTCTTCGCGGCTTCTTCTTCAGAGACCACGCGAAACGCGGGGTCCGCCATCTGCTTGGCCCAGTAGTCTTCATAGGCCTGTTGTCCAGCACTCCGCTGTTCTTCCTGATTCATACTTCTCCCCTCCTTTCTCGCTCGACGAACTCCTGGTAGCGCCGCCGGGCCGTCTCAAGCTCGCGGGCCGGGGTCTTCTGGCTCTTCTTCTGGAACCCGTGCAGCAAGATAATCCGCTGGCCTGAGCGAAAGACATAGATGATGCGATAGATATTCGTCTGCGACTCTTCCCGCAGTTCCCAGAGATCGCCGTCCAGGTGCCGGACCAACGGTGAGCGCGCCTGAACGTTGCGCAGCCGTAATTGCTCCAGCGACCAGCGAAAGCGCGCCCGGGTTTTCACGTCCAGGCTGTCCAGGAACTCCGCGACCGGATTTCCGCCGTGCTGATCGAGAAAGAAGGCAATCGACCATTCGTCATCCATTATACGGATTTTAGTATATTTCTCGGGTCTTTGTCAATGGGGAGTCTGCTCCGTCCGCCTAACGCGCTTCCCCTGCCCTTCTCTCCTAGCGCACCCACGTGTCTTCAGACGTGTCGTATACTCTGTCCGTACACGTTCTGAGCGGAGTTGTCCCAGACAAACAGTAAGACGCGGAGGACGGATGTCTGCGGGATCTACCGACCGTAGTCTGTCGATCACCGAAGCGGCCCAGAAATTAGGCCTGACGAGAGACGGTGTCTACAAGAAGATCAGACGTGGAAGCCTGACCGGGTATAAGACACCGTCTGGGCAATGGCGAGTGCATCTCCCGGACAAGCTGGACGGGCATACGCCAGATGATTCTGAGCGAACGCGGCTTGTGTCCGAGGAACTTCTGAGCCAGCTCCGACGTGAGAATGAGCGCTTATGGAAGGAAGTCGAAGGTCGTCGTGAAGCTGAACGAGAACTTCGGCTGATCATTGCCCGTTTGTCTGATCGTACCCCTCAATTGTCACCAGGTGAACCGGACGTGGCGGCAGATGGGGGCCCGCAACCGCACTCCCGTCGACGGTGGTGGCGGTTTTGGGAAACGCAGTAAACCATGCTCTTCCTGTCCCTCCCGCTTCCCTTCCCATCCGTACCACCCGTTGCGGAATGCCAGATCGCCACGCCGATCGCCGGCGACCAATACACGCACGTGCTCACGCCAGTATAAACGGCCAGTACCACCTTGCTGATCGCGCTCGTCCAGTAGTTAATGTCGTGTGGTAGCCAGGCGAACGTTCCGCTTCGCACAGGGTGATTTCATCACCATCGGACTCCCCTGCCACCTTACCTCCCTGACGTACGCTCCGGATTCTTTGGTTTTCCGTCATCGTTCGAACGAACGTTCGTTCGAACGAATGCCATTGATCATCGTCTCAAATATCCAGAGTCTTCGGTTGGCAACTACCGGTGGGGCCACTGCCATCCTCCGTCACGAATCTCCACTTCTGCCACTTGACAGGACGGAGATTCGTTTGCTATCGTGGTGGCAATGTCATAAGACTTTCTGACAGTATGTCATTTTTACCCAATGTGGATCTATCAATCATGACCGACTCATCTCAGGACACCTGGCTCACCATTAACGAGATCACGGGGCGGCTCAAGCTGCACCCCAATACGGTGGCGCGCTACATCAAGAGTGGCCGGCTCAAAGGAGTCAAGGTCGGTAAGAGTTATCGCGTGCGCGAGCCGGATCTCCTGGCGTTCATGCAAGAGTTCAACCCGGATGAGACCTCCAGCGCCACGGTCATCGTGGTGGCCAATCAGAAGGGCGGGGTGGCCAAGACCACCACCGCAGTCAACCTCTCGGCCGCCTTAGGCACCCACCTCGACAAGCGGGTGCTCCTGATTGACCTCGATCCGCAGGCCGGTTGTGCGCTGTGTATCGGCATGGATACCGCTGACCTGCGGAAGAGCATCTATAACGCCTTAGTTGAGTCCTCCACCTCATTGGGATCGGTGATCGTCAAGACCGGCTATGGCTTTGACCTCGCCCCCTCGAACATCGACCTGGCGGCCGCGGAGCTACGCCTCAAGGAGCTGCTCGCTCGCGAGTTCGTGCTGCAACGCAAGCTCGAGCCACTGATGGAGAAGTACGACTACATTATCGTCGACACACCACCGACACTCGGTATGCTCACCATCAACGCCCTCTCGGCCGCCCGGTACGTGCTGATCCCCATGGCTTGCCAGTACATGGCCCTCCGTGGGCTCGACACCCTACTGGGCACGATCAACCAGATTAAGACTGAACTCAATCCAGAACTATCACTCCTGGGGATCTTGGCCACCAACTATGACAGCCGAACGCTCCACAGCCGTGAGGTGTTCGACTTCCTAACGCAGTTGTGCCAGAAACAAGGGCTTCCCCTCTTCTCGACCTACATCAAGTCGTCGGTCCGTTTCCACGAAGCCCCCAACGATCGCATGCCGCTCATCCTGCTCCATCCCAACCATGACGGCGCCCAGGCCTATCTCACCATTGCCAAGGAGGTCGCGCGTGCCTAAACGCAAACCGATCGACTATACCCCGCAGTACACGGATGGCATCTTCCGGCCGCACGACCAGGTCGAGGCAGAGCTCGAGTCGCTCAATGGTGATGATCGTTCTTCCCCGCCGGCACCGAATCGGTCCGGTTCGGACGATGGGACGTTCGAACGAACGAACGAACGAACGCGTACGCGACATTCGTTTGACGTCTTCAAGGATCAGATTGCCGCGCTCTCGGAGATTCAGGTGAGGCTGTTCCGCCAAACCGGAGCCAAACCCAAGCTGGGGGAGTTGGTCCAACAGGCGCTCGATGACTATATTGACCGAATGAACGTTCGTTCGAACGAACGAACGGATTTGGAGTGAACTAGCTCGCGATCACGAGCCGCGCAGGGCAACAGAAAAGGCGCCCTGCACGCCCTTGGAGAGCCTGCATGCGCCCTTCCTCTGTACCAAGAGTAAGCGTAGCAGACGCCTCCGAGGCCAGCAAGTTCTGGTCGCCGCCGGAGGTTCCATGATGTCGAAACACGATCATTCACCAGCCAGCTTTCAGGGCTTCCAGAGCCCGAATTACACCAACGTGCCTGACGAGCTCTTCGATCAGCTGATGGTCGACCTCACCGGAGCCGAGCTTAAGGTGCTCCTCTACATCATCCGGCGGACCTTCGGCTTCAAGCGGGACAGCGACAACATCAGCCTCTCACAAATGCTCAATGGCTTGCAGACCCGCGACGGGCGCACGCTTGACCGTGGAGTCGGGCTCAGCAAAAAGACCTTGCTGCAAGCCCTCAATAGTCTTGAGGAAAAGCAGGTGATCCTGACTGAGCGACGGCAAAGCCCGGAGAAGGGGAACGAGCCGACCACCTACCGGCTCAACATCGTGAGTTCAACGACCCGGGAAAAAACTACACCCCCCTTGGGGGAAAAAGTACACCAAGGGGTAGGGGAAGAAATTCCCCCAAGGGCTAGGAGTAAAAACTACACCACACAATATACAGAGGGAAATACAGAGAGTAACGATTCGAATATTCGAAAGGCATTTACCCGAGAAGAAACAAACGAGGGGAGCACACCGCAAGCTCCGACCGCGGCTCAGCAACCTATCCGTGAATCGTTGCCTCACGACAATACGTTTGCGTCCGTTGGCTCACTCTTATCCGAGCCTCTGCCCCCTACGCTCGTATACGACGACGACCGCCAGCAGATCCTGTCCTACCTGGAGGACTTTGCCCGCGAGCTCGGCGACCAGGCGCCCCTCAAGAGTTCCGTCACCCGGGCCTATCACCTCTACCAGCGCACCGGCAAGCCGATCGCCATGTTCATCGACGCCATGTACCAGGCACGGGCGATCACCAAGGAGCGCAGCGCCTCGATCCGTAGAAGCGCCGAGAGTGGGGGAGTGCGCTCCCCAAAAAACAAGACGGCCTATTTCTTCTCGGTACTGGAAGATGTGCTCGGGCTCAAACCGGAGGACAACCAGAAGACATATCCCAATGGTCGTGATTCCTGAATTTGATAGGGGTCTTGCGTTTCGAACTGGATGAGTCAATGGGATATGACGCTTAGCCGATCGGTGAGCTCGTGGACTTCGTACGGCGGCCCAGTGGGGTACGCACAAGACCCCGTCTGAGGCCCCAGAATGGCCCGAGAAGGCGCGATTCACCCATCACGAGGAGCGTTGGTCGGAAACGATGAGCGGACGTCCGTCCTGGCGTTTATGCGACCCGCAGCGGGTATCCCCAGTGACGTTTGCCAGACCGTTACCAGACCACTAACCTGGTCGATCCGCCGGCAGAGCCGGATGACCGCGCCCCGAGATCAATCCCTGTTGGACTCGCTGTTGGTGTCACTCACCGAACAGCGACCCCGTAGCCCACACCCGCCGGCGAGCACACCACGTGAACGAGTACGAGAAAACTCCGGAGGATCACGGTGGGATTGCCGCGGCAATCCGATTGAGACAAGGAGGAAGAGGCCGTTCCGGGGGTGTCCATGCGGACGGGGGGAGGCGGCGACTCAAGAAGCGGAGGACCGCCTGCGGCGGTCAAGAGGGCCACTTGCGTGGGGTGCTCGTCGCCGCCTCCCCCCGTCCAGTCCCCCGCGCAACAAGCCCCTACCTGATCATCAATGGTGAATGTGGAGAAAATGGGTTCAAGGAGATCCGGTGCAGGTCTGTGGCGGCGCGGGGGACTGGCCACCCCCAAGGGGGTCGAAAGCTGGCGCGGCCGGTGGGATTCCTCCTTGACCTCCTTCCGCCGGCCGCGGAAAGGCTGCGGCCGTGCCGACCGAGTTGGGCCATCGACGACGACGGGGGATCGCCACGTCAGTGGTCAGGACCAAGTCGTTTCCCAGGGCGGTAGTGCCCCTCAACCCAGGGCCCGAGGCGGCGCTGCTCGGCACGGCGTTTGACCAGCAACTGCACCACGTCTGCCGGCAGCGTCACCGACTCACCGGCGGTGAGCAGCGCCTTGAGGGTGGTGGTTAGCTCCTCGACCGGCGGCGCTCCGAGCACGGCGACGTGCCAGGCCTGATCGAGCCGGAAGCGATAGGCCGAGAGATCGCAGTCAGCCGCGAAGATGGCCTGTTGGGCACGGGCATAGGAACGGCCAGCGGCGCCTTCCGCTCTGAAGCGTGCCGCCAGACAAAAAGGGCGCGGCTCGCGCTCAGGTTCGGATTGCGGCGGGTGTTCGGGTGAGGGCATACGCGGAACATTTTATCACATGTTGACATAATGATGTCTCGTGTCTCTCCGCAGATTGCGGCAACGACGTCGCGTCGGAGGTGAAACGAACGGGTGGGAACAATCGGATCGGCCAGGCGAGCGGGGAGGGGCGAGGAAGCAACAGGGTGACAGTGTGGATGCATGGTTTCATGGGTTCATTGTTTCATGGGTCAAGAGGAACGAGGATTTGCCCGGCTGAAACAATCCGTTTTCCGCGTCGGAATAGGGAAAACTCGCTGAAACAACGCCATTGTCAGAAGAAAATCTAGAACAGGGTTGGTTGTCTAAGATCAACAAAATCAAGTAGTTGGGTGAAGTCCTCCGCGATGTGATCTGGCTTTAACACACTCTTATCATAAGTAGCCCTTATGCGTTCTTCAGACCAATGAGTTATTTGAATAAGAGTATTAAAGTTCTTCTCATCAAAACTATGCCCATATTTTGCCCAGATAGCGGTAGCGTTGATCTGGAAAGCAGGAGTAAGATCCTTGGCCAAGCTATCCCCAATGATCCAGATATCAGCTTTCCGAACTCCTATTCGATTCAGGGCTTCTTCATACGCGGCAACGTTTGGTTTGAGTCGATCTTCTGGAAGGGCCTTCGCCCACGGTAGGCCGCTGTTCCGCAATCTGGTAGCAAACAGTTCGCCATAACTGCTGGCTGAGTCAGTTATGCCCGAAACGTCGTGATCCCATGCCACGAGCCCATTGAGTAACTTAGCGACCCCTAGCCTTCGAAGGCGGTACATCGCTTGCAGAACGTCGGAATTCGTCACCGCAACCACCCAGATGCCATCTTGACGCAAGCGTTTCAGAGTAGGAATAACAGAAGGATATGGGCGGAGGTGCCGATTTGACGCCTGTCCAAAGGCAACTTTGCCAATGTGGATGAGACGTTCTTGTTGATCAATAGGCAGACTCTTAACAAGCAA
>Ga0307373_10010168_pt1 | contig 13904 bp, 14 predicted proteins | sample OX2MG_FD_202534 | JGI IMG/M metagenome (GOLD analysis project Ga0307373, IMG submission 202534) | Soil microbial communities from Risofladan, Vaasa, Finland - OX-2 | ecosystem: Environmental > Terrestrial > Soil > Coastal area > Acid sulfate soil | place: Finland: Risofladan, Vaasa | collected... | reverse complement strand
CTCCTCGGTCCCGGCAGCGCTACCAGTCGCCGGTACTCCCGGGCGAAGGGGGTGCGCGTCAGCGCACTCGGCCCGCTGGCACAGCCCACGATGGTACACGGTAAAGGCGACCTACGGAAAAAGACCACGCGTCGTGTGGGGCACGCCCGCGGCCGGGTTCTGCTCCACCAATGGCGCGAACCTCTTTAGTCTTGGCCCGTCATGCTTTCAGTCGTCCAAGCGGCCGCAGCGCACCCCGCCGAGTCGAGCGCGTCCTCCAACGACCGGGGCATCATCCGCCAGATCCTCGTCGACCTCGGTGTGAGCCCCGAGCGGGCCCACACCATGCAGGTCTACCTCATCGGGCCGCTACGCATCCTGCTGATCGTCGTGATCGCGCTCATCCTGGCGCGCCTCGTCACCAGGCTCGCCCGGCGACTCGTCGGCTCGCTTCGGCTCATGTCCCCGCTCTTGCGCGCCACGCCGCGGGGCGAGGACCGCCTCAAGACCCTCGCCAGTGTGTTCGCGTCGGTGTTCAGGGTCGTGATCTGGATCATCGCGGTGTTGACCATCCTCGGGCAACTGAAGATCAACCTCGTGCCGTTTGTCGCGACAGCGACCGTGATCGGCGCCGCGCTCGGCTTCGGCGCGCAAACCCTCGTAAAGGACTTCCTCTCCGGCGTCCTCATCCTCGCCGAGGATCAGTACGGGGTGGGGGACAGCATCGTGGTCGGCTCGGGTCCGAATGCCACGTCGGGAACCGTCGAAGGCGTGAACCTGCGGACCACCCGGGTGCGCGGAGTCGACGGCGTCGTGTGGTACGTGCCCAACGGCGAGATCCGCACCGTAGGCAACAACACCGAGAGCGACAGCCAGGCGATCGTCGACGTGGTCGTCCCGCACGGCACGGACCTTCAGGCTGCCGGGCGGGCCGCGGAGCAGGCGGCGCGGGAGCTAGCGGGCGAGCCTGCATGGAAAGGCGTGTTCGTGGGCGATCCCACGTTCGCGGGGGTGCAGGCGACCGACCACGATGGCGCGACGTTGCGGATCATGGCGTGGACGCAGCCGGGGCAGCACTTCCGGGCATGCCGCCAGTTGAGGCTGCGCATCCTCGAGAGGTTGCGCCAATCCGGGCTTGCGTGGGCCGACGCGGTGCCGGTCCCACCACCGGCCGTTCCGGGTGATAGTCCGGACGAAAGCTGATCTGGCCGGTCGCCTTTTGCGCCGTGGCGCGGTAGGTTGGCCTCGGCGACTTTGAATCAGGACAATCCAAGGCAAGCAACAGGAGGAACCACATGGCGCTGCAATTGGGCGATGAAGCCCCCGACTTCACCGCTGATACCACCGAAGGGACCATCAACTTCCACGAGTGGCTGGGCGACAAGTGGGGAGTCCTCTTCTCGCACCCGAAGGACTTCACTCCGGTCTGCACGACCGAGCTCGGCACCGTCGCCAAACTGAAGGGCGAGTTCGACAAGCGCAATGCGAAGGTCATCGCGGTCAGCGTCGACCCCATCGACTCGCACAAGGGTTGGGTTCCCGACATCAACGAGACCCAGGGCACCACGGTGAACTTCCCGATCATCGCCGACCCGGACCGCAAGGTCGCCGACCTTTACGGCATGATCCATCCCAACGCGTCGGACACCGTCACCGTGCGGTCGGTGTTCATCGTCGGCCCCGACAAGAAGGTCAAGCTCACCCTCACCTACCCGCAGTCCACCGGCCGCAACTTCCAGGAAATCCTGCGCGTGCTGGACTCCCTCCAGTTGACGTCCAAGTACTCGGTGTCCACGCCGGCCGACTGGAAGGACGGCGAGGACGTGATCATCTCCGGCGCCGTCTCCGACGACGAGGCCAAGGAGAAGTTTCCCAAGGGCTGGACCGCACCGCGGCCCTACCTGCGCATCACTCCTCAGCCCAACAAGTAATCAGCACCACCAGCAACTCAGAGTGACGGCGCCGGCGGGATACTGCCGGCGCCGTCGCAATTGTCGGTTACACCCGGCATGGGGATAGCCTTTCCGCTGTAACGGCGCGTGACCAAGGAGATCCGATGCCCTCTGCCGTAATCGTCGATGCAGTGCGCACCCCCGGCGGTAAGCGCCACGGCAAGCTGTCCGGCTGGCACTCAGTCGACCTCGCTGCCGAGACGCTGAAGGCGCTGGCCGCACGCAACGACCTCGACCCCGGGATCGTCGACGACGTGATCCTCGGCTGCGTCATGCAGGTCGGCGCCCAGGCGGTCAACATCGCCCGCAACGTGGTCCTCGCCGCCGGGTACCCGGAGTCGGTCCCGGGCACCACGGTTGACCGCCAGTGCGGCTCTTCGCAGCAGGCGGTTCACTTCGCCGCGCAGGGTGTGATGGCCGGCGCCTACGACGTGGTCATCGCCGGTGGTGTCGAGGTGATGAGCCTCGTGCCTATGGGCGCGAGCATCGGCCAGGGTGTCGGGCTGCCGTTCGGGCCCACGGTGGGCATGCGCTACGCAGAGGTCGGCGGCCTCGTCCCGCAGGGCATCTCGGCGGAGATGATCGCCGAGAAGTGGGGTCTGTCGCGCGAGGACCTCGACCGGTTCAGCGCCCAGAGCCACCAGCGCGCCGCCCGCGCCACCGCCGAGGGCCGCTTCGAGCGTGAGATCCTGCCCGTCGCCACCAAGCACAAGGACAAGGAGACCGGAAAGGTCACCGAGTCCGGCGAGGCGGTGACCGCGGACGAAGGCATTCGCCCCGACACCACCGTCGAGACGCTCGCCAAGCTGAAGCCGTCGTTCAAGCCGGATGGCAAGATCACCGCCGGCAACAGCTCGCAGATCACCGACGGTGCGTCTGCGGTGCTGATCATGAGCGAGGAGAAGGCGTCCTCCCTCGGGCTCACCCCCCGCGCCAGGTTCCACTCGTTCGCCGTCGCGGCCGACGACCCGCAGATCATGCTGACGGCCCCCATCCCCGCCACCTCGAAGGTCCTCGAGCGGGCGAAGCTCGCCATCGACGACATCGACCTGGTCGAGATCAACGAGGCGTTCGCCCCGGTCGTCCTGGCGTGGGAGAAGGAGCACCACCCGGACATGGAACGGGTCAACGTCAACGGCGGCGCCATTGCCCTCGGCCATCCGCTCGGCTGCTCCGGAGCCAAGCTCATGGCAACTCTGCTCAACGAACTCGAGCGCACAGGCGGCCGCTACGGCCTCCAGACCATGTGCGAGGGCGGCGGCATGGCCAACGCCACGATTATCGAGAGGCTCTAGGCATCGAGAGGCTCAGCGCCTCAGCAAGTCGATAGCAGAAAGTAGTCCCCAGCTTTCTCCACAGGCTGGGGACTACTTACATATATGTAACTATTCCGTAACCCGTTCAGTGGTATCTGGTAGCCGCGATGAAACCGGCGACGATCAGGCCCAGGCCCAGCAGCAGGTACCAGTTGTTGGCACCGCCGGGCAGCAGTCCGAGGTAGTTGAGCAGGATGCAGATCAGGCCGAGCCCGAAGAAGGTGAGGATGAGCACCGGCACCCACCACGGGCTCGAGCGGAACTCGCGGGGGATCGGCGCGGTGTAGCGCCCGCCCGCCGGCGTGGTCCGCCCGCTGGCACCCGCCGTCGTGCGCCCGCCGGTACCGGCCGACCCGCGCCTGACGGGGCCTCCCTTGGGTGTGACGCGCCCGGGAGCGTCCTTGGTCTTCCTCGGCATACCTCGACTCTAGGTGGCGGTAGGGTGCCGGCGTGCAGCACGGCGTGGCGCGGATCCTGGTCGTCGACAACTACGACTCGTTCGTCTACAACCTGGTCCAGTACCTCGGCCAGCTGGGAGCCGAGCCGCTCGTGTACCGCAACGACGCCATCGACGCCGCCACCGCCGCCTCGCTCCAGCCGGACGGGCTGCTGGTATCGCCCGGGCCGGGGCGCCCGGAGAGCGCCGGCGCCAGCTGCGAGCTGATCGAGAGCCTGGCACCGGCAGTACCGGTGCTCGGCGTGTGCCTCGGCCACCAGTGCATCGGGGCCGTCTACGGCGCCGAGATCGTCCGCAACCAGGTGATGCACGGCAAGGCTTCCGAGGTGACCCACGACGGCCGTGGGGTCTTCGCCGGCCTTCCCGATCCGCTCACCGCGGCGCGCTACCACTCGCTGGTGGTCGAGCGCGCCACCGTCCCGCCGGCGCTCGAGGTCTCGGCGTGGACCGAGGACGGGGTGGTCATGGGGCTTCGCCATCGCGAGCTGCGCGTCGAGGGGGTCCAGTTCCACCCCGAGTCGATCATCACCGGCGGCGGCCACCGTTTGCTGGCCAACTGGCTCTCCGCGTGCGGCCAGGCGGTCCCGCCCGACGTCGTCGCCGGCGCCGAGGCCTCGATCAGCGCCTAGCCGGGGGGGACCGGCGTCGATGTCGTAGTGGTCGGCAGGGGGCCCTGGTACTGGCCGACGTAGATCGTGACCGCGGAACCCTGGCTTACGGTCTGGCCCGCCTGTGGGTTCTGCTGCTGGACGATCCCGTCCTTGTCCGGGCGCGTAACCGCCACGTCGACGACGTTGGCCTGCAACCCGGCGTTGGTCAGGTCCTGCTGTGCCCGGCTCTGGGTCTCACCGACGACGTTCGGCACCGTGACCTGCTGGGGCCCGCTCGAGACGTACACCGTCACGGTGGATCCCACCGGAACTGTGGCTCCCGCCGGCGGGTCGGTCCGCGTCACGAGGCCCGCCTGGACCGACGAGGACGGTTCGCTCGCCTGCTTGACGTTGAGGCCCAGCTGGCCGAGCGCCTGGCCCGCCTGTCCGGGGGATTGGTTGACGAGTGAGGGGATCTGCACCTGCTGCTTCCCGCTGGAGACGATCAGCTGCACCGCGGCGCCCTTGCCGGCGGTCTGGCCAGCCGGCGGGTTGGTCCCGATCACGATTCCCTGGTCGACGGTGTTCGAGTTTTGCTGCGTGACGTTCACGGTGAATCCCGCCTGCTTCAAGATCGCGGTGGCCTGATCCTGGGTCTTGCCGGCGACATCGGGGATCTGGACCGGCGTCGGGCCGGTGCTGACGAGCAGTACCACGGGCGAGTCGCTCTTCACCGATGTGCCGCCCGGTGGCTGGGTGCCGATGGCGTCACCCGACTGGTATTGGGAGCTCGCCTGGTTCTTCTCGCTCACCTTCGTGAAGCCCATTTGCTGCAGCTCGCTGAGTGCGCTCGACGCCGGCTTGCCGGCGAGGTCCGATGGGACGGTGAGGGTCTTGGCCGAAGCATCCCACCAGCCTTGAGAACGACCGAGGAAGAAGATCCCCACGCCGATCAGCACCAGCACGATCGCGGCGATCGCAGCGTAGGTCCAAGCCCGCCGATCGCCAGGCTCATCGCCCGAGCCCCACCCGCCCGCACCAGGCACGCCGGCGCCGCCGACGGTGGTGACGGGCATGGCCGCCGTGCCTCCGGCGGCGGGCTGGACGCGGGTAGCGCCGGCGGGGTCACCCCCGAATGCCGCACCGCCACCGGCTGCACCGGCTCCTGCGAGCGCCGCTCCCACGAGGCCGCCGGCCGCAGCGGCACCCACGGCGCTGCCGACCCTTGTGATGTCGCTCGCCGCCATCACCGGTTGGCCGTTGGCGAAGCGGATCAGGTCGGCTCGGAGTTCCTCGGCTGTCTGGTAGCGGTTCTCCGGTTGCTTCTCGAGGCACTTCAACACGATCGCCTCGAACGCCGCCGGGATTGCCGGGTTGACGGTGCGCGGCGGTGGCGGCGGCTCCTTCACGTGCTTGTAGGCGATGGACACCGGGCTGTCCCCGGCGAAGGGCGCCCGCCCGGCCACCATCTCGTAGAGCACGACGCCGAGCGAGTACACGTCGCTCCTCGGATCCACTCCGTAGCCCTGCGCCTGCTCGGGTGAGAAATACGTGGCGGTGCCCATCACGGACCCCGTCTGGGTCAGGTCCTCGGAGGTGCCGATCGCGCGTGCGATGCCGAAGTCGGCGACCTTCACCTGGCCGGAGTTGTCGATGAGCACGTTGCCGGGCTTGACGTCCCGGTGGATCACACCGCGGCGGTGCGCGAAGTCCAGCGCGGCCGCCACGTCGGCTCCGATGGCCGCGGCGCGAACCGGGTCGAGCGCGCCGTCGCGAAGCATCGACGAGAGCGTGCGCCCGTCGACGTACTCCATGACGATGAAGTAGGTGTTCTCCCCCTGGCCCCAGTCGTAGATCGAGACGATGTGCGGGTGGGTGAGGTTCGCCGCCGCCTTCGCCTCCCGGCGGAACCGCTCGACGAATGCCCTGTCCACAGACAGTTCCGGGAACAGCACCTTCAAAGCGACCGGCCGGTCGAGCAGCAGGTCGCGCGCCAGGTACACCTGGGCCATCCCGCCCCGGGCTATGTGGTTGACCAGCTGGTAGCGGTCGCTGAAAACCTGCTGCTCCTGCATTCGGCTCCTGAGCCTAAGGGGCGAGTGGTGGGGTCATGGGGTCGCCTTCGCGGTGCTGAGGTAGGCCTGAATCAGCGCCTTTGCGATAGGCGCGGCGAGCGTCCCGCCCTGGTACTCGTTTTGGGACGGCTGGTCGGGGATGAGCACGGCGACCGCGATCTGGGGGTCCTGCGCGGGGGCGAACGCGGCGAACCACGCGTCGATCTTGTTGGTACCGGTCTGCGCGGTCCCGGTCTTCGCTGCCACCTGGATGCCGGGGATCCGCGCTGCGGCACCGGTCCCGTTGGGGGAATTGACGACCGACAGCATCAACTGGGTGACCTGCGCAGCTGTCGCAGTGGAAGTCGCCTGCAACCAGGGTTTGGGCTGGTAGGTGCTGACCACCTGATTCTGCGCATTCGTCACCTTGTCGAGCACGTGGGGCGTCATGATCGTCCCCCCGTCCGCGATCGCCGAAGCAACGAGCGCCATCTCCAGCGGCGTCGCCTGCACGTCCTGCTGGCCGATCGCGGAGTAGGCGAGACCCGGCAGGTCGTGAGTGAAGGCGTCCGCAGTGGGGAACGTCGACTGCGCGGCGAAGGGAAGGTCGACCGGCGGTGTCTGGCCAAAGCCGAAGCTGTGCGCCTCCGCGTACAACGACCCTGCACCCAGGTCCAGGCCGATCTGCCCGAAACCGCTGTTGCACGACACCGTGAACAACTGCAGCAGCTGCCCCCCGCAGCGCTCGCCGGCGAAGTTGTGCAACAGGTTGGTCGTCTGGGGCAGAATAAGCGCGGAGAGCACCGGGTACGTCTTGGTCACCAGAGAGGGTTGGTGGTCGAACACCGCGGACGAGGTGACGATCTTGAAAGTCGAACCGGGGAACCAGCGCTGCCGGTAGACGCCCGGCGAGAGCACGCCGCCGGGTACCGCTTGGAGCGCCTTGTACGCGGCCTGTACCTGCTGGAGGTTGTGCGAGCTCAGCTGGTTGGGATCGAACGTGGGGTTGGAGTACATCGCGAGGATCGCGCCCGTCTTGGGGTTCAGCGCGACAACTGAGCCGATCCGCCCGGCGAGCTCCTTCTGAGCGAGGGTCTGGAGCTTGTCGAGGACGGTCAAAGTGAGCGACTGGCTCTTGTCGTGGTTGGAGAACAGTTGTTGCAGACCGCTGAGGCTCGTGGGCAGGTGGAAGGGACTGCTCCCTCCGGTGAGGACCTTGTCGTAGGTCCGTTCGACGCCGTCGGCGCCGTAGGTAAACGACCAGAAGCCGGTGATCTGCTCGAACAACGGTCCTGCCGGGTACTGGCGCAGGTACTTGAACTGATCGGGTGTCGGCACCGACGTCGCGAGCGTGACCCCGTCGGCGGAGACGATGTCACCGCGCTTGGCGGTGTACTCGCGCACGACCGCCCTGCCGTTGAGCGGATTGGACTCGAGCGCCTTGGCGTGCACGACCTGCAGGTAGTTGAGCTGCAGGAACAGTGCCACGAAGAGCACGATCATCCCGAGGCCGACGAGACGAATCTGGCGGTTCACGCGCTGACCGCCTCCATGATCGGAGCCGGAGCCGGCAGCGTCTCGGTGTCATGAGAAAGACGCAGCAGTAGCGCGAGCAGGATGTAGTTGGCGATCAGCGACGAGCCGCCGTAGGACACGAAGGGGAGCGTGATGCCGGTGAGCGGAATGAGCCGGGTGACCCCGCCGACGATCACGAAGGTCTGCACCCCGATGATGAGGGACAAGCCGGTGGCGAGCAGCTTCTCGAAGGGTCGCTCGCAGCGCACCGCGACGCGCAGACCCGTGCCGACCATCAGCAGGTAACCGAACAGGAGCGCGGCGGCGCCTATCAGCCCGAGCTCGTCGGCGATCACCGCGAAGATCAGGTCGGTCGATGCTTCGGGGATGTGAGCGGCATTGCTCTGCCCGGGACCCTCGCCGAAGATCCCGCCGGCAGCTATCGCGAACCACCCCTGGATCAGCTGGTAGCCGCTCGTGTTGGAGTGCGCCCACGGGTCCAGCCAGCCGCTGATGCGCGAACGGGTGTGGCCGATCACCTTCAGCGCGAGAACCGAGCCGACCGCGAAGAGACCGGCCCCGAGGCCCAGGTAGTAGTGCCGGCCGGTGGCGACCCACAGCATCCCGATGAACAACGCGAAGAAGAGGAATGAAGAGCCCAGGTCGTTTTCCGCGAAGAAGATGACCAGCGAGAGCCCCCACGCGACGAGGATCGGTGCCAGGTACCGCGGGTCGAGTACCAAGAATCGTCCGATTCGCCGCGTGCCCTGGCTGAGCAGGTCGGCGCGCTCGACCATGATCGAGGCGAAGAAGATGGCCAGCGCCAGTTTGGCGATCTCGCCCGGCTGGAAGTTGAACGACCCGAGGTGGATCCACAACCGCGCCCCATTGATGTTCTCGCCGATGCCGGGAACCAGGGGAAGCAGCAGCAGGCCGATTCCGAGGAACGCGAAGCTGTAGCGGTAGCGCTCGAGATCCCTGCCGCGGCGCACCAGCAGGAGCGTGCCGATGAAGCAGCCAATGCCGATAGCGGTCCACACGGCCTGCAACCGGGCTTCGTGGTTTGACAACCGTGCGATGAATACGTAGCCGATGCCGTTGAGAAGCCCCGCTGTGGGAAGCAGGATCGGGTCTGCGTTCGGCGCGAGCCGTCTCACCGCGAAGTGCGCGGCGAAGATCAGGGCGAAGATGATTATCAGGAACGGCCCGATGTTCGCAGGGAGGTTGCCAGCCTTGCCCAGCCCTGCGAGGGCGTACAGGCCGCCGGTGAGCATCACGGCGAGGATGATGAGCCCGAGCTCGGTGCGCCGCCTCGCAGGCACTCGTCTCACGCCGCCGGCGGCGAGCTTGCGCCTCACGTCGACGGCGGGGCCGTGATCGGCGGGGCTGGCTGGGTGGTCGTCGTCGGGGCAGGCGGCGGGGCAGCCGGCGGCGGTGCCGCGGCGGCGCGTGCGGCCTGTGCCTCGGCGACGAGCCGGCTGATGAACTGGCGCGCGGCTTCCAGGGACGGCTCGGTCTGGCCAGCGCGCAGGCGGGGCACCTGGTGGGGGAGCACGTCCGAGGTCGTGGTGTGGGTGGCGTCCGCGATGGTCGGGTGGAGCCAGAGCACACCGCCCGGCTGGCCCTGGAAGATGGTGATCTTGTCGCCCCGCAGCCCTACGTAGTAGCCGGAGCGGGCGTACCAGCCGATGCCCACTGCGGCAGCGGCGATGATCGCGAGCAGCAGGACGAAGAAGGCCGCGACCCTGAGTGTCACGATGCGTGCCTTCGGTTGAGGGAGCGGGGCGGAAACCGCTGCCTCGGCAGCTGCGGCACGCCCGGAGGGCTCCGGAGGTGGCGCGGGCGTGACCGCCACTGCGGCCGTCTCTTTTTCCGGATCCTCGACGTCGACGACGACAACCGTGATGTTGTCGTTGCCGCCTCGGCGCTTCGCTTCCTCGACGAGTTCCTTCGCTGCCTCGCCCGGGTCTGCGAGCCGGTTCAGCAGAGAGGCGATGTGGTCGTCGCGAAGCTCGCGGGGAAGACCGTCGCTGCAGAGGAGGAAACGGTCGCCGGCGACCGGGTCCTCCACGAACAGGTCGACCGGCACGTCCGGGTCCACGCCGAGGGCGCGCGTCATGATGTTGCGCCGCGGGTGCACCTCGGCCTCTTCTTTCGAAATACGGCCTTCAGCGACCAGCTCGGCGACGAGGTTGTGGTCGCTCGTGATCTGCCGCAGCGAGCCTTCGCGCAGGACGTAGAGGCGTGAGTCGCCGATGTTGATTGCACCGAGACGCCCGTCCTCGAGCATCGCGACCGCCACGAGTGTCGTTCCCATACCGCGCATCTCGGGGTTGGACTCGGCCTGCTCCCACACGGCACGGTTGGCCGAGCGCGCCGCCTCGATGAGGGTTTCCGGGGTTGCGTGGCCGGCGGCGTCGAACGCCGACTCCAGGCTTTCGATGGCGGTGGTCGAAGCCACCTCGCCGGCTGCCGCCCCGCCCATCCCGTCCGCCACGGCGAACAGCGGATCGGCGACCAGGAGGCTGTCCTGGTTGTTGTTGCGGACCAACCCCACGTCGGTGGCCGAACCGGCGCGCAGGCGGATCATTCCGGCCCCCGGGTCACTTGCGCAGCTCCAGGGTGGTCCGCCCGAACCTCACCTTGTCACCCTTGCGGAGCGGGACGGCGGACGTGACCTTCTTGTCGTTGAGGTAGGTGCCGTTCGTCGAGCCGAGGTCCTCGACGAAGATGTCCCCGTCGCGGCGGAATACCCGCGCGTGCAGCTGCGAGACGAACGTGTCGTCGGGGAGCGGCACCCCGCAGCCGGCCGCCCGCCCGACCGTCATCTCGTCCGAGACCGCGAACTCCGTGCCCTTGTGCTCCTTGGGTTCCGCGACCACGAGCCTCTCGGGTCCCGGGTTCGACGCCGGGACCGCTTGCTGCGGCGCCGTCGGTGGGACCGGCGCTGGAAGGGGAGCCGGCTTCGGTTCGCGAAGTTCGATCCACACGGCGCGCAGCACCCTCAGGAAGAACAGGTAGAGCAGTGCGAGGAAGACGTACTTGAGCAACGTCAGAACTGGGTCTGGCACGATCCCGTCGGCGCCTCAGCCCAGGTCGAAGCGGATGGACGTGGCCCCCACCGTGATCTGATCCCCCTTGCGGAGCGCCTGGGGGGCGGTGACCGGGATGCCGTTGATCCTGGTCCCGTTGGTGCTGCCGAGGTCGGCTATCTCGAAGTGGCCCGCCTCGAGGCCGCTGTGTTCGGAGGGCCGGATTTCTGCGTGGTAGCGGCTGACGTTCGGGTCGGCGAGCGTCAGTCCGCAGTCGGGCATCCGCCCGATGGTCAGTGCCTTCGCCCCCAGCTGGAGCCGGCGCCCGTCCGGCAGGATCAGGTAGGCGGCCGGTGGCTCGTCCGCCTTGAGCATCTCGCCGGACACCAGGACCATTCCCGGTGCAAGCCCGTCGTCGGTCTCGATGACGACGGTGACCGGTCCGAGGAGGGTGTAGCGCTCAGCCTCGGCGTGCTCGAGCGCCACCGCTTCGAGCTCGCTGACCAGTTCGTCCTCGATCGCGGCGAACCGGTTGCGGTCGGGGAGGGAGAGCACGACGGTGAAGTCGTTGGGCGCGAGAGTGCCGCGGGGAGCGATGGTCCGGCGCAGGTCCATCTCCCGCGTCAGCCGCCGGCCGATCTCCACCGGCTGCAGTCCGCTGCGGAACGCCCTGGCGAACACGCCCTCGACCAGGCGCTCCAGGCGCCGCTCGAACTGTTGCAGTCCCATGCTTGCCAGTGAGCGTACTCGGGCCCGGAGTCCGATCGCGCTTCGCCCTCCCGCTGAGTGCCGAACGCAAGGGCGCCGCGGTTATGCTCGTGGATCCACTCGGGCGAGTGGCGGAATTGGCAGACGCGCAGGATTCAGGTTCCTGTGTCCGAAAGGATGTGGGGGTTCAAGTCCCCCCTCGCCCACGGTAAAAGTGCTGGTAGGAGGGGCCATAGGGGGGCCCGAGAAGGCCGACTTCTACCGGATTTCTACCCTTGCGCTCACAACTATTTGTGTGGAGGACGTCGGGGCCGTGGAGGGTGTTACCGGTCGCGTGGCGCGACGGTGCCTTGCCGGCCCGCTTCTACGGGGTTACGAGCCGGCGTGAGCGCGAAGGTAGGCCTCGACCGCGTGCTGGGGCACACCGTGGTCGTTGCCCCTGAACACGACAGGGAGTTCTCGGGTCAAGAAGGCGAGGTCGAACGCGTCCTCGGTACTGATGCCCAGCCGCCGTGCGACCTCCGGGATGGACAGCAAGTCCTGCGTCTCCACGGCTTTCATGATAGGTCTCCCAAGTCCGGGGTGAGCTTGCGGCCGACGAGGGCCGCGCAGTCGTGGAGTCGGATTCGCAGCTCGCTGCCGACTGGCGCAGCATCCTCGGCCTCGACCAGGGCGAGATAGATCACTCGAGACTCTTCGAAGGTGAGGGTGATTTCGTTGGGAAGGTCATAGCGGCTCATGGCTTGGAACCGCTCAAGCTCGTGCTGGACCGCCGAGCGGTGGCATCACCAGCCCAGCTACGAGTTCGGCGGCTTCGTCGTGGAGGGTGGGCGAGACATGGCTGTAGATGTCGAGGGTGATGGCGATGTTCGCGTGTCCGAGGCGTTCCTGCACCACGCGGGGATGTACCCCTTGCTCGAGGGCGAGGGTTGCCCAGGTGTGCCTCAAGCCGTGGACGGTGAGCCGGGGGAGTCCCTGGCGCTGGACCCGGCGGAGGAACATGGCGCTAACCGACTCAGGGTGCAGGCATGCCCCATCGGGGTGGTGGAAGACGAGGTCGTTGTCCGTGAAACCGGATCCGACGAGCAGGCGCTGTTCGCGCATCCGGCGACGGTGCTCGCGGAGGACAGCAACGGTGGCCGAGTCGAGGGAGATCGACCGCCGGCCGGTGGAGGTCTTGGGTTCGCTGATCGAGACAGCGCTCCTCACCTGGATGACGGTCTGAATGATCCGGCAGCGGCCTGCAGAAATGTCGACGTCGCTCCATCGAAGGCCGAGTGCCTCACCCCGGCGCATGCCGGTCGTGGCGATGAGCACCCAGAGGGCGTGGAGTGGATCCTGTCGCACGCGGGACGCATCGAGGAAGAGCCGAAGGGTCGCAGCGTCCCAGGCCTGAGCGGCTTCCGGCTTTTTGGTCGAGCGGGGCGGATCGGCTGCACTGGCCGGATTGCGGACGAGGCGACCCCACCGAACAGCATCTTTGAATGCTCGGTGAAGGATGGTGTGGATGTAGTTGACGGTGCGCCGGTCGAGACCTTTCACGGCGTCGCGGTCCATGCGGCTAGTGGATCGGCGCAGCAGCGACGCGAGGGTGTCTTTAGTGATGTGGGCAGCCTCGGGCAGCTCGTTCCTGAGCGTTCTTGCTGTCGCTTCGAGCGTGGCTCCCTGCTCCCGTAGTGTCCGCGCCCGGTCCAAGACGGCCGCTGAATAGCCCTGACCGGCGCGGGACGAGGGAAGACGCCCCGAAGTCAGGAGCTGGGCGTACAGTCCATTCAGCACGCCGGCATCCGCCTTCGTCAGCCGAACGCCCCCGATGCGAGGAATGACATGGAGGAAGATGTTCCGTCGGTACGAGTCGAACGTCGAGGGGCGCACCGTGGGCTCGATTGTCTGCAACCACTCGGTGAGGAACTGACCGAGTGGCTGCTGAGAGGGCTCGACGTACTCTCCCCGATCGAACTTGGAGAGGAGGTCGATTCTCGCTCGTTCGGCGTCTCGCCTGGTGCGGTAGCCGGAGTGCCACTTTTGGCGCCGGCTACCGGTCGTGGGGTCAGGATCGAGCTCGATCTTGACGTACCACCGGCCGCCCTTCCGTACAACTGAGCCGCGCATCGCTTAGTCCTTCCTCTCGGTAGCGCTGCTGCCCTCGAGAAGGGCCCAGGTTCCAATTACCAAGACATCCGCGGTTGGGTTGTGGTTCACGGGCGTTGGTCCTTCTTCTTGGCGGGTTTCTTCTGGGCCGCCTTGTGGGCAGCGACACTTTCCTTGAAGAATTGATCGTTGGCGTCAGCGAGTCGGTTG
>Ga0307373_10010167_pt1 | contig 13904 bp, 16 predicted proteins | sample OX2MG_FD_202534 | JGI IMG/M metagenome (GOLD analysis project Ga0307373, IMG submission 202534) | Soil microbial communities from Risofladan, Vaasa, Finland - OX-2 | ecosystem: Environmental > Terrestrial > Soil > Coastal area > Acid sulfate soil | place: Finland: Risofladan, Vaasa | collected... | reverse complement strand
TACATCCCGACCAACGTCATTTCGATCACCGATGGCCAGATCTATCTGGAAGGCGACCTCTTCTACGCAGGTGTTCGACCAGCGGTGAATGCCGGTCTTTCGGTTTCGCGCGTCGGCGGCGATGCCCAGATTCGCGCGATGCGCCAGGTGGCTGGTCGTATGCGTCTTGACCTGGCCCAGTTCCGTGAACTGGCTGCGTTCGCGCAGTTCGCCTCGGATCTTGACCCGGCGACCAAACGACAAATCGATCGTGGTCAGCGTTTGACCGAAGTCTTGAAGCAGCCGCAGTACCAGCCGATGCCGGTCGAAGAGCAAGTCGCCATCATCTGGGCCGCCACGAACGGACCGACGGACGACGTGCCGGTTGAGCGTATCCGCGACTTTGAGGCGCAGTACCTCGATTACCTGCGAACGTCGAAGCCCGATCTGCTGGCGCGTATCGTGAAGGACCAGCGTCTGAACGACGAATTGATCGCCGATCTTCAGACCGCGACGAACGAATTCAAGCGCAGCATCTGGTCCGCGGCGGTTGCACGCTAGAGTGCCATTGGTAGATAAGGGAGCAGCGCGTGGCAACACCCCGTGAGATTCGACGCCGCATTCGCAGTGTGAGAAACATTTCGCAGATCACGCGCGCGATGGAGATGGTGGCTGCCTCAAAGATGCGCCGGGCGCAGCAACAGGTCGTCGCCACCCGGCCATACGCCGAGCGACTACGAGCGATGATCGGCGATCTTGCGGCCGTTGGGGTCGACGAGCAGTCACAATTTCCCTTGTTGGTTCACCGGCCTGTCCAGCGCTCGCTGGTGATCTTGATCACGGCGGACAAGGGTCTCGCCGGGTCACTCAACACCAACATCATCCGCAAGAGCCTGCGCTTCATGTCGAACGAGCGGCCCGAAGGGGTCGACAACGTTGACGTGCTTGCCGTCGGCCGCCGTGGTCGTGATTTCTTCACGCGCTACGGCAAACGTTTGACTGCGGATTTTCCTCAGAAGGGCGATCAGCCGTCGCTTGAGTCGATTCGCCCGATGGTGCAGATTGCCATCTCCGAGTTCATCAACGGGAACGTCGACGCCGTCTACGTAGCCTACACGAAATTCATTAACACGCTGCGGCAGACACCCGAGATTCAGCAGATTTTGCCGATCCAGGCGCCTGAAGGATCCGGCGATATCACGGACTATATTTTTGAACCGAGCCCGGCGGCGGTCCTTGAGGCGTTGCTCCCTCGTTTCGTTGAGGTGCAAATCTATCAGGCGCTGCTGGAAGCGATCGCCAGTGAGCACAGTTCACGTATGGTCGCGATGCGGAACGCCACCGACAACGCACGAGATTTGGTGAGGGACCTGACGCTCTCTTATAACCGGGTGCGGCAGGCGCAGATTACTCGCGAGGTATCGGAAATCGCAGCCGGTGCGGCGGCGCTGTCGTAATACGAGAGCCGGCCGAGCCTTTTCAGCCGCGCGCGGAATCGAGAGGATTCAAGATACATGGCAGTCGGGAAAATCGTTCAAATTCAGGGCGTGGTGATCGACGTGGAGTTTCCCGCCGAGGGACTTCCGAAGATCTACAACGCCTTGACCGTCGAGCGCGAGGGTTCATCTGAGCCGCTCGTCCTCGAAGTTCAACAGCACCTCGGTAACGACTGGGTGCGCGCCGTGGCGATGTCGACCACCGACGGCCTGCGACGCGGCGCCGATGCAGTTGACACCGGCGAGCCGATTCGAGTTCCGGTCGGTCCCGCGACGCTCGGTCGAATTTTCAACGTGACAGGTCAGCCGATCGATAATGCCGGTCCGGTTGATACCGGAATCGAGTACCCGATTCACCGGCTTGCCCCCTCGTTCGCCGAGCAGGCGACGAGCGTCGACGTCTTCGAAACCGGCGTCAAGGTCATCGACCTGATCGCCCCGTTCACCAAGGGTGGTAAGACGGGCGTCTTCGGTGGTGCCGGTGTCGGTAAGACGGTCATCATCATGGAACTGATTCGTAACATCGCTGCTGAGCATGGTGGTTACTCCGTTTTCTGCGGAGTGGGCGAGCGCTCACGCGAGGGCACGTCGCTCTGGGGCGAAATGCACGAGTCCGGCGTTGTCGATAAGACGGTACTGGTGTTCGGGCAGATGAACGAGCCGCCGGGAGCGCGCCTGCGCGTCGGCCTGACCGGGCTCACAATGGCTGAATACTTCCGCGACGAGGGACGCGATGTGCTCCTCTTCATCGACAACATCTTCCGCTTCGTCCAGGCCGGTTCCGAGGTCTCGGCGTTGCTTGGCCGTATGCCAAGCGCCGTCGGTTACCAGCCAACCCTCGGTTCTGAAATGGGCCAGTTGCAGGAGCGCATTACGTCGACGCAACGCGGCTCGATTACATCGGTGCAGGCGGTCTACGTGCCGGCTGACGACTACACCGATCCGGCTCCGGCAACGACCTTCGCGCACCTTGACGCGACAATCTCGCTCGAGCGTTCGATTGCTGACCAGGGGCTCTATCCCGCGGTTGACCCGCTGGCGTCAACTTCGCGCATTCTCGACCCGCAAATCGTCGGTGACGAGCATTACAACGTGGCTCGTGAAGTCCAGCGACTGCTGCAGCGCTACCGCGACCTGCAGGACATCATCAACATCCTCGGTATCGAAGAGTTGAGTGATGATGACAAGGTGACTGTGTCGCGCGCTCGTAAGATTCAGCGCTTCCTGACTCAGCCGATGTTCGTCGCTGAGGCCTTCACCGGCCGCCCGGGTCGCTACGTCGAGCGTGGCGAGACGGTGCGCGGTTTCCGGGAAATCCTTGACGGCAAGCATGACTCGCTGCCGGAGCAGGCGTTCTACATGGTCGGCGGAATTGACGAGGCGGTCGAGACCGCACAGCAGATGGCGACGATCGAGGCTTAGCATCGTCCAGCCACCAGCATGGTGCAGCTCGCGAAAGCTTCGCGGGCGACTGAGGGAGAAAAATGGTTAAGCTGAGGGTCGAGGTCGTGACAGGGGAGCGCGTCGTCTACGAAGAAAGCGATGTCGACATGGTAATCGCTCCCGGCGCGGATGGCACGCTGGGGATCCTTCCTCGACACGCACCGCTGGTGTCTACGCTCGCGTTGGGCGAGATGCGGGTGAAGAAAGCCGGCCTAGAGGAGTCGCTCTTCGTCGCCGGTGGCTTCATCGAAGTGGCGCACGACCAGGTGCGTGTGCTGGCCGATACGGCTGAGCGGTCGGAAGAGATCGATCTCGCTCGGGCGCAGGCCGCGCGTGATCGCGCAGAAGCGCGCGTTGCTAACCGCACCTCAGAGATTGATCTCCTGCGTGCGGAGGCGTCGCTGCGGCGTTCGGTCGTCCGTCTACGAATTGGTCAGCGCTCTCATGCGCGGCAGGCAACCAGTGGTCGGCCGGGTGGCGATCAGCGTAGCTAAGCGCTCGTGAATCGCTTGTCACCTAGTCAATCAATTCATTCGATCCGTTGATGTTGAGACGGAAGATGGCCCACACCATCTTCCGTTTTCGTTTATGCTTGTCGGTACATGCTGGCGAGTGGGGACTCTTCAAGCAGCCGATTCTGAAATCGATAATGCGCTGATGCTTCGGCTCTGTGCTGAACCGGGGGGAGTATGGGATGCAGGTAGCACTCGAAGCCAAAACGATCGTTCTCAGTGGTGGCGCACGGTTGACGGGGCGAGTTGGCATCGATGGCGCGAAGAACGCGACGCTCCCTGCCATGGCTGCCGCGCTGCTCACCGAGGAAGAATGCCTGCTGGAGAACGTCCCGGTCCTCGAAGACGTACTGGTGATGGTCGATTTGCTGCGCTGGCTCGGTGCGGATGTCGACTTCGATCAGGAGAACCATCGCGTTCGCATCTGCGCGCGAAACGTCACGCAGTTTGACGCCCCGGCACACCTGGTCGAGAAGATGCGCGCATCGTTTCTGGTCAGCGGCCCGCTGCTTTCTCGATTCGGGCGAGCTGGGTCGACCGCACCGGGTGGCTGCAAACTCGGTAGCCGCCCGGTCGATGTTGATCTGCGAGGGTTTCGGCGCATGGGCGCGCACATCGACGTCGACGAAACCGGTTATCAAATGTCGGCCCACCGGCTGTATGGGGCCGAACTCTATATGGACTATCCAAGCCACACCGGCACGGAGAATCTGTTGATGGCCGCCACCCTGGCTCGCGGCACGACAACGATCGTCAACGCCGCTTCGGAGCCAGAGATTGCCTTCATCGGCTCGTTGCTGGAGGATATGGGGGCCCGGATCAAGGGCGTTGGCACGCCGCATATTCGCGTTGACGGAGTCGATCGCCTGCGCGGCTATCGCGTCGCGATCTTGCCTGATCGCATAGAGGCCGGAACGATCGCGATCGCTGCTGCCATTACTGATGGCGAGGTGATCCTGGAGCACGTCTCGGAGAAGGATATGGTCCCACTGACCTCGAAGCTGCGCGAGGCGGGGGCTGAGGTTTGGTGGAGCGCCGATTCGATGCTCATCCGTGGCCGTGGGAAGTTGACGGCAACCGAGATTCAGGCGTTGCCGTTCCCCGGTTTTCCGACCGACCTGCAGGCGGCGTTCGCCGTGCTGATGACGCAGGCAAGCGGAAGTAGCCGGGTTTACGAGCGGGTATTCAATGACCGACTCCGCTATGGCGAAGAACTGCGGCGTATGGGCGCAGATATTCAAGATGTCGACAAACAACAGGCGATCATCAACGGTCCGACGCGTCTTCGTGGAGCCGACGTTCGTGCCCTCGACATTCGCAGCGGCGCCTGTTTGGTTCTGGCCGGGCTTGTCGCGGAGGGCGAGACGCGGATCGGTGAGATCCAGCATTTGCGGCGTGGCTATGAGGATATCGTCGGCAAACTCGATAAACTCGGAGCGCAGGTTTCGTATGTCGAGCCGGTCTGAGCAGCGCGATTGTCATAGGTTGCGTGCAGCCGGACGCGGAAATTTCCTTTGACATTGACGGCGACTAAACCATAATATCTTTCGGTAGTCCGTTATGGACGCGAAAGACTTGGCCCGGCAGCGACGAGGTTGATTGGTGCAACTTACAAATATCCCATCCGTTCGTGGACGTATTATCCCAGGAATCGCGATCACCCTGGTCGTCGGATTACTCGCATTGTTGGGCTGGACCTTGCTTGGACCCAAGGCCGATAACGTGGCGCAAAACGGGCGCATCAACGCGCCGGGAGTCTTCATCCCATTTACCAATCGCACCGCGCCCAATTTCACCATCACCGATTTCACCACTGGCAAGAAGATCAACCTGACGGATTTTCGTGGTAAGACGGTGATTCTCAATTTCTGGGCTTCGTGGTGTTTACCGTGCCAGACCGAAGCGCCGCTACTTTCCGCCTATAATGCGAACAACAATTCAAGTAATGTGGTCGTTATCGGCATAGCTGCCTGGGATGTTGCCTCGGACTCGAAGACGTTCCTGCAGCAGTACGATCTCAACTATTTGAATGGACCGGATTCGAATGGGACGATCGCGATTGCCTACGGCGTCGCCGGAGTTCCCGAGACGTTCATTGTCGGCCCCGACGGTAAATTGATGGGCAAATTCCCCGGGGCGGTGACGTCGCCGAATCAGCTCACGACTGCGTTGAATGCGATAAATGGTGGCTGATGCGGCCGGCCTGAGCCTCGTTGCGGCGTTCGGGGCGGGGATCATCTCTTTCGTCTCTCCATGTGTCGCGCCAGTGGTTCCGGGCTACCTCTCGCTGATATCGGGCGTGACTGTCGACGGTAGCACCAAAGATGTCACCGCGAGCAAGCGTCTCCTGGTCGCCAGTCTCGTGTTTGTCGCGGGCTTTACGCTCGTTTTCGTGGCCCTGGGGGTCACCGCCGGCGGGGTCGGCGGACTTCTGCAGCAGCACCGTATCTTGATGAACCGGGTGGCCGGCGGCTTTATGATCCTGGCTGGGCTATTCATCATGGGTCTGTTTCAACTGCCCTGGCTCTATCGCGAACGCCGCTTTCATCCGACGCATACGCGGTCGCTCACACGTTCCGAAACGCTGCTGCTCGGGATGGCGTTTGGATTTGGCTGGACCCCATGCATCGGCCCGTTGTTGGTGACGATTCTGGTTTATGCCAGTGCGTCGAACACCGCTGCGCGGGGCACCTTGCTGCTGTTGAGCTATTCGCTCGGTCTCGGGCTGCCGTTTATCGTGATTGGCGTTGGCGTCGGGCGACTGCTCGGCGCGGTGCGCTGGATTACCCGCCACTACCAGATCATCTCGATATTGAGCGGTGCAACACTCATCGCGACCGGTTTTCTTTTCATGACGAACCGACTTTTCTATTTGAACGTCATGAGCCAGCGCATGTTCGACCAGGTTGTCCACCCTTTGTTATTCTTCAGACTTTGACGGAGTTTTCCTGACCATTGCGCTTGACAGCAGTTTGTTACAGTACGGATAGTACGGGGTATGGTGACCGTGGATTGGACAGGCGATGGACGTCCCTGCCATAGCGCGGTTACTGCTTCGTCTGGCACATGCCATCGCCGCGGTCCTCTGGCTCGGAGGCGGCGCCTACTATGTGCTCGCGCTGCGACCGGCGTTGCGCAGTGCCGATCCCGCGGTACAAGCAGTTGGTCGCGAGGCTCAGCGAGAATTCGGCGAATGGGCGTCGGTTGCGACGCTGATATTGATCGTCACGGGCGTCATTCTTACGTTTGATCGCTTGACTAATGGCCTAGGTACCAGCGTTTACGTTATTCTACTCGCCATAAAGATCGTCGCCGCGCTGGTAGCGTTCGTACTCACGGGGATGTTTGTTGGACGCAGCACGGCACGACGCGGGAAGGGTAAACCGAAAATCAACCGCTCGTGGTTGATCCTGAGTCTCGGAACGGTCGCGTTCGTTATCGGCATAACACTGTCGGTCATGTATCCAACCGGGATCGGGCAGAGGTAGCCGGATAATTACCCAGTGCGAACGGTATTGATCAGTCGTGGGCCTCATACGTCGGCGTCGACGGAGAAGTTGAAACGTACGAGGTGGGAGGGAAATCGTGACTGGCACAGTGGCTCCCAAGCCAGCAGAGAGTAAACGAGCACCGTGGCTCAATCCGAAGTTGATAGTCGTCGCCCTGGTGATCTTCGCCGCGATCGGCTACCTGATCTATAACGCGGTTGAGAGTTCGGCTGCGTCGTATTTTGTCACGGTCGGTGAGTTGCAGGCGAAGGCCGCCTCGATGGATGGGCAACATGTTCAAGTCGGCGGCAACGTCAAACCTGGCTCGATCGTCAAGGGAAACCCTGGCGACCCGATCACGTTCATGCTTACCGATGGTACGCAAACAATCCCGGTTCGGTATTCTGGTGTGCTACCGGACATCTTCTCGGATCAGGTTCAAGTAGTTGTCGAGGGGACGTATCACGCCGATGGAACATTCCAGGCGGATACATTGTTGACGAAGTGCCCGTCGAAGTTTAGCGCGGCGACGAAGACGAGCGGTTAGAAGGGATCTACTGTGGCTCAGCTTGGTTCCGGAGCGCTGATCGTCGCGTTTGCGCTAGCTCTCTACGGAATCGTGGTCTCGGTCATCGGTGCCAGACGGCACGCCTCGGAACTGATCGACAGCGGACTTCGCGCCGTTTGGGGCGTAACCGCATTGATCCTGGTCGCGGTCGGCGCTTTGGCGACCGCCTTCCTTACACATGATTTCCAGCTGGCGTATGTCGCTGGGCGTTCGAGTCGCGACATGCCCCTCCACTATGTGCTTGCCGCGTTCTACGGCGGGCAAGAGGGCAGCCTCCTCTACTGGTCGATGATCGCCGGCATCCTTTCCTCGATTGCGATCTTCATGCACCGTAAGCGTGATCGCGACCTCATCCCGTACGTCGCTGCGACCGTCCTCTCGACCGAGGTCTTCTTCCTGTTCATGCTCGTATTCATATCGAGCCCGTTTACGCTACTGCCTGTCGCTCCACTCGACGGCGCCGGGTTGAACCCGTTGCTGCGCGACCCGGGTATGATGATGCACCCACCGTTCCTGCTCGGTGGCTTTGCGAGTTTCACCGTGCCGTTTGGCTTCGCGATGTCCGCCATGATCACCGGCCGTCTCGGAGATGGCTGGATTCGAGCGATCCGTCGCTGGGCGCTCGTTGCCTGGGGCATTCTCGGTATTGGGCTACTCCTCGGCGCCTGGTGGGCCTATCACGTACTTGGTTGGGGCGGCTACTGGGGCTGGGATCCGGTGGAGAACGTCGCACTGCTGCCGTGGCTCCTAGCGACTGCGTTTGTACACTCGATCATCGTGCAAGAGCGTCGTGGGATGCTCAAGGTTTGGAACATGTCGCTGATCGTCGGCGCGTATATCCTGGCGGTCTTCGCGACCTTCACCGTGCGTAGCGGACTTATACAGTCGGTTCATACCTTTGCGACGTCATCGATCGGCACGTATTTTCTGACTTACCTGACGATCGTGATCATCGTCTCGATCGGCTTGCTGGCCTATCGCGTTCGCGGATTGCGGGCTGAACGCGCCATCGAGTCGGTAGTGTCCCGCGAATCGGGGTTCTTGCTTAATAATCTGCTCTTTACGGCTATGGCGTTCGCCATCTTTTGGGGCACGATTTTCCCGCTCTTCAGCCAACTGTTCGGTAGCACGAAGCTCACGGTCGGTCCACCGTTCTACGACGAGGTAGCGGGCCCGATTATGCTGGCGCTGCTGATTCTGATGGGCGTGGGTCCGTTGCTCGCGTGGCGACACTCGTCGTGGCGTCCACTGCTGCGTAGCATGCGTTGGTCGTTGATCGCAGCAGCGGTCTCGGTCCCCGTCTTCGTGCTGCTGGTGCATAAGCCACTTGCGGTCCTCGGATTCTCTGCGGTCGTTTTCACCGTCAGCACGATTATTGCTGAGTATGTGCGAGGGGCTCGGGTACGGCACCGCACCATTGGCGAGAGCTATTTCACGGCAGTCCCCAGTCTGCTGCGCAAGAACAACCGGCGCTACGGCGGCTACGTTGTCCATCTCGCGATGGCGGTTCTGGCAATTGGTATCATCGGCACGCACTTCTTTCAGACCGAGCGACAGTTCACGATGAAGCCCGGCGATTCGGCGACGATCAGCGGTTACACGCTCACTTACAACGGCCTGCGTGACACGACGACCAAAGAAGGCGATGTGGTCGCCGCGTTGATCGACGTCTCGCAACACGGCAAACTCGAAACGCAGATTCAGAGCAAACGATTCTTCTATACCGGGTTCGAGAGTCAACCAACTGCGCGCATGGGGATCAAGACGATTGGTGTTGACGATGTCTACATTGTTCTGGATCGCTGGGAGACCGATCAGACGGCCAGCATCCGTGTCTACATTAATCCGCTGGCGAACTGGATCTGGTGGGGAGGGTACATCTTCGTCCTCGGATTGTTCACCTTGCTCTGGCCCGCTGCACGACCGGAACGTCAGCGCGTACCGCGAACGGTGAAGAAGGCGGCATTGAGTGAAGCGTAGCCTGCTCGCGATCGTCGTGAGCCTGTCGGCCCTGTTGCTGCTGAGCGGCGCAGCGAGCGCCGCCGATGAACCGCTGTCGCCTGAGGCACTGTCGATCGCGAACGCGCTTAACTGTCCGGTTTGCACCGGTGAGAGTGTGCGCGACTCGAGTTCACAACTGGCCCATGACATCCGGCAGTTGATCCAGCAGCAACTCGATCAAGGTATGACACGCCAGCAAATCATGGACTACTTCGTCAACGCGTATGGGATTACGATCTTGCGCCAGCCACCGAAGCACGGGTTTTCGCTGGCGCTTTGGTGGATTCCGGTTGCGGCTCTGCTGGCCGGGGCAGCTATCCTGCTCGGATTCCTGACGCAGCGGCGCCGTCTTCTGGCCAATGGTGCGACCAATGGCCCGGACATTCGCGAGGATGACCCGAACCTGGCCAGCTATGAGGAGCGCATCCGGCAGGACGTCTCCGACTATGAATCCGGCTACGTCGGTAACCTGGACACGAAGAACGCACGCGTCGACGACCTACCCAGTCGCGGCCTGGCCGGTTCAGATCAAGGTGTATCATGATCGGATATTTGATTCTTGCCGTCGTCGTCATCGCGGTTTTTGCTTTCGTGCTGCGCCCGCTGCTGACCTCCCAGCGCCAGTTGTCGGTGTCGGTTCCAGCGCGCTTCGCGGACCTGCAGGCGCGTCGGCAGTACTTGATGCAGGCGATTCGCGATGTCGATTTTGACTTCGCGTCCGGGAAGATGAATGATGAGGAGTTTCAAGAGACCCGCACGAATTACATTCGGGAAGCCGCAGTCGTGCTGCGTGATCTGGAGAAGGAGACCGGCGGACTCAACGAGGAGATCGACGTCGAGATCCTGCAACTGCGTGCATTGGCGCGCAATGCTCAGCTAACGACCGAACAGGACAATCCCTCGTCGTGAATGTTTCGCCCCTTCAGCAGCGGGCCCCGGTGGATGCAGCCGCTCCTATTCCTCGTGTTCCACGCGTTAAGATCAACCGGCTAACCAAACGCTATGAACGCCGCGGCGTGCTGCGGTCGATCGATCTCGAACTCTACGACGGCGAGCGCGTGGTGCTGTTGGGCGCCAACGGTGCGGGAAAGACGACGCTGCTCCGTATCCTCGCGACCTTGAGTCGTCCCACATCGGGCAGTGTTACGATTGCCGGGCATCTGACTCATAAAGACGCTCAGGCGGTACGAGCGCAGGTCGGGGTCGTGGCCCATCAGCCATATCTCTATGACGACCTCACGGCGGCCGAGAATCTGCGTTTCTTCGCGCGGATGTACGATGTCGCGGACGAGCGCTCGCGCATCGACGAAGTGCTCTTTCTCGTCGGTTTAATCGCGCGGCGCGACGATCGGGTACGGACGTTTTCGCGGGGGATGCAGCAGCGGTTGGCGATCGGTCGAGCGATCTTACATCGACCGGCGTTGCTGTTGTTCGACGAGCCCGATTCGGGGCTCGATCGCGAAGGTGCGCGCGTGCTGGAACGCATCCTCGGCTACCACCGGTCGGGCGGCGGCACGACGCTGATGACGACACACGACCTGCGTTTCGGGCTGACCGTCGGCGATCGCGTCTTGCTGCTGGAAAACGGAAAACTCGTGCTCGACGCGCCGTCGCATACGCTCGAAGAGAATGCGCTGGATGAGAGGTTGGCGCGCCGGTGAGAGATGGGCTCGGCAAAGTCTCAATCCTCGTTTGGAAGGATCTCCTAACCGAAGTCCGTACGAAGGACCTCTTCGGTGGGATGTTCATCTTCGCGGTGTTGACGATCATCACGTTCAACTTTGCGTTCGATCTATCGGGCGCGAACCGAGCGGCAAGCGGCGCGGGGGCGATGTGGGTTGCGTTCAATTTTGCTGGCTTTCTCGGCCTGGGGCGGTCTATCGCGCTTGAGCGCGATCGGGGTTCGCTCGACGGCCTCCTGCTCTGCCCGGTTGATCGCGGTACGATCTTTATGGGTAAGTTTATCGGCAATCTGCTCTTCATTTCGCTGGTCGAAGTCATATCGGTACCGATCTTCGGCGCGCTGTTCAACCTGAACGTCTTTCAACCGGCGCTCTTTTTGGTGCTGCTACTCGGAACGGTTGGCTTTGCGGCGATCGGCACGCTGCTGGCGGTGATGGCGGCCAGCACGCGTTCACGTGAAGTAATGCTGCCGGTGCTAATGTTTCCGATTCTGTTGCCGGTTGTCATTGCCTCGGTGCGGGCGACGACGCTGATCCTTACCGATCAGACTCGCGACCTCGCTCCATGGCTTAATCTTCTCGGTGCGTATGATGTATTGTTCTTGGCGATTTCCTACCTCGTGTTCGAACGCGTAGTGGAGGAGTAGGGGTGGCAATGAAGGGGAAGCGGGGCGACTGGGTATCAAACCTCGGCTTGGTGCTCGGTGTGCTCACGGGAATCACGCTCGCCGTCGGGCTCTATCTCGGGTTGGTTTATGCGCCGATGGACGCCATTCAGGGCAACGCACAGCGGATCTTCTATATCCACGTGCCGATGGCCTGGGTCGCGTTCTTGGCCTTCTTTGTCGTCTTCGTCGCCGGCGTCATGTATCTCTGGAAACGCGATCTTATCTGGGACCAAGTGGCACGTTCGTCGGCGGAGATTGGCCTGGTCTTCACCACCTTGGTGCTGATTACGGGCTCGTTCTGGGGGCGACCGATCTGGGGCACCTGGTGGACCTGGGACGCGCGGCTCACAACGACGTTGCTACTCTGGTTCATCTTTCTTGGCTACTTCATGTTGCGCGCCTACGCGGGCGAACGCAGCCGCGCGGCGACATTTTCGGCGGTTATCGGAATAATCGGCTTCTTCGACGTGCCGATCATCTACCTCTCGGTCGATTGGTGGCGCACGTTACACCCGCAGGCGGTGATCTCGGTCACCGGAGCCAGCATGCCGGGGCAGATGGTTGTGGCGCTCATGGTCTGTTTGCTCGGCTTCACGCTCCTCTACGGCTATCTCATGGTGCAGAAGCTGGGCATTGAGCGGGCAAAAGATCAACTCATCGATTACCAGTACGCGCTCTCAGAGCGAGAAGCCGAAGGAGTGATTGCCGTATGAGTAACGTGACCTACCTGTTCGTCGCCTTCTTGATCACCTGGCTCGTGATTAGTGCCTATCTCTGGATGCTCGGGCGCCAGGTGCAGAACCTGAAAGACGAAGTCGAGTCGCTGACCGAGGGCACCGAATTGAACCCCGAGCGTTTTGCCGCGACACCGTTACACGAAGCGGATGCGAAGGCTGCAGGGCAACGATAGAGACTCCTGAGTGTGAGGGCCGTCATCGTTAGACGCCCTCGCCGCGCAACCTCGGGATGATGTCGGTTGCCACTTGCTCCAGAATATTGAACTGCTCGTCGCGGGGCTGATCGATGATGAATTCGTTGATCCCGGCTTCGCGATAGCGGCCGATGCACTCCTCAAAAGCGCCGACGGATTGCCACGGGTCGTCCGGCATTATGGCGGCCCAGCCGTACATTCCTCGAACGATTTCGTCAGGATTGCGACCGAGACGCGCACAGTGCTCGTCGAGGATCTGATTGCGTTTGGCCATTTCCTCGGGTGAGCCGGAGGAATTCCAGGCGTCACCGTAGCGGGCGACGATTTCGAGCATGCGCGGACCTTTGGCGCCCAACGTGAGCGGTGGGCGTGGCAATTGCACCGGTCCGGGGCGGAATGCTGCCTGGTTCAGTTGATAGTATTTCCCGTTGTACGTCGTATATTCATGTCGCATCAGTTGGTCAACGATCTCGACCGCTTCGCGGAAGCGTCCGACGAGTTCGGCCGCTGCCGGGAACTCGATGCCGAGCATTTCATGTTCCGGAACGTACCAGCCAGCGCCGAGCCCGAATTCGAGGCGTCCATTCGATATATGATCGAGCGTCACCGCTTCTTTGGCGAGCCATGCCGGGTGGCGAAAGGTGTTGCAACTGACAAGCACGCCGATGCGAATCCGTTCTGTGACTGCGGCGAGCCCGGCCAGCATCGTCCACGCTTCAAAATAAGGCTGCTCAGGACGACTTGGCTGCACCCAATGGTCGCAGTTCCAAGCACTGTCGAAACCAAGCTGTTCGAACAATTTCCAGCGTTCTACGACGACGGTCCACGGTTGATTCTGGTCGGTGCAAATTCCGAAGCGAAGTGCTTGTGCCATGCTGGATCACTCCTCGCGCGAACAACCAATCACGAACAGTTCAAAGATATTGCCCTGGTGCATCCGGTTTCATGGTCCTTGGAGAAGAAATCTGTCGCTGATCGATCATCTCAGCGCCGCACCTCAAACGCAATGGCAGCGATCGCCACGCGCCTCGGAGACTCAGAGCCAACGAATGCTTTTGAACCAGGCGAACAGTCCGACTCCGATGGCGGTCATCAGCACCATGGCGTAGATGAAACCGTAATTCCAGGTGTTAAAC
>Ga0307373_10010158_pt1 | contig 13914 bp, 10 predicted proteins | sample OX2MG_FD_202534 | JGI IMG/M metagenome (GOLD analysis project Ga0307373, IMG submission 202534) | Soil microbial communities from Risofladan, Vaasa, Finland - OX-2 | ecosystem: Environmental > Terrestrial > Soil > Coastal area > Acid sulfate soil | place: Finland: Risofladan, Vaasa | collected... | reverse complement strand
GCGCGGCCCGTCGAGGCCCAGGCCCCAGAGCACGGCCGGCCAGATGATGGTGTGAAAGCGCGCGATCTCCTTGCCGATCAGGTGGACGTCGGCGGGCCAGAGCCGCTCGAAGAGGGCGCGCCGCTCGGCGTCGTCGGAGCCCCATCCGATCGCCGTGATGTAGTTCAGGAGCGCGTCGAACCAAACGTAGATCACGCCCTCGCCGCCGGGGACGGGAATGCCCCACGAGAGCGTGGCCCGCGTGATGGAGATGTCCTCGAGTCCGCTCTCCAGGATGGCCACCATCTCGTTGTAGACGCGCTGGGGGCGCACCCACTGCGGATGCTCGCGGAAGTGGCGCAGCAGCCGCTCGTTGTACGCCGAGAGGCGGAAGAACCAGTCGTCCTCAGAGAGCCACTTCACCTCGCGGCGGCACTCCGGGTTGGGGCATCGTCCGTCGAGGAGTTTGGCCTGGGGCCAGAACGTCTCGTCGTTGGTGCAGTACCAGCCCTCGTACTTGCCGGGATAGATGTCGCCGCGCTCGCGCAGCACCTCGAAGGCGCGTTGGACCGCGCGCTCGTGGCGCGGCTCGGTGGTGCGGATGAAGTCGTCGTTGGAGATCTCGTAGGCGTCGAGCAGGGCCTTCCAGCGCGGGATCAGGCTGTCCACGAAGGCCTGCGGCTCGAGGCCCGCGTTGCGCGCGTTCTCGGCGATCTTCTGCCCATGCTCGTCGGTGCCCGTGAGGAAGTGCGCCTCCGCGCGCGTGCAACGGGCAACGCGCGACATCACGTCGGCGGCGATCGTCGTGTAGGCGTGGCCGATATGCGGGTGGCCGCTCACGTAGTAGATCGGCGTGGTGACGTAGAAGGCGCGCTCGCTCACCGTGTTCTCCTCCGGGAACTCGCTCGTTAGTCGCGCGGTGGCGCGGCGCCTCCCTCGCCCTTGCGCCGCACCGCGCGCGCGTAGAGCTCGCGGCGGTCGCCCAGCCCTTCGGCGGCAAGGGTGCGGGCGATGGCTGAGACTCCCGCCCCCGTGGAGATCAGCGCGTCGATGCGCGCATCGATCTCCGCGCCTTCCGGTGCTGCCTTGGGCTCGGCGCCGTGTCCCTCCACCACCAGGACCACCTCGCCGCGCACGGGGTCGGGCAGCGCCGCCAGCACCTCGCCCGGCGTGCCGACGATCCGCTGCTCGTGGAGCTTGGTGTACTCCCTCAAGAGGAAGCAGCGCGTCACCCCGGCCCGCTCGGCGTCGCGCAGGCTCTGCCCGATGCGCTGGGGAGACTCGTACCACGCGCTGGCGCCCTCGGCGTCGGCGGCGGCGCGCAGCGCGGCAAGGCGTTCTCCGGCGGCGCGCGGCAGGAAGCCGCCAAAGCGCAGCCCCGCCACGGGAAAGCCCGAGAGCACCGCTCCCGAGACGAAGGCGCACGGCCCCGGGAGCAGGTCGAGGGCAACCCCCGCCTCGCGCGCCAGGTTCACCAGGGCCGAGCCGGGGTCGGAGACGCCGGGCATGCCGGCGTCGGTCACCACTGCCACCATGCGCCCCGCCGCGGCCATCGCCACCAGCTTGGGCCCCGCGACGCGCGCGTTGTGCTCGTGATAGGCGTGGAGCGGCTTGCCGGCGATGCCGAAATGGCTCAGGAGCTTGCGGGTGACGCGCGTGTCCTCGCAGGCGATGACGTCGGCGGCGCGGAGCGTCTCCAGCGCCCGCAGCGTCAGATCGCCGAGGTTGCCCAGCGGCGTGGGAACGAGCACGATGCGCCCGTGGGACGGAGCGGAGGCCTCCACCTGGTCACGTTCGAACAGCCGGGGCATGCGCACCTCTGCGACCGTCGAGCTCCACGGGCACCTCATCGACTCGGGGATCTTTCAACGCGTGCTCGAGGCCATGGCCGATGCCGACGCGGAGTACACCATCGACGTCTTCGACGTCGGCCGCACCAAGACCGATCCCAGTTACGCGCGCGTCACCGTCTTCGGCCTGGAGCCGGCGCCCCTGGCATCCCTGCTCGACGATCTGCGCGCGACGGGAGCGACGGTGATGGAAGACGCCGACGCGCGCGCGGAGCCGGCGCCCGCCGACGGCGTGCTCCCCGACGACTTCTATGCCACCACCAACCTCGACACCGAGGTCCGGCTGGGCGGCGAATGGGTGCCGGTGGCGCTGCCGGAGATGGATTGCGCCATCGTGGTGCGCGACGGAACGGCCCTCACGACGGCGGGCTACGACGTGCTCAAGGGCGATGCGGTGGTGGTGGGCCACGAGGGCGTGCGCGTGAAGCCGCTGGAGCGTCCGCGCAGCCGTGCCGTCTTCGAGTTCATGTCGAGCGCCGTCTCCAGCGAGAAGCCCAAGGAGTCGTTGGTCGCGGAGATCGCCCGCGAGCTGCTCGCCGCGCGCGAGGCGGGCAAGCGGGTGCTGGTGGTGGGCGGCCCCGCCATCGTGCACACGGGGGCGGCGCGCTATCTCGCTGCGCTGATCCGCGAGGGCCACGTCGATGCCCTCTTCGCCGGCAACGCGCTGGCGGTGCACGACATCGAGTCGCAGTTCTTCGGCACCTCGCTGGGCGTCGACTTGGACAACGCCTACCCGGTGGAGCACGGCCATGTGCACCACTTGCGCACCGTCAACCGGATCCGCGCGCTAGGCGGGATCCAGGCGGCGATCGATCGCGGTGCCTTGCGCGGCGGCATCATGTACGAGGCCTATCGCGCGGGCATCCCGGTGGTGCTGGCCGGCTCGATTCGCGACGACGGCCCCCTGCCCGACGTGATCACCGACGTGGTGGAAGCGCAGAAGGCGATGCGAGTGGTGGTGCCCGAGATCGGCGTGGCGCTGATGATCTGCACGCTGCTGCACTCCATCGCCGTGGGCAACATGCTGCCCGCCAGCGTGCGCGTGGTCAACGTCGACATCAACCCGGCCAGCGTCACCAAGCTCTCGGACCGCGGCTCCTTTCAGACCATCGGTCTGGTGACCGATGCCGCGGCCTTCCTGCGCGAGCTCTGCGCCGCGCTGAAGGTGGCCGTGGAGCCGCCCAACCCCGCTTCGCCGGCGGGGAGGCTGGCGTAACGCCCGCTAGCAGGGGTTCTTCCGGACCCTGCTAGGCGTCCGCGCCCACCAGCGCGAGCACGGTCGCATCGAGCGGGGGGCGCCCCCCGGCCGGCCGGGCAGGCGCGGCATCGCGGAAGAGATAGCCGTGCCACGCTCCGTGCGCCGTGCGTGCGGCGACCACGCTCCACAACCCCGCCAACAGCATGACGAACGCGCCGCCGGCGAGCGTGAAGAACGCGGCGCCCGTGGCGTGGGCGATGGCGAGCGTCGCGGCGGTGAAGACGCCGAGGGGAAAGGTGAAAGCCCACCAGCCCATGTTGAACGGCAGCGTCCGCTTGACGTGATGGAGCGTCGTGAGGATGGCGATCACCCACCACCAGGCGCCGTAGCCCCAGAGCACCAGTCCGACGACCAGTCCGATGCTTTGCGCCACCTGCGCCGCGGGCGCCAGCGGCGTCCCGGCGAAGGCGCGCACGCTGGCTGCGCCGAGCAGGACCATCGCCTGCGCCCCCGTTCCCAGCGGGCCGAGCGTCAGCCAGCCGGTGACGCCCAAGTCGCCCGGCGGCAAGCGGTGCAGCGCCAGTCTCAGGAAGAGCACGGAGAGGACCGCCAGCGCCAGCGGCACCGAGAAGGCCCAGAGCACGCCGCTCGTGGCGATGACGACCTGCGCCGCCGCCGCCGGCAGGTGCGGCGCGAGGATTCCCCCGGAGGCCGCGGCCACTTCCGCCGGCACGATCGGCAGCAGCCACACCGCCGTCATTTGATCCATCCCGTGGCGCTGGTCGGTGAACATCAGATACGGCACCAGCCAGCCGCTGAGGACCGCGAGCGCCGCGTCGACCCACCAGAGCGCATGAGCGACGGCGATGGCGCGCTCGCCCAAGAGCGGCTGCCCGAAGGCGACGAAGCCGTTGACGATGGTGGCCAGACCCATGGGAATCGCGCCGACGAACATCGACTGAATCGGATGGCGGAGCGTGGCGAGCGATTCGCGCGGAAAACGCAGCGCGCGGGCCGTGAAGAGCGCGGTGAAGAGCGAGAAGAGCGCGATGTTGGCGAGCCACAGGTCGCGTGCGACGGCGGAGAGGCCGGGCACGTGGTGCGGAAACTGCCCCAGCATCAGGGCGAGGATGCCGGTGCCCATGTTCACGGTGAACCAATTCGGCGTGAAGTTGCGGATGACGTCGCGCCGGTGCGCCAGGCGGGTGAGTGGGCGGAGATCGAGGCTCACGTGAAAAGCTCCTGCGGGCGCTGGCCCTGCGATCGCGGCGCGCCGTGCGGCGCGTCCAAAGCGATCGTAGCAGAGCCGCGGCGTTGGTGGAGCCGCCCGGCGCGTATCCCTCGATAAGCGGGACTAATCGCCGGTCGCGCGCAGTCGCCTTCGCGCTATGGGGCGCTCCCGGTGTCGAGCGCGACGTGGCTGAGCGCCTCGACGAAGGCCTCCGCCGCGGGCGTCGGCGCGAGATCGCGGCGCCGGATCACGCTCATGGTGCGCTCGATGCGCAGATCGACGACGTCGACGGGCGCCAGCGCGCGCGCTTGGCCGGCCGTGAGCGGAGAGGCCCACGTGATGCCCAGCCCCGAGGCGACGGCGACGCGGATGGCCTCGGCGCTCCCGATTTCCAGCGTGCGCTCGAAGGCGATGCCGCTCTCGCGCAGCGCCTGCAGCACCACGTCGCGGGTTCCCGAGCCCGGCTCGCGGAGGATCAGCGTTTCACCCAGCAGGGCCGATGCGGGGACGCTCCGGTGCGCGAGCGGATGGCTCTCGGGCACCAGGCACTGGAGCACGTCGTGGTAGAACGGCGTCACCAGCAGCTCGGCGCGCTTGACCGGTCCCTCGATGACGCCGATGTCGACGAGCTCCTCGACGGAGTCGTCCACCACCTCGGCGGTGTTCTCGATGCGCAGCGCGACGGCGAGTCCCGGATGCGTGGCGCGCAGACGCACCAGCGCCATCGGCACCAGCGAGGCGCCGGTCGTGAGGCTCGCGGCCACCGTCAGGCGACCCCCGGTGCCCGAGCGGTATTCGCCGACGAGCTTCGTGGCGCGTTCCCCCTCGACGCGCAGGCGGCGCCCGATCTTCGCCAGCTCCTCACCAAGCGGCGTCGGCGCCGTGGCGCGTCCGCGCTGGACCACGAGCGGCAAGCCGCAGGACTCGGAGAGCTCGCGTATCTGCTGCGAGATCGCCGGCTGGCTCACGCCGAGGCGCTCCGCCGCGCGCGTGAAGCTGCCGAGCTCCGCAACGTAGGAGAGCGTGATGAGCTGGTTGAGGTTGAGGCTTTTCTGCGCCATCCCGCGTCCTTCGCCGAGCGAAGCGGCGTCTCCGGTGCGCCTGACACGGTCGCGCGGCACGCGGAGCCGCTCGGCAGGAGCCGGACATCGAGCGCGCCGTCGCGGGCGGTGACGAAGATGCGCGCGCCAACGGCGCGCAGGCGCTCGAGGGCCTGGGGCGAGGGAAGGCCGTACGGGTTGCGCCGCCCGGCCGAGGCGATCGCGATGCGGGGCCGCACGACGGCGAGGAAGGGCGCGCTGGAGGAGTAGCGGCTCCCGTGATGGCCGATGACGAGCACGTCGGCGCGCAGCTCCTCGGGGGCGTAGGCGCTCAGCAGCGCGCGCTCCTCTTCCGCCTCCGCGTCGCCCATGATCAGCGCGGTGCACGCTCCCTCGCGCACGCGCACGATCAGCGAGTCGTTGTCGACGTCATCGTGCGTACCGCGCAGCGGCTGCGCGAACGGAGCCAGGATCGCGATCCGCGCGTCGCCGCTGCGCCACGCCGCTCCGGCGCGCAGGTGCGTCGTCGGAACGCGGGCCGCCGCCGCGGCGCGCACGAGCGCCCCGAACGATCCGGCGGCGGGCCAACCTCCGTCCACCACGCGGTCGACGCGCAGCGACCGGATGACGGCGGAGAAGCCGGCGAGGTGATCCTCGTGCGGATGGGAGACCACCAGGGCGTCGACGCGATGCACCCCGGCGCGCACGAGAAAGGGCACGAGGGTTCGCGGACCTTGCGCTTGCGGCGCGCCGTCGACCATGGTCGCGTGGCCGCGCGAGAGCACGGCGATGGCCTGTCCCTGTCCAACGTCGAGCGCCACGAGCCGCAACGCGCCGCCGTCTCCCGGGCGCGGCGGCCAGAGACAGAGCGCCGCGGCGCCGAGCAAGGCGATCGAGGCCGCTGGCGTGCGCCGCAGGCCCAGCCACAGCGCGGCGCCGTCGTACGCGGCGATCGCCCACCACGGCGGCGGCGTGGCGGGCAGATGGGCCGACGGCAGCGAGGAGACCAGACGCACCACGCCGAGAATCCAACCGCATGCCGCGGCCGCGAGAGGCGCGAACGCGGGGTGCGCCACCGTGAGCAATCCGGAGAGCAGCGCCGGCGGCACGGCCGGCACCACCAGCGCGTTGGCGAGGGGCGCGTACGGCGCGAGCTGCAAGAAGAACGCCGCTTGCAGCGGCCAGACGCCGATCTGCGTGGCGAGGGTGAGCGCGATGCCCTCGCGCACCAGGTGCGGCAACGGCAACGGCTCCAGCCGCGTCGCGATGCGCGACGCGAAGAGCGCGATGGCGACGACGCACGAGAACGAGAGCGCGAACGAGGCGCCGCGCACGGCCCACGGCTCCCAGAGCGTGACCACGATCGCCGCGACGGCGATCGCCTCCGGCCCCAGCGGCGCGCGGCCGCAGGCACGCGCGAGCAGCGCGCACTCCACCATCGCGCCGGCTCGTACGGAAGGCAGATGCGCTCCTGAGAGCGCGATGAAGAGGGCGACCGCGAGCGCGGCCAAGAGCGCGGAGGCGACGCGCCCCGCCCCGGCCCACTCGAGCGCCAGCAGCGTCATGGCGGCAAACGCGCCCAAGTGCAGGCCCGCCGTGACCAGGACGTGCGTGGTACCCGTCTCGGAGAACGCCGCCGCCGCGTCGTCGTCGAGACCGCCGCGCTCGCCGACGAGCGCCCCGTCGAGCACCGCGGCGGCGGGCGCTGGCAAGACCGCGAGGCGGCGCTCCGCCCACGCGCGCAGCCGCGCGGCAACCCCCGTGGGACCGGCGTCAGGTGCGCGCGCCGTGACGCGCCCCTCGAGGATGCCGGCGAGTCCCCGCACCTCCAGCCGTTCACGCGGCGAAACGTCGCCCGGGTTCGCGGCGCGAGAGAGGCGCAGCAAGCGGCCGCGTACCGTGATTCGGTCTCCCGGCTCCACGTGCTCGCGAGCGCGCACCTCCAGCGTGCCCTCACGCGTGCCGGTGAGAACGAAGAGTCCCGGCGCCCCCGCCGCGAGCTCGACCACCGTGCCCGTCAGCGGCCGCAAGCCGCCGGCGCGAGCGCGCGCAACCGGGTCGCGGGCGGCGGTGTCAAGGGAGGCGGCTACCAGGGTAGCGGCGATGCCGAGGAGAATCGTCCGCCGGCCGCGGCGGGCCGCGGCCGTCGCGGCGAGCGCGCATCCGAACGCCCACGGCGGCGGGAGGAGCGCGCCGACGATGCATGCGACGGCGAGGGCGGGGAACAACACGTTCACACGCACCCTCTGCTCGGCGTGGCCCAACGTCAAGATGACAGGAGCAAGCGTTTGCGGATCATCGTCACCGGCGGAGCCGGCTTCATCGGGTCGCACATCGTGGACCGCTACATCCTCGCGGGCCACGACGTGGTCGTCGTCGACAACCTCTGGGACCACGGCGGCGGCCGCCGAGAGAACATCAACCCGCGCGCGAGCTTCGTCCACATGGATATCCGCGACCCCGAACTGCACCGGATCTTCCACGAGGTCAAGCCGGAAGTGGTCTCGCACCACGCCGCTCAGCACAGCGTCGCCATCTCCTCGCGAGACCCGCTCTTCGACGCCCAGGTCAACGTCGTGGGCCTGCTCAACGTCCTAGGCGCGGCCGTGAAGTCCGGCACGCGCAAGGTGATCTATGCCTCGAGTGGGGCCACGTTCGGCACCCCCGATCACCTGCCGATGGACGAGTCGACGCCGCAGCGTCCGGAGTCTCCATACGGGATCTCGAAGATGGTGGGCGAGCACTATCTGCGCTTCTTCAAGGCGCAGCACGGGCTCGAGTACACCGCGCTGCGCTATGGCAACGTCTTCGGCCCCCGCCAGGATCCCAACGGCGAGGCCGGCGTCATCGCGATCTTCATCGGGAAGTTCCTGGCGCGCGACGGCGTGCGCATCGACTGGGACGGCGAGCAGACGCGCGACTACGTCTACGTCAAGGACGTGGCGGAGGTCAACGAGCTCGCGCTGGACGGCGGGAACGGCGAGTGCCTCTGCATCGGCACGAACAAGCGCACCAGCGTCAACCAGATCTTCCTCTCGCTGAAGAACATCATCGGCTTCGACGCGCCCGTCACCCACGCGCCCCAGCGCCCCGGCGACGCGCGCGACGCGCAGTTCGACTACGCGCGCGCCCGCGACGTCCTGGGCTGGACGCCGCAGACCAAGCTGCTCGACGGCATGCGCGAGACCGTGGAGTTCTTCCGCAAGAGCTTGGGCGTCTAGCCGGCCGCGGTCTGGCCGCGCTCCATCGTGCCGATGCGGTCGATGAGCCTGCGAGCGACGGAGGCCGGGACGCCGCGGCGCACGAGCGCCCGCTCCGTGAACGCCTGAGGGACCGCGGCCACCACGCGCCATCCGCTGGCCGAACGCTTGACCAGCGACTCGCCGTCGGTCTCGCCGGACTCCCAGTCGGCCAGCGCATACGCGCCGACGACCACCACGTGGTCGACGGCGGGGATCAACTGGTAGTGCTGGACGTCGAGCGCGTAGCGGACCACGGCGTGAGCCACCAGCCGATCGCGATCGGCTGCGCTCGCGCCGAGCGCGCCCGCGGCGGTCGTCACGATCAGGACGCCCGTCAGCAGGACGCCGCGCAGCTTCATCATGCGTGTGATTCCTCCGCCGGTCTCGGTCCTCGGTGCTGCGATAACGTTCGAGCGCTCCGTTGGGTTCGCCCTTCGCGATGGCGGGGGGCGCCCACCAGGCGCTCAGCGCGCTGAGGCGGCCGTCTCCTGCAAAGCCTCGATCTCCCGGCGCATCTGCACCCAGCCGCGGAAGTTGGCGTGGAAGGCCGTGTCGTCGGCCGGCGTCGCCACGTGCTCGAACGGGCTCAGATGGCGATCGGAGGCCAGGCGCTCGTAGAGGGCCAGGTCCTTTTGGAGATCGCGCCCGCCGTCGTGCGTGAGGTACGAGACGCGGGCGCAGCGCGCGGCGCTGACGCGCTTGAGCTGCTCGGCCTCCAGCGAGCGTTCGTCGTCCAAGACCAGCGGCAGGTGCCACTCGCCGGCGCCCAGCGCGCGCGGCGCGCTGGAGCGCAGCGCCTCGCGCATGCGCAGCGCCGCCTCACGGATCTCGGGCTGGGCGTTGGGGGCGCAGCGCAGCTCGAAGAAATTCTCCCACTCCGTAGCCGAGACGATCACCGTGTGCCAGAGGAACGGCTCCAGGATCCGGTTGAGCACCTGTTTGTGGACCTTGAGCTCGGCCAGCCTGCGCGCATGCTCCACCGCGGCGTCGCGCGCGGCCAGCCAGCGCCTCAGCGCCTCGCTCTCCTCCGCGGCGGAGAGCACCTCGCTGGCCGACATCCCGGGCTGGTTGCGCCCCCACTCCACCGGAATCACCGGATCGTTCAGCACGCGCTCGATCAGCTTGGCCGTGGGGATGGCGCGCGAGCTGGCGCTGTTGCGCGAGAAGACCCGATGCGTGTTGAACTCCGCCAGCACGAAGCGGGGGAAGACCACTTCCATCGTGGTCAGGCGAACGCCCAGCGGGCTCACGCTGTCCAGCAGCACCCGCGCCGAGAATCCCATGGCCGCTACCCTTCCGTCGTCACGCGACGACGAGGTTGAGGAGCTTGTCGGGCACGTAGATCCGCTTGCGGATCTCCTTGCCCTCGATCTGCGTCCGGACGTTGGACTCCGCCAGCGCCAGTTTCGCCACCGTCTCCTCGTCCGTGCGGGGCTCCACCTGGAGCCGCGCGCGCACCTTGCCGTTGACTTGCACGACCACCGTGACCTCGTCGAGCGCCAGCACCTCGGCGGACGGCTGAGGGAAGACGCGCGCGTGGACGCTCTCCGCGCCGCCCATGCGCGTCCAGAGCTCCTCGGAGATGTGCGGCGCGAAGGGCGCCAGCGCCACCAGCGAGCCGCGCAGCACGTGCAGGTAGACGGGGTTCTCCTCCCCGCCCGGCGCGCGCGAGAACTCCGTGAGCGCGTTGAGCAGCTCGTCGAAGCGCGCGACGGTGGTGTTGAAGTGGAAGCGCCGCGTGTTGGCCTCGTCGAGGGCGCTCTTGAAGGCCACGTGCAGCGCGCGCAGCAGCGTCTTCTCCTCCGGCGTCGTGGTCCGCGGAATCAGGTCCAGCGGAAGGGTGCGCACGTTGGCCGCCGCCGGCTCGGCCAGACGCCACAGCCGGTTGAGGAAGCGCACGCGGCCCTGGATCCCCGTGTCCGTCCAGTCGGTGGTGTCCTCCGGCGGGCCGGCGGCCAGCAGAAAGAGCCGCATGGCATCGACGCCGTATTGCTCCACGGTAGCGTCGATGCCCACCACGTTGCCGCGGCTCTTTGACATCTTCTCGCCTTCGTGCAGGAGCATGCCTTGGTTGAAGAGGCGCGTGAACGGCTCGCTCCCCTCCACCATGCCCAGATCGCGGCAGACGCGGTAGAAGAAGCGCGAGTAGAGCAGGTGGAGCACGGCGTGCTCGGCGCCGCCGATGTACTGGTCCACGGGCATCCAGTGCTTGGCCAGCGCCGTCGAGAACGGCTCGCGGTCGTTGCGGGGATCGAGGTAGCGCAGATAGTACCACGACGACTCCATGAAGGTGTCCATGGTGTCGCTCTCGCGCCGCGCGGGCTTGCCGCACGCCGGGCACGCCGCGCGCATGAAGGCCTCGTCGCGGGCGAGCGGGGAGCCTTCGCCCGTGATCGGCACGTCCTGCGGCAGCGCCACGGGGAGCTGATCGTAGGGCACCGCCTGCTCGCCGTGCTCTTCGCAGTAGACGATGGGGATCGGCGTCCCCCAATAGCGCTGGCGCGAGATCAGCCAGTCGCGAAAGCGGTAGTTGATCGTCCACTCCCCGATGCCCATCTGCTTCAGGCGGTCGCCCACGGCGCGCAGGCCACGTTTGGAGGCCATTCCGGTGAAGTCGCCGCTGGCGATCATCCGGCCCTCGTCCACGTACGCCTCGTGGAGCGTCTCGGCATCGGCTTGCCCTTGCGGCACGATCACCTGCACGATGGGGAGCGCGTGCTTGCGCGCGAACTCGAAGTCGCGCTCGTCGTGCGCCGGCACGCCCATCACGGCGCCGGTGCCGTATTCGGCCAGCACGTAGTTGGTCACCCAGATCGGCACGCGCTCGTGCGAGAGCGGGTTGACGGCGAAGATGCCCGTGAAGACGCCGTCCTTCTCCATCAGCGAGGTCCGCTCGAGCTCGCTCTTGTTCCTGACGCCTTCGATGAAGCGCTCGATCTCACCGCGGCGCTTGCTGAGCTTCAGCAGCTTGGCCACCACGGGATGCTCGGCGGCGACGGCCAGGAACGTCACGCCGAACGTGGTGTCAGGGCGCGTGGTGAAGACGCGGATGCGCTCGTCCAGCCGCTCCACCTCGAACGAGAACGTGACGCCCTCGGAGCGTCCGATCCAGTTCCGCTGCATCGTCTTGATGCGGTCGGGCCAGCCTGGCAGCTCGTCGAGCCCCGCCAGCAGCTCGTCGGCGTAGGCGGTGATCTTCAGGAACCATTGCGAGAGATTGCGCCGCTCCACGGGCGAGCCGCAGCGCCAGCAGACGCCGCCCTCGGCCTGCTCGTTGGCGAGCACCGTCTGGTCCTTGGGGCACCAGTTGACCGGCGCCTCGCGCTTGTAGGCCAGGCCGCGCTCGTACATCTTCAGAAAGAACCACTGATTCCAGCGGTAGTAGTCGGTGTCGCAGGTGGCGATCTCGCGGGTCCAGTCGTACGAGGTGCCCAGCAGGCGCAGCTGGCGCTGCATGTTGGCGATGTTCTGCCGCGTCCAGAGTCCGGGGTCGATGCCGCGCTGGATGGCGGCGTTCTCCGCGGGGAGGCCGAAGGCGTCCCAGCCCATCGGGTGGATGACGTTGTACCCCTGCATGCGCATCATGCGCGCCACGGCGTCGCCCAGCGTGTAGTTCTTGGCATGCCCCACGTGGAGGTCGCCTGAGGGATACGGGAGCATCTCCAGCGTGTAGTACTTCGGGCGCGGGGAGTCGTCGGCGGCGCGGTAGATCCCGCGTTCCTCCCATGCGCGCTGCCAGCGGCCCTCGATGGCGGCGTGGTCGTACGTCTGGTGGGCGGTCGTCTCGGTCATAGGCGCCCCGTTTCGCCTTCGGGGGCCGGAGTGCTTGCCAAGCCCCCGCGAGAGCGCAGTAGAGGAGCATGAGCCTCTCCTCAGCCGTCGTCCTGCGCGCCGCGGCGGCGTGCCTCGCCGTGCCGCTGGTCATCGCCGTGGCGCGCTACGGGTTGGCGTGGCCGCCTGCCCCCGGCGGCGCGCGCGCGCCGCAGGCCGCGCGCGAGCGCGTCGCCGCCCCGCGGCACGAGCCCGCCGTGGTGGTCTACGTGGCGGGCGACGTCGCCCGCCCGGGCTTGGTCACCCTCCCCTCCGGCGCGCGTCTGGCCGCCGCGGTCGCGGCGGCGGGGCCGCGCCCCGACGCCGACCTGGTGGCGGTCGATCTCGCGGCACGGGCGGAGGATGGCCAGGAGATCGTGGTTCCCGTCCGCGGCGCTCCGCCGCCGGCGCCGAGGCGGAAGCCGGCATGCGGGCCGCGCCGCGCAGGGCGCGCCGCGCGACCGGTGCCCCCGGCCGTGCCGCTCTCCCTGAACCGCGCGAGTGCGCAAGAGCTGGCGCGCGTGCCCGGAATCGGCCCGCGCCTGGCACAGCGGATCGTCGCCTACCGCGAGACCTACGGTCCCTTCGCCGCCATCGACGACCTGCTCGACGTCGCCGGCGTCAGCGAGCGGACGCTCGAGCGGGTCGGGCGCTCCGTGCGTCCGTGAGGCGTTTTGTAAAATGGGGGCTTTGGAGGGTACGCGAAACCCCATCCATGACCACCTCGGACGCTGTAACCGCGGCGGGGGCGCGCTCCCTTCCGGACGTGCTGTTGCCGGCTCTGCGGGCGGAGTTGCCCGTCGCCATCTGCGAGCGCCCGGCGCCCGGGGAGCCGTTTCGCGCGCTCAGCTCGGGCGAGCTGCTGCGGAGGATCCAGCGCGTCGCGCTGGGGTTGCGCTCTCTGGGCCTGCGCGCCGGAGATCGCGTGGCGATCCTCTCGCCGAACTGCGTCGACTGGATCGCGGCGGACCTCGGAGCCCAGTTCGCGGGCATGGTCACCGTCCCGATCTTCGCCACACAGGCCGCCGACCAAGTCGGCTACATCCTGCGTCACGCGGAGGTGCGCCTGCTCTTCCTCCACGACGAGGCCCAGCGGGCCCACTTGGTCTCCTCCGGCATCGAGCTTCCGGTCACCTACGTCTTCCAGGCCGAGGGAGAGACGACGCTGGCCGCTCTGGAAGCCGCCGGCGCCGCGCATGCCGCCGAAGCGCCCGGCGACGTGGAGGGTCTGGGTCAGGGCATCTCCGGCGACACCCTGTGCACGCTGATCTACACCTCGGGGACCACGGGCGATCCCAAGGGCGTGATGCTCACCCACGGCAACTTCGCGAGCAACGTCGTGGATTCGTTCGAGATGGGCATGCAGGGCATCGGTCCCGGCGACCCCGTGCTCTCCGTGCTCCCCGTGGCGCACATCTACGAGCGCATGATCACCTACGGCTACCTCTATTGGAAGTGCGCGATCCACGTCTGCCACAGCGTGGACGAGCTCTTGCCCGATCTGCGCGAGGTGCGCCCCGTGATGATGACCGCGGTGCCGCGTCTCTTCGAGCGCATGATCGCG
>Ga0307373_10010157_pt1 | contig 13915 bp, 18 predicted proteins | sample OX2MG_FD_202534 | JGI IMG/M metagenome (GOLD analysis project Ga0307373, IMG submission 202534) | Soil microbial communities from Risofladan, Vaasa, Finland - OX-2 | ecosystem: Environmental > Terrestrial > Soil > Coastal area > Acid sulfate soil | place: Finland: Risofladan, Vaasa | collected... | reverse complement strand
GCTTTATCCCGAGATGGGCCATTTTCTTCCGCAGCTCCTTATCGATCTTAGCCGACACCGTGACCTGGGCAGGCACGCATAGCACCCACCTATACTACGAATCAGTAGTATATAATCATACTACTTCCGAATGCCTCGGGAGCGCGGACCGACTCTCGATCTATCTATCTATCTCTGGAGTGGGAGCGTCATCGCTCAGAATTCGGCGACGTACACGTCCCTCGGGCTTGAGCGACCGCTCCTGATCTCCACGACGTTGCGTACCAGCCGTGAGAACGGCTTGCGCATCCAGACGACAATCAACGCGTCAAAGAAGGCGTAGGCCAGGTCCAGGAAGAAATTGAACTGGTGAATGCCAACAGTGTGGGCGACCATAACGCTGGCTACGTCCACAAAAGTTGCGACTGCGTTCTCGAAGACCTCATGGTTGTTCAGCGTTGTCGTCGTATGTCAAGTCGCCATAAGGCAGCCGCCTGCCAATAATCACTCAAGTCCGGCCCGCCCGGCGCATGGTTTGTCTCCGCGACAAGGGATAGCTATCGACGTCGATATCGTCGTCGATGAACGCGTTGGGCCTCGAGAAGAGGAGAAGGCTCGACGAAACGGTCAGGAAGGCTCGTAGAGATAGGCGTCCCTGATTCTAGGTTGGCCGCGAAGCCTTGCAAAACTAACTTGGACGACCCTGGAGATCGGTTTCCTCATCCAGACGACCAACAACGCGTCGAAAAGAGCATAGCCCACGCCCAGGAGAAAGTTTGACTGCTGAACCCCTATCGTGTAGGCGACCATGATGCTCGCCACGTCGACGACGGATGCAACTGCGTTCTCGAAGAGCTCGTGGTTGCTCAGCATGTTCGTAGTAAGTCAATGCATCCCAGGCGAAGCATGCTAATAATCACTCTGAATCTGGAATCCTAATTTCAATTCGGCGCCGGATGGCTGGCCACGAAGGCGAAGAATTCAGGACTATGAATGCGGAGGAAGTGAAATAGAAAAAAAAGAAGAGTAGAAACTAGGCCGTCTGCCTAGTTTCTAGATCCTACCCTGATTGGACCCATTTGGAAGCCCGATTTCTGCTGAGAGAGGAACGTGCTCTCTACGCCAGTCAGGACAACCATGACCCTCGCGGACCCGCGCATGTTCGGCTCGACGCGTGCGCCCCAGACTATCCTCGTCGTTGGAGGTAGCGACTTGGTCACGAGCTCTCCGGCCCTAGTGACCTCCTCGAGGCTTACGTCGTCTCCGCCTGACACGTGTACCAGGACGCCCTTCGACTTCGTGACGTCCTTGATGTCAAGGAGCTGCCCGTCGATGGCCTGCCTTACTGCGATCTCGACCCTGTCCGGTCCGGTCGCTTGGCCCACGCCTATCGCGGCCAACCCTCTCCTCTCCATGATCGCCCTGAGGTCTGCGTAGTCGATGTTGATGAGGCTGGCTGTGGTGATAGTCTCGGTGATGCCCTTGATGAACTGGCCTACCAGCTCGTTGGCAACTCCCAGCGCCTGCTGAAGAGGGAGGTCGCCGGCGACCTTCGACAGCTTGGTGTTGTCGATGGCCACGACGGTGTCACAGTACTCCCTGAGCTTCTGTAGGGCCTTCTTCGCGTTCTCATAGCGGTAGGACTCAATCGAGAATGGCAGTGTGACCACGCCGATCGTCAGGCCGCCGTTGCCCCTCAGCTCCCTCGCGAGAGCCTGGATGGCGCCGGTGCCGGTCCCTCCGCCGAGACCCGCGCATAGGAAGGTGATGTTCGACCCATTGACCTCCTTCTTGAGTTCGGCCATGCTCTCCATCGCGGCCCGCTCGCCGCGCTCTGGATAGCCCCCGCACCCGGTGCCGTGGGTGAGCTTCTCACCGATTAGGAGCCGTCTGTCTGCTTTTGTGATTCCGAGGTGTGCTGCGTCTGTGTTTGCTGCGATGAGCTTGCCGCCGGAAACGCCGCGCTGCTTGATCCAAGAGACGATGTTGCTTCCAGCGCCTCCCAGGCCGACCACCGCTACGTTGGGGCGAGCCATTCTCATGGCTGCTTCGATTCGTTCTGCTTCCAAAAAGTCTGATCCTTCAGTAGACAGTTCCATAGACATGCCGAGGGCTCTATACAGGATAAAAGCCCCGTGAATATGTGGACTATATCGGCGATTCATCACCCCTAAATAGATGGCGGATTGTGTAAAGAGATAGACCCGGAGTCTACAAATGGGAGAGATCCCTAAAGTAGCGGGCAGGCCTCGTTTTGCCGCCGAATCTGGGTTCGGCACAAGGTTTTTCTATATATTGACCATACGATATATCGAATGTCTCAACTAGGGAAGACAGAGAACGTATGCGCATTTTGCATGCTAGTGATACAGATCGGTTACGACGAACTCACCGAAAATGACATCGCGAAGATAGCCGTGCACATGAGGATCGCCCATCACCTGCAGCGATACGAAATCCCCGCCTGAGCCGCCACTCTCGCCCAGCTCAGGCCTCGACCCTGACCATCGACCACGATATCGATGTCGATATTCCGAGGATGCCGCGAGCCCCGAACCGATTCGTATTTCAACAGGCCGAAACAGGCTCCGTCACAGATGTCGAAGGCACCCAAGAGAGGGAAGCTGAGAAACCCCCCGAGGGGGCGTCAGTACGCCTACGTGGCGATAGTAGCCGTCCTCCTCGTGGCCGCCGGCTCGGGTCTCTACGTATACGGCTCTCGCATCATGGGCGGAGGCTCGACGAGCACATCCTCTTCTGCCACCTTCCCTAACCAGTCTTGCACTCCCTCGACCACGACTTCCTCGACCAGCGGCGCGAACGGGACCTACGCCCTGATCTGCACCAACCTCGGCCTCATCGAGGTGCAGCTCTTCCCGGCCGACGCCCCCAAGACGGTCGCTAACTTCGTCAGCCTTGCCAATTCGGGCTACTACAATGACCTCGTCTGGCACAGGATAGTCCCTGGCTTTGTTGTCCAAGTCGGCGACCCGACCACGAAGAACGGCGGAGGAAACAGGACGACCTGGGGTCAGGGGACATCGGGCACCAACATCCCCTTCGAGACCAACTCTCTCACTGAGGCCGCCGGCGCCGTGGCGATGGCGAGCACGGGCGCCAAGGTCGGAGGAAGCTCCCAGTTCTTCATCAACCTCGTCGACAACAGCGCGACCCTCGATGGAAACTATGTCGTTTTCGGCCAGGTCATCAACGGGATGAGCGTCGTCAACGCCCTGGCCAAGGTCCAGCTCATCGACCCAACCTCGTGCAAGTCAGCGAGCCCGACCCCTGAGGCCTGCCAGCCGGCCTCTGCGTCCGGAGCCTACATCGTGAGCGTCACGATCCAGAGCACCCCGTAGCCTTGCGAATCGCCACCCTGACTCGACGCGGCGGGTCCGATATCCGCGCTTAGAAGAAGATGAAGTATACCACGATGATCAGAGGAACGAAGAACCCTGCCCAAAGAAGCTTGTTCCAGCGGAAGACCTTCGCGCCGTCGAGCGGCATCACCGGGAGCATGTTGAAGGTCGCCAAAAACAGGTTCACGGGGAACCCAACGGCGCCGATGTCCGCCACAAAGCCAGTTCCTACTATTCTTACAAGTAAGAATACTAGCGCTATCACGATGTTGGTGACTGGGCCTGCAATCGAGATTATGCCGTTCTGCCTGTTGGTGACGTTGTAGCCCTGGATGTAGGTGGCGCCGGGGGCGGCGAAGATGAACCCGAGCGTGGAGGTGATGAGGGCGAGCACGATCCCCATGACCCACATTCTGAACTCCGCCCAATACCCATACCTCTCCGCGGTGAACTTGTGCATCAGCTCATGGAGGACGAAGCCGCTGCCCACCGCGACAAAGGCGATCACAAAGAGGTATGGGAAGCTCTGACCCACCAAAGATGCCCCTCCGGCGATCCCGCCGCTGTAGGCAATTGTGAAGGCCAGTGCCAGGGCCGCCCAGGCGATGAGGATATCCCTCACCTCCTTCTGCGAGAAGAGGTAGGGGTTGGCCGGCCTCCCTGGAGACGTGCCTGAGTACGCAGAGCTGTCCCATGAACGGGTCGTGGCCGGGTTAGCGACGATCCTCCGGGTGAGGTCTCCCTTGCACGCGTGGGCCTCCGGCAGCCGATGCTCCCCGCAAAAGGTCCCCCCGCAGTAGTTGCATGTGAACGGAAGGTCATCCTCCCTTCCGCAAAGATCGCACTTCAATGAGTTGCGCCGAGGGTGGCATGGCATTATTTAATGATGCTAGTGGCCGGGGCCTGCGCCGAGCCCTCCCCGAAGGCGTCTGAATGTGAGGCGCAGGACACGACCTTCGATCAGGCCTGGATCTCGTCCTTGAGGCCGTGGGCCTGTCGGAGGTGCGACTTGAAGGTAGCATCGTCCCTCTCGATCATCCCCTTGAGCGTAGGGTAGAGCGTCATCACGAACCAACAGAAGGAGCAGCTGGTGCTTGACTGCGCCTTGACCTGGACGTTGACCGCGTACGCCTTCCGTCCACCGATGCCTTCGTCCGCCGCGTTTTGTCCTTCGCTCATGTTTCTTACATCCGTGATGAGCGCGCCGGCTCTACTTCTGCATTCTAGCCGAAGAATAGACCGCCGCGGCCCTATCTTGTGGAATCCGTGTGGAGGGTAGAACTGGATTCGGGTTCTATTTTCGGCGTGCAACCCCCTTCGCGCTCGCCCCGCGAGGAGAAGCATGCCGGAATGCGCAGCCCTCGTGCCTACGGCGAGGTGAAGCCGTGCGCTACGTTTGCTGGAAGGTCATGAAGACGGAGTTGGTGTAGTCCGTGACCTGGATCGTATAGTAGCCAGCAGATGCGGTGGGGACCAGGAAGGTAACGCCCGAGGGGATGTTCCCAGAGCCGCTCACCGTGAAGCTCGCAACTTGGGTGAACTGGCCGGCCGAGTTGATCCAGCCCACGATCGCTTTCGAACCCGCGGTGAAGTAGCAGGGCGACGTGCAGGTCACGGTGCTGCCGGTGGAGCCTGCAGTCGGGGTTGTGTACGCGTTCGCCTGCGTGATTATCCCGTAGGGGTACGGGTTGGTCTCCCCGTAGAGGGTCCCGTCGCTGAATGTGCCGGTGATCGCAAAGTACGCCTCGAAGGGCGTAAGGACGTTGGTGCCGAAGGCCTGGGTGGTGGAGCCCAGAGCCGCGGTGGCCGCGAAGTATAGCGTGGTGGGGACGCCATAAGCGAGGGTGACGTACTTGTGCGTCGTCGAAGTATAACCGTTGACGGTCGTCGAGCCAGAGTTGAGGCTGTCGATGATGTAGTAGTGGGCCTGCGTGTAGTCCGTGTCGAACCCTTCGAACTCGGCGGAGCCTATGGCGAGCTCAGTCTGTGGCCAGATCGTCACCGACCTGTGCTGCGAGTCTACGTTGGTGAACGTGACCTCCCATACGAGCGAGGCCCCGCTCGGCACTCCCATCGTGGGGTAGCCGTTCACCTGGATCCCGCTCTGGGGGTTGAAGGGGGTGCTGAAGGACATGGCGGCCTCCACCCAGGGCGTCGAGCTGCCCAAGGTCATCGGGACAGTGTTCGCCGAGCCTCCCCCTCCCGCGACGTACTCGCTGCATCCGCCGACCGAGCCGCACGTGCCGACGAGGGCGAAGCCGGACGATGCCGTGTACGTGGTGGAGCCCGAAGCGCCCTCGGTGTTCCCCACTATGAAGGAGTCAGAGGCCGGGGTGAAAGAGGTGACCGCTGCGCTTGTCGAGCCTGTGGAGGAGGTCCCGGTCGAGGACATCGCCCCCGAGGTGGTGAAGCCCGTGATCTCGTAGATCGAGACGGAGGCCGCCACCGTAGAGCTGAAGGATGTGGTTATCGTGTCGGCCCCCGAATCCCCGCGGTGGCATACCAGATGTAGGAGTAGTGAATGTTGGTGGTCACGGGCTGGAATGACAGAGCCGCGTCCACCAAGATGTTCCCCGCCGTCACGGAGGAGCTGTAGGTCGCGGCGCAGCTCGCGGAGTTGCAGTTCGCGACGAAGGTCTTTTGCACGAGCGAAGAGGCGGCCGGTATCAGCTGCACCCACCTCAGGTTGTCAAGACTGACCGTGACCGACTGGCTCGACGTCGACTGGGACGCCGGCTCTGGGTAGGTCGCAGAGTAGGTGTTGCCCCGCGCAGTGAGGACCTTCACCGTGTCCGTCGTGCCCGTGACGTAGAGGTAACCCGTGTCGAAGGAGGTCGAGCCTGCGCCGGCGTTGAGGGCCCTCCGTGAGGCTCCCCTGGACCTTGTTCGTCGCGGAGAGAAGGTTCGAGACGTAGCTCGCGTTCTGGGCGTTCACGAAGATGAAGTACGAGGTCCCCACCGTGAAGAGGATCGCGAACATAATCACCGTCGCGACGATACCCGCGATCGCGCGCCTTTGCTTGCGTCTGACGAACTTCATAGGTCAGCTCATCTCTGCTGCGAGAAGGTGACCACGTTACCTTAGAGCCCGGTGACGACTACGGTGTAGGTGTTGCCCACCGTCCATGTGTTCCCGAACGACGGGCAGTTGAAGTCGTGGGGGGGATGGTCAGCGTGAAGAACTGAGAGTTCGAAAGCTTCACCGTGGTTCCGGAAATGTAGCCAGGCGAGGGAGACTCGTACGAAGCCGTCGCCGTCTTGCACTTGGACGCGAGCGTACTCCTAAGGTCGTAGACGTAATTCGTCTTGACCACGCCGCTCTGGGTGTAGTTGAACAGCAGGTTGACGTTCCCTCTCGAGCCATAGAACCTCACCGAGTGCGTCTGGTAAGTGAGGCTCCCGGGGTTGTAAAGCATGAAGGTCGTGGAGGTCGTAGTCCCGAAGTACATGTCCACGACCGCGAAGTGCTCGCTCAGCATGTCGTTGGTCGCCACCGCGTTGTTCTGCAGCGCGCCTTCACTTGCCCCTGCCTGGCTATTTACGAACCCCCAGGCGGCAGCACCTGCGATAAGGGTCATCGCTATGGCCAGCATGGCCCCTATTACCTCAGATGCGGCAACGCGTCTGGGTTTTCCCCTATAATGCCTCCAGGTATGGGTTTTTCGAGCGCCCGAGCTATACTATCGGTTATGGACTTGCAATCTGTAACAGAACTCGTAGGCCGACGCTTGGTGCAAAGCGGGCACTCTGTCCAAAGGAAACCCCCCGGTTGCAGATGAATACGACGAATCCCGCGCACGGATGACCATTAGTGGTTGCATGAACTATTTCATAAACTATATATGGATACTCTAATTATCTTTCAGCTACACGATTCAGAATGACATACCTGCAAAAACCGGCGGGCATGGCAGTAGGCGAGCAAACATCGACGCGGAAGGCTGTCAGCAGACGCTCACAGTTGGAAATCCGGATGGACATCCTCAGGGCAATCATGGAAGGCGCTGAGGGACCCACCCAGATTATGTACAAGGCGAATCTGTCTTGGATCCTTCTCTGCGACCACCTGAGCGCCCTCGGCGACCAGGGATTCGTGGGCGAAAAGTCGGTCGGCAACCGCAAGAAGTACTCTCTGACGGGGAAGGGCATCGAGATAGTCGGTGCTTATCTTAACTTGATCAGGGAGATCATCTTCGACACGGCAGCCGCGCCAATGTGATACCCGCGCGCGGCTCGCTCCAATCCTTAGCTAAAACGCGCGCTCAGAGCGCATTTTTTAAAAGGTTAATATGCCAAATGGTGCGTTACAAGCCCGGCTACGGCATGGGCGACGTCGAGAGACCCGGCGGCTCTTACATAACTTGCAAGATATGCCAGAAAGACCACGGTGACCGTAGCGACCTCATCGAGCACTTGCGCACCGAGCACGAGGTCCTCGAGCTGGCAGCTTACACCGCCGCCACCATGGCAGCCGAGCAGGAGCGGGACAGGACGGCGGGAGAGTTCAGGCGAAGGTTCGACCTGTTGAAGCGCGAGCTCGCCGGACACGAAGCCGAGAGATGAGCGGCCGGGGCCTAGACCCCTCTACGACTTTATAAGGGCCGAAACGGCGAAGACTCGTTCTCAATGGCCGACGAGCCGATAATCGACATGACCAAGGTCTCCGACAAGGGCCAGGTGGTCATCCCCAAGGAGATAAGGGACAAGCTGAAGTTCACCGAGGGGTCGAAACTGCTGGTCATAGCCACCGAAGACGCAGTGATCCTCCAGAGGATAGAGAGCGTGGCGGGGAAGATGCGCGTCAAGGACATCATGGAAAGGGTCCGCTCGATCGCCAGCAAGATCAGCCTAGGCTGAGGCGTCTGGAATTGCATCTCGATCGAGACCAACCCTGTCTCTAGGCGGGGTTCGGATCAAAGAAGAAAGAGGCGCAAGACGAAGCGCGTCTACCAGTTCAAACGAAGGTAAGAGTTGTGCCAGCCGCGTTAGCTTAGTCCAACACACGACGGTCATCTGTGAGCTCCTTTAGTACTCCAGTTTTCCTGATGCCCCAAAGTTCCACGCCCATAACTTCGCTTCCCTTGTCAAACTCGACCATCACCCCGTCCTCGGCTAGTCCGTCCCTGAAATGCATGTAGAGGATGCCCATTTCGAAGTCGCAGGCCACCTTCATTTTTTCGCCGGCCAAGCGCTTCTTTTCAGCTTCCTGCTGATAAGCCTAACAGGGTCCGAAGCGTGGTAGGCAGTGATGACCCTGGATTGTCGTTCCTTGCGTCTGCTGTGCTCAACATTGGTCAATGTCTTGGCGCTAGCCTCGTGCCAGCTAGGTCGCTGAATCCAAAAAAGGCACACAGTTATCTGCGGTCCGTGGAATCAGGGCAAGAGTCTTGTACAACCGTCCGGGTCAGGGAGCCTACGGCTGTATCTCTTGGCTCAGCCCGTGAGCCTTCTTGAGGTGCTCTCTAAACGTGGCACCGTCTCTCGGAGTCATGTCCTTGAGGGTCGGATAGATCGCCATCACGAACCAGCAAAAGGAGCAGCTGTCGCTCGGATGCGCCTTGGCCTGAAGCTTGGCAGAGTAAGCCTTCTTTTGGTGCGGACCATCTCCCGACGCGGTGCTGTTCATGCGCTGTCTATCCGCAGCGATTTCCGCATACTTTTGATTTCTAGCCGAAGGAGTCAGTGCAGGGCATTCACTTTCTGGAATACGAGGGGAGCATGGACACTCGTCATAGCTCAATCGGGAGACGAGACTGGACAGTCGCCTCCAACGACAGTCTGCAGCAATGAAAAGGTAAGAGACGGACCTCTGACCCCGCGGTTGGCAGCAGCTGATGAGGAATGAGACAACGGCAAAAAGCGCACCAGAAGTTGCGTCGAGGGCGAACGGGAAGAACGAAGTGTCGAATCGCGGGTGGCCGCTCTTTCCGTCACGTCCTCTCCTCTTCCTGAGCAAGGAGACAGCTGCTATCGCACCACGCGCCTCCAATCTGGAACCCAGACCAATGAGAAGGTATTGAGCTCCGGGGTCAAGCCGAGCGTCGCCTTCTGCCGCTGATGATGGAGGAGCGCTCGCTTGGACCGCCGAATTGAGCGTTTGAGTGAGGAGAGGTCTCCAGCTGTGGCTATGGCCGGTATCAGCATGGAACAGGTCTCAGTGGGATGGAATATCACCACGGAAGGTGTCGCGATCCTTCAGAGAACCGAGAGCGCGGCCGGAAAGAGGCTCGTCAAGCATCTGCGACTTTCCGAGCACATCTTTGACGCTGTACAGCATTGCCGCGGACGGCTGAAAAGTCCGGCGGGCTCGAGTTCTGATACAGATTTGGCATCCATAACCGCTAATTAAGCAGAGACCGCCCAAATTTCGATTTGGACTTCGCCCGGCGCGCGAGGAAGCGGCCAGCAGTCAGCGAGATTATCGGGAGCGTCCTAGCGATAGCAATCACTCTCATCGCTGGGGCCGCTGCGTGGGGTTACGTCCGGACTCAAGCCGCCACGAGTGAAAGCGCGTTGCAGAACAACGTGGTGGGAACTAATAACTTTCTCAACGAGCGATTCAGCCTGATCGACATGTACTTCACGACAAGCACCTCAACATCCTTCTGGGTCTACAACACGGGGTCGGTCACTTTACAGGCTTTTTCGGTGAGGCTGTACGACTCCGCGGGGCTTGTCAATCTGATGTTCAACTACACCCAGAGCGGTAGCGTCAGGACTGATTACGTCTACGACCTGAGAAGCTCGCTGACCACGAAGTGCAAGACCGCCGCGACCTCGTACGAGACGCCGTCCCTCACCGCGACAACTGTCATGGGAACCATCGCACAAATCTACTCCTTGACCATCCCCCCCGCGCTGGCGAACTGCCCCTCCTTTGGGCAGACCTTCGGGAGCGGGACCACGTACACGCTCGTTCTTACGGGGATCTACGGCAACACAGCCGCATACTCGCGACTGAAGTGAAAGCAAAGATGAGAACGCGCGCAAGAAGCAAGAAAGGCACGGCCGGCATAATCGCCACGGTGATCATGTTCGCCATACTCTTCACTGTGGGAGGTTCATACTTCCTCTTCGTGAGCAGCTCGAACCAGTCGTATGTAAAGTCCTACGTCAACAGAGCCAATGCTGCAGATGCTCTTGCGAGCGAGGGCCTTACGGTGACCAGCTTGCTCGTGGGCAGTGATATCGGGTTCTACTTCAATAATACCGGAGGAGTGAACCTCAACGTCACCGCGGTTCTTGTGTTTGACTCTTCGGGGAACCTGCTGAAGTGCGACGGCGTAGGCGTGCCTGCGGGCACGTGCAGCAACAGCACGCCTGCGCTTCCAGTGATGGTCAACACAGGGAGGGGATCGCCGAAGATAGACACTGGCTACGCATACGTGAGCGGAACGGATACAATCGAGATACTCACGGCGAGGGGGGGTGTCTTTACGACGACCTACCCCCCGAACCTGCCCAACTACGCGATGCAGGCAGAATCGAGCGGCGCGTTGACGATAGACCTCTCCACATTCAAGTGGATGACGCCTACCGGTAACATCCAGTCCGGACAAAACGTGGGAGGCTACCCTGCGACTGCCGTTCCATCGCAGACCGACATTGTGTTCAGAATCTCGTTCACCAACAGAGATGCGACAGGTCGAAGCGTCACTCTTTGGCCAGGGTCATCGATCACTGTCAACACTATCCAACCCGGAGGCGGCAATAATGCGAAGATGACTAGCTTCTTCATCATCGATGGGACGAATACGCCGTTCACAAGCATCAACCCATACAACTCGACACAAGACTACATCACGATAGCGGCTGGCGCTAACGCTACCCTGTATTTCGGGTCCCAGACTCCGCTTTCAAACAGCTTTCAACACGTGGGCGACGTGAACGAAGCGCCGTTCACGGCCTTCTTCACACTCAGCGGGCAGTACAGCGACAACACTCTCTACGCGCAGACGATACCATTCCCCGCAGGGGTGGTCACAGGTTCGACTGTCAGCCTATCATCAACCTCAGGGGGGAGTGGTGCGACGGTGACCGTTTCTTGCGGGGGAGGCTGCCAGTTTCTCAACAGCAGGATAGGGTTCGTCGGCTGGATTGGTTCAACAGGGGCTGTGACGACGCTCACGACGTTCACGACTATGAGCAATGGCGACCTTCCTTCAAGCTTGACGTTCACGGTTCCAACCGCCGCGGCCGGATACTACACCGTCGTCGTGAGTGACTACTTCAACACGGTCTACGTCACGTTCCATCACACCTGATTCGACTGGACAGCCAGCTGCGGCGACATCTTGCTGATCGTCGACGACGCCCCCGGACAAGTCGGGCACGACGATGGAGCAGGTGGGCCATCAGTACAGTGCGAATGAGTTCAAGGCAGAGCTCGCACCCTTCGGCAAGCCGTATCATCCGCGAGGCGGGGGAAAATAGAGCCACCACAAGGTTCTGCGGAGGGAGCTGATAATATAGGTCAGGTCCTCATCGTCGAATCACTTCAAGAGCGAGCTGAAGAAAATTCGGCAGACGATACAACTGCCGGAGGAAGAGGCAGGCCCTCGGGTGCACGATGACAACGGAAATCTACAACGAGGGAGGACACTTCAACAAATGAGGCAAAATAGAGACCAGAAATGCCGCTAACAGGAGCGGCCATTAATCACGATGTTCTACATCCAGAGTCAGGATTGAAGTTCACGCAGCCTCACTGCGGAGGTGGGCTGAGCGAAATGACCGACTCCGATAGAGGTAAGCAGAGAGCACGAAATGATTCTTACCGGCGAGGGACATTATCAAGAATTGCTGCCGCCAATACTCAGGGCGTGAAAATAACCAGCCCGGCGTTCATGAAGACGAGGGAGCCGGCAACCAGCCGCGTCATTGCACTTCGAGCTTGGACTTCTGCGGATTCTGGGACGTCGTGGCCGTGATTCTGGCGGTGGATGCCCGCCCCGCTCTAGGAGACAGGCTCCAAGCAGCGCGCCGTGATCTTTGCAGCGGGACCCGCAATCGAGTGACGGCATCTTGAGCGCGTCTTGGGATTGTGAGAATGCCCAGCAACTGGCAGCGCCGTGTTCCGGGGCTCGTACGCACCGGCGCGGGTTAGGAACTCATTTCTTCGCCAAAGTCTTCCTCACCAGAGCCACCTGCGCCCCTTCTCCGTAGAAGGATGACTATTACGGAGACCCCTACGACTGCCCCGCCGACGGGGGCCAGCAGCAGAGGGAAGGAGGTAAGCTGCTGCGTGACCGTTTGATGGTGTTGTGCGGCCACGGCAGTTGCGGAAGCCTCGACGACTATCGTGAAAGTCAAGTTCTTGGGCGGCAACGCGTTCTGCTCGACGCGCGCGCTGACGACAGCCTCCCCCGTTGCACTCGGCTTGAATATCATCGTCGAGTCACCGGCGGCGTTTGTGGTGTCGTTCAGGTTCGCCTCGGGCGAAGCCTGGGCTGCCGCCGCCTGGCTGGAGCTGTTACTTGTTTTCGCGGCGCTCGTCGTCGCGGTATGCGCCGCAGTCGTTGCGTTTGACGCAGGGGTGACCTTGATTAGCCCGCCCCCTGAGGCCGTCCACATCACGGAGGCGTTCGACAGCGGGACCCCGGCCAGAGCAACCTTTACGTCGATCACAGCCGTCTGATTCAGGGTGATTTTCGAGGGCCCCCCAGTCATGGTCTCTGTCCCTGGGAACGGAAGGAAGGTCAGTGCGAGCTTGGACACCTGGAGGCCCGATGCGAAGATCGTAAGCGTGGTCTTCCCCGGAACCGCGGCAGGGACAGTCAAGAGGGCGTAGTCCCTGCCCTGCGGTATTGTAACCGACAGGACTTCGGGAAGAACGGTGCTGTTAGAGGATGTTATCGTCAGGTTCGTGTCGCTCCTCGCGCGCGCGGGGTTGCCCCCTGAGTCTTGCAGCTGGAGCGCGATCGGCGGAGCGGTCGTCCCGGGCACCGAGACCAGCTCCTGTGAGACTGGATACACGCCGAGGGCTGAAGGCGGGGGGATGACCGTGCTCAGGATGGCAGAGGAGGTGGTCGTTCCCGAAGTGAACGCGGATTCGAATGCAGTGACGTTCGCTGAACCCTGGAGCAGGCCTGTGGTTACGTTTACGATCGCGACCGTCTCTCCTGCCGGGATGACTGCGGGTGCAACCTGCACCACCCCCGTCTGCGATGAAGTCAGGCCCACCGAAATATCACTCGCCGCGACCGCCGGGGCGCCCAGCGAGTTTTCAAGCGCTAACTCGAGGGCAGGATGAGATTGCCCGTCGGCGGGAAGAATGTTGGATAGAGGAGTCACCACGATCTTCGCCGGTACCGGGCCGTAGGTGGCGAGGGCGGACTGCATCGGCAACAGATTCCCCGCAGAGGCAGTCAGCTGCGTGGTGCCGACTTGGAACGTGGAGGTGAATGTGACGGCTGCCCAATTTTGGCCCTCTGGTATGTCAAAAGTAATCTTGGTGAAGTTACCCACTCCCGTGACAGACGAGGTCAGGGTGACCTGAGTGACCCCCGTGGCATTGATTGCGGGACCTGCTGGAAGATTAGGAGCCCCATTCCCACCCGACTGGGAAGGGGGATTAT
>Ga0307373_10010156_pt1 | contig 13916 bp, 16 predicted proteins | sample OX2MG_FD_202534 | JGI IMG/M metagenome (GOLD analysis project Ga0307373, IMG submission 202534) | Soil microbial communities from Risofladan, Vaasa, Finland - OX-2 | ecosystem: Environmental > Terrestrial > Soil > Coastal area > Acid sulfate soil | place: Finland: Risofladan, Vaasa | collected... | reverse complement strand
CAATTGCGGTTCGGTCGATCCGGCCAAGCTCGACAAGTACGACGCCGACGACTCGATCACCCCGATGCTCGAAAGCGCTTTTGAGCATTGCGAACTGCTTGATTCGCTTGGCTTCACGCGCTATTGCGTCTCGCTCAAGGACTCCGATCCCGGTAAGGTGGTCGAAGTCAACCGGCGTTTCGCGGCCGAGCGGCCCGACGTGCCGCTGCACCTGGGCGTGACCGAAGCGGGCATGCCTCCCGACGGCGTGATCAAGACCCGTATCGCCTTCGAGCAGCTCATCAGCCGGGGCATCGGCGACACGATCCGCGTTTCGCTCACGGTGCCCAACGCGCGCAAGCCCGACGAGATCGCCGCCGGCCGGCAGATCCTGGCCGACATCGCCGCCGGTCGAGTGCGGAGCGTGGTCGATTACGGCCGCGACACGTTGAACATCATCAGTTGTCCGAGCTGTTCGCGGGTCGAGAACGAAGCCTTCATCGATCTGGCCCGGCAGGTCAAGGAGATGACCGCCTACGCCCAGGAGCACGCCATCACCATCGCCGTGATGGGCTGCCGTGTGAACGGCCCCGGCGAAACCGACGACGCGGACCTTGGCCTCTGGTGCGGGCCGACGCACGTGAACCTCAAACGCCGAAGCACGGAGTTAGGCGCATTCCCTTACGACCAGATCTTGCCGAGGCTGAAGAAGGAGCTCGACGCGGTGATTGCCGGGAGGGCGAGCCGACCCGCTTAGCGGGCGCCACGGCGCTAGCCCGAATGGGCAGCCTGCGAGGCGACACGGAATGACGCGAGAAGAACAGCGGTCCAGAGAGGAAACCGTACTCCGTTCGACAACGGCGGAGTTCCACGAGCCAGTAGACCGCTTGAAAGTCACTTTTGGTCAGGGACGTTCAGGATGACGGCCAGAACACCGCCAAACAAACCAAGGATGGATCGGCCGAGATTAAGTACGGCCGAGTCCAGCTTCGTTTCGTCGGTTGCGAGCCAAATCCCCAAGGCCACGACAAGAGACACAACGTACGCGACGGCGGCGACCGCCTGCATCCTGCTGATTTGCGGCACCGCAGCGGCTGGTTCTGATGTTTGCTCGGATGGTTGCTCTCCGTCACGACCGCGCCGCAGCGCACTGCCGAAACCAAGCAGCATGCCAAGGTATGTCGCCAGCGTCCCGGAGATGGTCGTTATCGACACCGACATGAATTGCCGCATATCCTTCGAGATCGCATCGCCATTTACGTCCGTACAGCCCGCGTAGACGATACAAACGAAATACCAGGAAATCGCCAATGCTCCGATGACGATCAATAGTTTGTCGCGAAACTTCAAATCTTCCAGCCACCACCTACGTATGGATTCGGGGATAGGCATTGGGTATGGCTCCCACGCAACATTGGTCTTTTGTCGGGGAAAAACTCGGTTTCGCGTTCACCGCGACGCTTTCGCCCCAGAAGATGCATCAAGTCTAGGCCAAAATTGACGCCGCAATTGACCTAACGGCGACGTTTCCGCCAGGCGTTTCAACCCGGAACTTTCCGGACGGGCACTTATGCCTGAGGATGCGCAATCCCGTCTTGGCCGACATCTTTTGGCTCGCCGACGCCCTGCCAAGCAGGGTCAGGCGGTCGAGCCAACGAACCCGCCGCGGAACATCATCGCTTGACGGCTGAGTTGGGCCGGTGCGCGGTGCCTCGTGTACCGGTGGGAACGGCAATGCGCCGTTTGTCTCAATTGGGCGGGAAGACACCCTCTTGGATCAGCAGTGCGCGCAGGGCGACTCGCTCAGGCAGGTTCATGCACAGCAGCAACACCGTTGCGCGACCGATGGGAGTTCGGCCGATGATGACGGGGCCTTGCCAGCGGAAGTGACGTGCCCACTTGTGCCGGCGGGGATGGAACAGGGGGACTGCGGCATGCGGCAGTATTCGCAACACTCCCTGGCGCGTTTCCAGACCGACTGATTGAAGCTGGGCGCCATGGATCGGGGAAACTAGGCGGTTTGGCCCGACCGCTTGAGCGCCGTGCGTGCCTTCGATTTCATCATCGACAGGAAATGCCCGATCCGCACGTAACTATTCAATAGGTCGTCTTCCTCGGAGGTCAGTGCTCCGTCGCGAGCCTTCGCGGAAAGATCGTTCATGCGGTCAACATCTTCCTTGGCAAAGTGCATTGCCAGGATATGGCGGGCGACAGGGACCGGCATGTCGTCGGCCTTGGAATCAACGAGGCGCTCAAGGATGTCGGCCTCGGTTCGCGGCAGTTGGGGTAAGGTGAGTTTTGCCATATCACGATTATAGCGTACCAGCCGGGGGCACAACATCCGACCACCGGTCGTCCGGCCAAAGGCGGTTTGCCCCGGCCAAGCAAAGCTCAATGAGTTCTACGCCCTCGCCGAAGGACAAACGCCTTGCCCGGACGGCCCGAAGCGACGGCGTTTGAAGTCGAAAAGGCCCGCCAAGGGCCGCCGCAAGTAGCCGCCCAACGCAGGCCGCGTCCAGTACGACAAAGGATGGAGTCGCATCATCTACCACGCGGCGCGCGGCGCGCGGCGCGCGAACTAAGCACCGCCGTTGGTCGCAGGCGTTGACCGAAGCGCATGGCGAGAAAATCAGGCGTTGGGCTGTCATTGGGCGAAGCAACTCGCCTCGGGGCGTGGTGTCGCTATTGCGCGGTGTTGCGTTTGCCCACGTCAGGACAGAACATGCCGCCGGCCAACTGATGATCAACTCGCGGCGCCGCCGCGAGTTGACCCGCTCGGTGGCCCAAATCAACCAGTCGAGACCCACCAACACGCCGCCCACTTCCAGGAACTTCGATCGACCAACATGGTGAAACTTCCCCGTTGCTGGCTCAGGTTTTTTCCGACGCTCGCCGTCGAAAGGTGCCGCGGCGACCTCGCCGCTCACCCCTCACCAACGCTACGATATTTCGCCGAGAAGCAGCTCGACGTGCGGTTGGCCCGGTCGCCGTCGATGGACGGCGGCAGGTTCGCCGGGGAACTTCTTGTCCTTACGTGTGGGGGGAAGAATTTGATCGCCCCCATTTACACCGCGAGACGGAGATGATAGACTGCATCCACTATAAATGCCCGGCAGCTAGGCTGCCGTTTAGTTGAAATTTTACGAAAATTGGAGCGAACAATGACGAAGTCGCGGGCTACCGCCGCCCTCGTGACGCGCGCCGACATTTTTGACGGCTCGGGCACCTACGAGGTTGTCGAGGCGGTCAAGCACTATCTTTCTCTGGCACGCCCATCTACAAGTCCGACCGTCGCGCCCACCTTCGACTATCGAGCGGCTTTTGAGGTTCTTGCTCAAGAGCGCATACGGCTCAAATTCGGCGCGGTGGAGAACACCCTTGCTGTAGCGACGTTTGACCCGGAATCTGAGGGGCGATCAAGGTTTATTGACGCATTGGCACGGATGGGAATATTGGTTGAAGCGGTCGACTTTCGGCGAGCGGACGTAACGCTTCCCTTGGTCGGCGATAGCGATCGGCGCCACATAACAAGTCTGGCGCCGAACATCGCATACGCCCTTGGGCTGCTTGCCGGGAGGCCATCCGCAGAGGTAGTCGTTGTAACACGATCCTTTGAATTGTTGGACCCGTTGAACGACTTTGTGCGGCGGGGTGGAAAGGCCGCAATCGCGTTCTTTCGCCGGTTTCTCGATGGCCGTTTTGGTTTGGCGGGCCTATTCGACGGTGAGTCTGATGTGAAATTCATCGACCTCGATCCGCACTCTGAGCGCCTTCTTGGGTACGACGTGCGCGATATTGGTAGTATTCGCTCGCCGCGTACCGAGGGTATTTCGGGGCTGTAAGCTGTGTGGCTTTTTTTGATTCGGTGGCGTATGCCACCAGGCGACTAGTCGTCGCCGTTTAGTGAAAGTACAGGAGAAAAACCATGTCCGTAGCTTTTTCGCGAGCGCCCCTGCGCGCATGTCCCCAGTCATTTTGCCCCGATCACCTGTTGTCGATCTTCCGATTGAAGGCAGATTGTCTCGAATCAACCGGTCAGTTGTCATGCAGCAAACATTGCGGCCCCGTGAAGCACCAGGAGTTGCTGGCAAGGGCGAAAGAGATCGGCTGCTTCGCATGGCCTCTCCGCGAGGAACTCGTTGAGAAACTGTCGCTTAAGCAACGAGCAACCCTTGCTGAATGGTATCGTGTCGGCGCCGGTGGCATGGCGCTGACGATGGTCATCGTAGCCGATCGCGGGCTCAAGAAATTCCGACAGCGCGTTTTGGAGCTGGTGGCGGAATCACTCTCGGCGTTGATGGTATCGCTCGATGAAGTCGGAATTCGCGAAGCCGACGTGAATGCAGCTCACGGTCTGCTCCGGCACTGGACGAAATGCGAGAGAGTGTTTCTTTCGCGCTACATGTCGAAGGATGAGCCGGCAGATCCAAACGGGTTTCGAGACGCTGGCGACAGGCTCAGCTACTTGGAGTCGTGCGTTCAAGTCGCCCAGCGTCGCGAGTCGCAGAGGGGCGAGTTGATTGACGAAGCGCAGGATATTGTCAGGTCCGTGCTGTCGCCGGAAGTGTCGGACGTCGCACCAGTGCTGGAGCGTCTGGAATTCGTCGTAGCTGCGCTCGTCGGGTTGGGCGTCGGACCGCGGGATGCAAAATTGCGAAAAGTGGTCAAGCCCTTGTGTGAGCACGACCTGCCGGAATACATCGGCGATTTACTGAAGGCCGCTCTGGAAGCGGCTCGCACTCGTGCTGCGACGGACACCATCGGCGCCGACACGGCCCTGAAGCGCAAGTGGTCCGATAAAGTGAATGAAGTTCGGCTGATTTTCAACGGGAAACGCGTGATTCTCGTCGGCGGCGAACCGCGTGCGGAAGCCACTGCCAAGATGGCAGACGCCTTCCAGTGCACTGTTCAACATGAAACTCCGGCAGCTCATTCGAGCCTCGATTATCTAGAGGACGCCATCAGGCACCGCGATACGGCGGTGGTTCTCTTGCTGATCAAGTTGAGTAGTAAGGGGTACGGGCCACAGTTGCAACAGTTGTGTAGACGTGCAGGAATTCCTTTGGTCCGATTGAAGGCTGGATACGGCGTCGAACGGATCGCCGCGGAGGTTTTGGCGCAAGCCGGGAAGCGGCTTTCGGCCAAGAAAGTGTAGGCGAGCGCCAACGTGGAACACCGGACACTTACCTTGCAGACCAGCCCGGGCAACTACCAGGCGTGGCTCGCCGTGCTCGGCGGTGACGCCGTCTTCGCCGGCGGCTCGGCAATGGGTGCCGAGCCCAGGGCATCGGGGGACACCCGGATCAGCGCCAGAGGGGGCGCTCGGCGGCAATTCCTTTTGCTTGCCGGCGCCGCGCTACCGGGGCGTCGCCGAAGTATCAGCGCTGCGCCGAAAACGCGCCGCCGGCACGTGAAGACGACCGGCCAGACGTCAGCCGGGCCGATTTCACCTTCTGCGTTCTGGCGATCGACTGGGGGCGATGACACCGACTCGCGGCGGTTGCATGCAGGAAGACGGCAAGGCCCGTGAAAACGGCGAAGCCTATGCCATCCGCACGGCGTTGGCCGCCGCGTTCGGACGCCCTTTGCTCATTATGAATCCGGCCCCCAGGCCAACGAGGTGGTGTTGAACGACCAGACACTTCGTACAGTTGCTTCCCATTTCACCGCCACTTGGTACAACGCGAGAGCTCAGAGATCGGCCGGAAATTCGAACCCCTGCCCGCGCACCGTGTCTATATGACAACAATCCGTCCCGGTTCGATAGGGAGACCATCATGACCGCATCGCAGCCGACCCGCTATGACCTGGAAAGCTATCAAGACCTTGCCCAGGCTCCGCCATTTTTCCGCCTTAGGGCGACCCCCACCTTCTCACCGGTCGACATCAATGTTGCATTCCTGCTTCGAAGCGGATGGACGCAGGCCGTTGACCGTCTGCGGCTCCACATCACGGTCGCCCACGACGTCATCTCGAAAAGCCACCCGCTAGCAAAGCTCATTGGCTCACTTGAGCCGCATTTGCTGGTGCGGCGTCTTGACCGCGAGAGTCAGTCGTTCGTAGCCGTATCGATCAGGATTGATGGCCAAATTGAAGTCCGTTCCAACGACCAAGTCTACGCGCGCAAGTTCGTTGCTGGCCTGTGTCTCGAATGCCCGCCCGGCTTTCACACGCTTGATGAATTGGAAATTGACGAAACCTGGGAAAGCGAGCCTGGCGCCAAGGCCATGTTCGCAGGCATGCTTGCCGGAGCATTCGGATGGGACCCTACGCACGGCGTACCGGAATCGGTCCGCGAGTCGCTTGAGGAAGCCCACAAATCGTTGGAAATCGACAACTATCGATCGTGCGTTGTGATGTCTCGGCGAACGATTGAGGCGATCTTGCGTTTCGGCTTCCCGCGACTGCTGAAAAAGCCTGCGGTCGATAATAAGGGCAAGGGTTTGATGTTGGATTCCATGATAAAGACCTTTCGGGCTGCGAGTCCGTCCCCAATCCCTCAACATCTGCTTTCGATCGCCGATGCATTGCGGTTAATCGGCAACGTTCCTGGAGCCCACGCAGCCGATATCGAAGGCTACCAATTCACCCGAAGCGATGCCGAGTTTGCCTTCTACGCTGTGAACCATTTCGTCGACCAATACTTCTCGAAAATTGACCAAGAAGTCACGCAGTATTACACTTTGACCATCAGCCTTTCGCCGGACGAGTCGGCATGATCGACACACGATGGCAAGCAATGGGATCGACCGTGGGTCATCGACAGCGCCGTCGGTCATCGCACCGACGAGCAACGCTGTCGCCGTTCAGGTCGACGGCCATGCACGCGCTGCCGCGCGGGTGTGGACGGTTTGGAACCACCAGATCACACAGTTCCTGGCTACGCCGCAGATTGGCACTCGCTAGCCCACGATAGTTGGTCCCCTCGTGCGCGGCGACAAGAAAGGGGTCACCACGTGGCGCCGGCGATGCCATGTGGAGCCGTCGGGAATCGAGCCCAACAGCGCCATGCTAAAGTGGTCATGAATTGGGTAATCTCGGGATCTCCGCGATCCCCGACGAAAAAAGCTCAATTGGTGACTAGTCGCGCCGACTATGGCCCAGCCTAAACATTCGCGCGTCGGTCACATCGACTCGCCGCAGCAAAGCGCGTGGCCTCGTCGCCAATGTGACTCAACGACTGTCCTGGCGACCACGGACCGCGACCACCCCGAATAACCAACGGAACGATGGGCAAGGATCGGCGACGGCCGCCGCATCCGTTTAGGTGCATACGAGTCGACAAGGGGGAATCGCGCGGCGAACAGAGATTGCAGCCGGTGTCTGCGGGAACGACGATTTGCAGAGCGGTGTTGATGGACGCCAAGCCACGACAGTTCAGGCCATCAAATGCAGTGCCGCGATTGGAACTTGCGGCAACTGGCGTTAGAATCAGCGGTTATGGCGAAATCGAATCTGGTTTGATTCTCGCCGGCGCGGGTTTTGTCATCCGTTGCTGCCGGGCGACGCGGGTTTCCCTCACTTAGGCGGGGCGTGAAGCCAGAGGTGTCGGATGCCACGGTGCGCCCCCAGGTTCGCTGAGGATCGGAAATGGCATTTGAAAAGGTTGAAATCGGCCGACGTATTCGATCGGTTCGAGAGGAACTCGGCGTTTCGGTGCAGGATCTCGCAGCCGCGTGCGGAGCCGCGGAGTCGACAATCACCCGTTTGGAAACTGGGACGCTCGATCCAGTTCCCGGGGATTACATCCTAATCGCCGCCCGGCTGCTTAAGACCGACTTCCGCTACTTCATCTCTGACGTCCTTGACGACGTCGAGCGGGAAACGCGCCGACTGTTTCGCGCAATGGACGAGCCACGGCCCGCAGACCTGCGCGCTCTTCGTCGGTTCATGCTCTTCTGCATGGCGGAGCACGAAATGGAAATACTGCTCAACGCAATCTCTCCCGCACTTCCTCCCGAGTATCCTCGCCCCGGACGCGTCGAAAAGCTGGCGAAGGACCAAGGCAAGCAGGCAGCATGCGACGAGCGCGAACGCATGGGCATAAGTATCAATCCCATTTCCAATATCTTTACCGTCCTGCGACAGCACAACGTGCGACTCTTCCGACAGCCGCTGGAAGATGCGCGACTGTCGGGCGTGACGATTGCCCATCCGAAGGCCGGCGTTTGCGTGCTTGTGAAGTACGACGAAGATCTATACCGACAATTTTTTTCCGCAGCGCACGAGTACGCCCACGTGCTTTTTGACCGCGGCGAGATCAACAGCCAGGGGTGTATCGTCTCGTATCGCTTCAGCACAAACGCACTCATCGAAATGCGCGCAAATGCGTTCGCCGCGGAGTTTCTTCTCCCCACGGACGCGCTGCCGCGCTACCCGAAACCAAAGACGCTGGATGACCTGAAGGACTCGATCGATACGATCGCACGCGACTATCGCGTAAATACGGAAACCGTCGCAATCCGGATGAAAGAACGTGGCTGGATATCAGACAAGACGCTCAGTTCCTTCCAAAAAACCAAGCCGGTGGTCATTCGCCGGCACGAGAAGTCTGATCCGGACATCCCCCAAAGTCTTACGCCGGCGCAAGCAGCGCGGTTTGAAGCCGCGATTCGCCACGGCATCAGCTCGCGCCTATGGGAGCTCCTCCGCCGAGGTCTAACCGAAAATGTCATCACCTTCGGCCGCTTTGCCGAGATGCTCGACTTGACCGTTGAGGAAGCACGGGAGTTCATCCGATCCACGGGGATGGCGGTGTAATGGCAGACCAGCAATCGTCCGCAGCGATTTGGGTGCTTGACAGCTCCACGTTCATCCACGCGATGATCGTGGACCGCGTCCCGCTGCTCGTTCTTCTGCGGTCGCCGCTATTCTTCCCTGAGTATGTATTCCGTTTCGAGTTGGGTGTGGACGCAAGGGACGCCACGCGCGACCACGCGGCCGACCAAGTAGCCCGGAAACGGATTGGTGTTCAGCACTTGACACTCTCTGACCTCGACCGCATCGCATCCTTCGACGCCCCCCGAAAAATCGGCCTCGGCGAGCTGGCTTGCGCAGTTATCGCCGAGCGCCTTGCGGGGGGCGTGCTATGCGACGATTGGCGGGCAAAGGCGTGGCTGGAGCATCGCATGACGCCCCTGCGGTGGGATTCCATCGAATGGGTGTTACTGGATGCGGCAGCGGAGGGATGCATCGGCGAATTGGATTTGGTTGATTCACAACGCGTGTTGGAACGCAACCAGTATTCGTGCCGGGGCGATCTGCAACTCATCCACTTGCAACGGCAGATGCAGCTCCGTCGCGAGAGCACTGTCGTTGACCATCCGTAACGTCTTCCGAATACGAGTTGGCAGGTGTGGCGGCTCCAACTGGTGGGCTGGAACCGCGTCGGTCAGCCTGCTTTCGCCGGTCGACTTCTTTGGCCAACGGCCGAATCTTGGCCGCGGTCGTCGTGGCCCGGTTGCCGGCGACTGCTCGATCCGCCCGACGGCGACGCCGGCCGACGTGCGCGTTCGCGCGAGCCTCGCCGCGCTTTCGTACTCCACCGGCCGTGTATTGATGTGGCGACGTCTTTTTACGCAATCCAGTTGATCCTGCGGAGGTCGTCTACGAGCCACTTGTACACCAACGTCCGAATGGCAAAGTCTGAGAACATGTCGTGCGAAGCTGCATGGGTTATCAGAACGGCAAGCGATTCTACGAATTCAGGGCGCAAATGGCCAAGTTGTTCACGAAGCCGCGAAAGCGCTTCAGGATCGAGTGCTCCAAACTCGAAGATTCCGGGTTGCAGCACGACTTGTGTCGTCGCATTCTTCGGCAGCGGTTCCCATCTGATCGTCAGAATTGGAAAGGATGTGGCTCCCGTTTGTCCTTCCTTCATATCAACGTTGACGAGGAGGCGTGCGGGTAGTGTCGCCGCGCGATCGAGGCGTCCAGCCATTGGGGCGAACCATTCCCCTACAATCTCACCGTAACCAGCCACTGCGCGTTCGCATAATGCCCGAATTCGTTCAAATGTTCGTGCCTCAGAAAACCGCTGCCAGGGAAAGCTCGCTTTCTGGCATTCCTGTTCCGTTCTATCGGCCAACGGCAATGGCGACACCAACTCCGTCGCTCCCAATGCTTCAAGCCGCGCGCATTCGAGAACGAGCATGGTCACGTCGACGTCTTTCCATCCGCGCTTCACGACAGTTCTTTGGAAGGCCTGACTGCGACTTTCAAGTTCCTGCGCGCTGAGAGGCAACTCCGCCCGAACTAGCTTGAGGGGAATTGGTTCAGAATGCAGCCAGCCTAGCTTTAGTAGTTCAATCGCCGAGTGCCACGCGGCCTCAGCAACCAATGGCGGTGCGCAGATATCGAATATCGAACCAGGCTTCATGCGATTCTTGAGTTTTGTCTGAAGATGTTCAACGATCCATCGCCATGCCCACGCGGACTGGCATCCGGGACGAGCGCCCCGCACGTCAATCCAATAGGGTTGAACGAGCCCATAGGAGAATTGCGACATTTGCTCATGGCCTGGAAGAACTTTGTCGCCGGCTTTCCAGGGGCCAGGTGGACCAATCTCCGGAGGAAGCGAAGCGTTCTCCCCGTCTCCGGCCTTCAAACTCCAACCCGCTATAAGCCATTCACCCTCCGTTCTTGTAGCCGTCGGCAGGAGATGCCCCGTCTGCGGATTGATTGGCGTAATAACTGCCGCAAGCTTGCCGATGCCGTTGACACACGCCTGCATAGCGCTGCGGATTCGACGGGCTGCCTCGACCGCGTTGGGTGGTGTGGCCCCGGTGTCGAGGCTCCAATGTGCTGTCGCTTCATCCACGACAATCAGCAGAAACCCCGGATCACGATGGGCAATCGGCGCAAGAATGCGTTCAACAATTTCCGCACTCGCGGTACCGACGATGATTGCAATCGCCGATCGCCATCTGTCAATGCGTCCCGGATAATTCCAAAATGATTCGACAGATACGTCGCCCTCGGCAATCGCCTGCGCAGCGAACCACTGAGTCAACACAGGCAGCGCAAAGGTGACAAACCCACCTGACTCCACAACCAGTCCAGTGGGCAGAAGTTGCTCGATCGTGTTCCGCGGTTCCAACTCGCACACAGGAACCGCGCCGCTTCGGTCAAGGCACTCGGTTGCCAGTGTACGGCAGACTTGTTTGATGCTATCAGAATTTGGAACTGCGTTTCCGATAGCGCGTTCCACCAGGTGGGCGATCAATCCGGCCCGCGAAAAGCGCTCTGATTCTTGCGAGTATTTTAGGCTCTTTCCGAGCAGTATCGCGAATAGCGGCGTACGGATTGTTTCCTTGAGGCCCCTGCTCCAACTCCACGACGCTCGCTCAAGCTCCGATGCGCTCCAAGACGATGAGAGTGCGACAAGTTGCAGTGAGGTGGCTTCGTCGAGTTGAGGGAGGGTGATGCGCTCCTCAACACCATCCCAACATCGCATCGACCGACCGGTAAGAATGGCGCGGGACCCAGGCCACGAATTCACGATAGCTCTCGCCTCGCTTAACAGTCGCTGGGCCGCGCGCGAAGAAAGATCATCTAGACCATCGAGTACCAAGTAAGCGCCGTTGGCGGTCGGTTCGCCGACCACATCGGCGGCTGCTCGTATAGCATCTTCGAGGCTGTTCTGTACGCGGAGTGCTTCGATGAAGACAGGGACTGGGGAGCTCACGGATTGCATCGCAAGTCGAACGCAGGATTCAAAGAAGCGTTCGGCAGCGAGAGATTTGCCAGCTCCAAGCGGCGCGACTACGAGCCGCAATGGTGACTTCTCATTCGGTATGGCTTCATCGGGAAGTCCGCCGACCGCTTCGTTTTCGGAGAGCGAGATGGCAATTTCACGGGACAGCCCTGCCGCCTGCCAGCGAGCGACTCGGCGGCCGTGACTGTTTGCCAGAAGTTGCTCCAATCGGTGCAAGCGTTGTTCACTTGATGGCGCGGACGCCGACTCGCATCCGCTTTGCAACAGGATTTCATTCACCCACTTACGCAACATTTTGTCGAAATCGGCCCGCGAAAACGTCGTGCCTTCTGTAGACAATGATCCGAGGCGGTTGCTGAGCGCATCAACGATGATTTCCCGAACGATTGGGCGAAGGCGCTGCGACGGGGTGGCGGCCGTGAGGTACAGATCAAGATTGTGGGCTGCATGTCGTCGCAGGGCCGGAATGTTCACTGCCTCGGGCGGCGGTACGGTGACGCGGCCGATCATCCCGTCCTTTGGACGCAGATTGTCGGCGATCGGTCCGAGGAGCCGCAACTCGTACGCACCCGCCTCGACCGAATGCTCAAGTTCTTCAGCCCACCTCGTCGCGTCGGGAAGTCCAATACGATTGGTGGAGTGCTTTACCTGGACCGCCTTGCGTGAATTCGGAAAGGTCCAAATGATATCCACCTTGTCGGATTCATCATTCGGCTCGATCGTCACGTTGGTCCAGTCGCTATCGTCGGTCAGGCTGTCAAGCACGCAGATCATCGCCTGCAGTAGGTATCCTCGTGCACCCGCCTGGCCGCTCATGTCGAGAGATCTCCTTATATGACTCGTCGCGCCATCCAAGGTGATTGTACTAGATGAGCCGAGGTCGGCACCACTGCGTCGGCCGCAAGGTGGTGATACCGCTTGATAAATCGCCAGAAACGACGGCTAGAATCAAGAATGACAGAAGATCGTCGCCGTTAGTCGAGGCAGTCGAGCGGTGGTGCTCCTTTGGGTACTCTTCCCGCTGGCCCTTGAAACTCGAGGCGAGAACCTAACGCGACTGATCGACGGAATGGAAGGCGGTCTGACGGGTTTCCATGCGGTCAGGAATCCTCGCCGGAACGGGGCCGCTTCGGTTTCTTTTTGATCGGCTTTTTCTTGGTCTTTTTTTTCGTGGGCGGGGGTCGTTGCGTTTCGATTTGCTTCAATTCATCGAGCGAATGTTCGAAGTGCTCATCGACGGGTCGCGGCAGTGCGGCCTGGGCCTCGAACTCGGATTTGGCTTTCTGGACGGGGGCTTTCTCCACGGCGGTTTCAAGTAATATCTTGCCGGCGTGCGTGAGGATGTCGCGTTCGGAGAGACGCAGAATATCGTCGAATCTGGCGATCCAATCGGCCATAGCTGGGCCGTTGCAATCGCCGACCCGGTCGGTAAACTAATGGATCGCAGTCGGTGGCTACGCTCATCCGGCAGATTCCGCCGGGGAACCACGTCGTCCTGGAGCAATGCAGATGACGCAGACCTCGATTCCCAAATGGCAGATCGTGACCGGCTGGGTGCTCTCGGGCATCGCCTTCCTGTTCCCCCCCAGCGCATACTTCAAGATCGCGCAGCCGGCGGGCTTCCTCGAGGGGTGGACCAAATCCTACCCCGCCGGGGCCGCGCTGCCGCTTGGGATCACTGAGCTGACGCTGTTCATCCTGTACCTCGTCCCGAAGACGCGTTACCTCGGCGGCCTGCTCATGCTCGCTTACCTCGGCGGTGCGGTCGCGACCCACCTGCATGCCGAGGACGGCATGTTCCCCGTACCGATCATCGTCGGCATCATCGCCTGGCTGGGACTCTATCTCCGTGATCGCAAGCTCCGCGCGCTCGTCCCGACCGTCGATGATCGCTAATCAAATACCCAAGAAGTTGAACAAAAGGTAGCTGGTTGGGACCAGCGGCCCTGCGGTGAGTCCCTTACCGTCAGCCAAAGACCCCAGCGCGCCTTGTGTCCCGGCGCGCCGGGAGTGAATGAGATGGCGTGCTAGCACATTTTCCATCAGAATCCCCCGTTTCCGAGAACCGGCCCGGCCTGAAGCCGCCTGCGGCGGATTCAGGCCGGGGCGAACATTGGTAGTTTGGGCTGTCAGGGTGTAGCTCGCCATCTTCTTCACACGCCAGACAAGCTGGCGTGGGTCGGAGCGGAAATCCCTGGCTGTCGCGAATCGCCCGGCTCAA
>Ga0307373_10010154_pt1 | contig 13917 bp, 14 predicted proteins | sample OX2MG_FD_202534 | JGI IMG/M metagenome (GOLD analysis project Ga0307373, IMG submission 202534) | Soil microbial communities from Risofladan, Vaasa, Finland - OX-2 | ecosystem: Environmental > Terrestrial > Soil > Coastal area > Acid sulfate soil | place: Finland: Risofladan, Vaasa | collected... | reverse complement strand
GCAGATTTAAAGCACTTAATCGGCAGCTTTTTCTTCTATGTGTTCTAGGTTGAGATTTTTCTGAATTTTAAGGACAATCCAAGTAAAAAAAAATTAATCCTAAGAGGAATATCAGCAAGTTTCTCGATTTGCTTCATGACATATCAAAAAATACAAATGAGTGTTGTAACAATTTGTTCCAAAATGATATATTTTTGTAATGGCATATGTTTTTAAAAAAAGAAAAAAGAAGATTAGGATGTAGATGCTGATACTACATATTGCAATGGTGGATTAGGTAATGCACCTGCAATTACATTGATTTTCCATACACCTGCAGCTGGTCCTGCTATGTTACACTCAGCCACTGGTAGTGCTGCACCAGCTATCACTGGGCAAGGGATTACAACCCCGGCAGGAGTCACAACTTGTAGTGCCATGACAGGTTTTGCGGCAGCCTGATTTGTCATCAATGCCACATGAAGATTGGGTTGTGCAGCTAACACTGTGAATGTGTATGTATCAAATCCTCCTGAATTTATTGCACCTGCAAAAGTTGTTGGCTCACCTGCGTGATTTGCCATTGCTGGTGGCAAGATGTTCGTAGACGCTAGTGCGAACACAACGATTGCAGAAAGTGCAACCAATGCAGTTGTTCTTTTGTTGTTTTGTATTTTCATTTTTTATTTCATTTCTCCTTTTATTTTTTCTGACAGGATCACTGTCATTGTACGGTACAATACAAATCAAGTAGATAAGCCGCGCTCAGACTTTGATACGTATCAACTGATAAGCATTGTACAGTAAGTGTATGTTACAATAACATACCAATTTTTATTTTGTAATGGATTGAGCCCATTCACGTTCAATCAGTATTTTTGATGTATTAGGCGACACACAAGCTGGAGAACCGTCTTCTGCTTTAATCACTAATTGTATGCTTTTTTTACAATTTATGGCTTATGCTTTAATTCCAGATTTAAATTGCTTTATGACTCATTTCATTTTCTAATTTTTATTACGTATACTGATATTATAGTAATAATAGCACCACCTATTGCGCCAAATATTACAAGACTTGACCACAAACTATCTTCTCCTGTGTTGACTTCCTGTATTGACTTAACTTGTGATGGTCCTAGTTTCAAAGTATCATTTTCAGCAAATACACTGACATCATGAAGTAAAGTTATGGAAAAAAATAACGTTATTACAATAAGTATATTTTTCAAGAGATATTTCATTTCATCTTTTCAACTTATAAAAGTGACGTAACTTAGTTCTAGTTTTAGAAATTTGCGGTTTTCAAGACATACATATTCATAAAATGAGAACGCAGGAAAAAACAAAATATAAAACTAGGATAACTCTGAGATTTCAAATCACATACAGATTTCTTTGTGTATTTCAATATTTTATAAAAATAGTGAAGATGACGTATTTTAGTACGTCATCGAATCATAAGCATTAGGACTGTTAGATTCACTGAAGCTTACACCGCCACTTTGTCCCGTAGTCCAAGGATTATTAGTAGTAGTAAGCTCCGTGCAACCACTGCAATTCCAATATGCCAAATAGTATGTTTGTGTTCCCCAACTCCATGTAGTGCTGGTTTTACTTTCTTCTTCAGACATTGAACCTGATATGTCTACAAAACCACTGTTTTCCGTCACATGGCCCAACTTCATATTAGCTCCTGAATCAGAATAGCCTACAATCAGCCCAGTAAAATGTCCGTTTGCGTTGTCGGTGGTATACATGGTGTATGTTCCATCACCATTGGCATAATCGTTTTGAACAATCAGATCTGTTGCACTACTTACGGTTATGCTGTCATACACGGGAAAACCTCCATCCTCTCCACTGTTTACGTGGTAGGAATCATAAACGGCATAATAGCCTACTCCCTTGCCAGTGAGGTTATTTACATCGTCAGTGAACCCACTTTGCATCCAGTGAGTAGAGTCAACATTAAGCGCGTTCAACACTTGAATGAAGTCTACATTACTATTGGATGAGGATATGTTATGGAAATCCTGTTGTATTTCATATGCTGTTGTATAACTACTCGAACCATAGCTCGCGGGTCCTGCCTGTGCTGTAGGATTATTTGTAGGAGATAAACGCAATTGAGCTCCCGAGCCTTTAGATGTTCCAACTATGTTGCCCAGGTAATATGGATTTTTATCTGCAGGTCCTAGATACTGTATTGTTACTCCACTTGAATTACCACTGAATAAACCTATCCACGTAGGATGTAAGTGAATCTGGTTGGAAACATATTGCTGCATCTGTATAACTTGATTCGATACATCAGAGGATAATTTTATTGAAGGTAGTCCAAAATGTGATGTTTGTGCACTAACCTGTGGAATAATAGTAGTAGGCGACAACAGTACTAATCCAATTACTAATGCTGAAATTATAGTTGTTGCGGTTTTTGTCTTGTTTTTGAAGTTAATTTTCGTCATTGTCCAGTACATTACAAATCAAGTAATTAAGCCGCGCTCAGACTTTGATAAGTATCACATGATAAGTATTATGCAACAATCATAGAACTTTGAACTAGCCCTGTTAACATACGAATTTTGTTTTATGATGGTACTACACTTCCTTCCTGTTGTAGAGGTAACATTCCAAGACCATTTGCAGACGTATGGAAAATTACTGTAGCTGCTGGCGCTACACTACCAAATCCACCAGTTGAGTATACAGTAGCGTTTGACACAACACAGAGTCAACCACTCATCTTATTTTATTACTGAATATGTAAATAGATCCAATCTAAACATCACAAGATGATCATATCATGTAATTTTTACGTAGCATTTTGTACAAATTTTTACTAATGATCACACAGTAACAAGATTCAGTAATTCATTATGAACAAATCTTCCAGAATCCGTCAGAGTGATTACCATGTATTTTCCTTCTCGTATAATCTCAAGCCAATGAAATATACTCATGAGGTACAGATATTTTTTACATGTGTTATGGTTTAATCTTGTTGACATTGCCAGATTTGTAATTTTGCTTGTCCCTTTCACGTACAGTACATTTAGAAGCCTCTGTACAACATTGATGTTAAAATTACTTGAGACCATTTTCGCATTTTCTCTAATTGTGGACAAATTAAGATTCTATTGACATTAATTGGTAAACATATTTATGGTTTGATTCAACTGGGATTGAACCAAAAATCTTAATAATTGTGTAGACGACTTTAGCAATTTGGATTCACTAGAGATTCAAAATCCATCAAGATACAACAGAATCTTACCACCTTAATCAAGATTTTTTCATCACACATAGTTTCGATAACGCAGATACCAACAAGTTATTTCTTGTAAGATTTCATTACTCTTTCAATAATGAGGCCAATTATTATTACTAGAAGAGAAATCATAGTGGACAAAAATAATGTCTCCGATATTCCAGGCATATTAGGCACAGGTGGAATTCCTGGTGCGTTCGGACCTGAAACATTGGGTGTCATTCCCAAGTTCTGCATAGATTGCGTAATAACCCAAGACGATAATGCGGCTATTCCGATTGCAGCAAATTTGTAAATCCTTTTGAATGACACAAGTAATGATCTGTTTTTCTTTGCCTTGTCAGATATTTTTGATGAAAGGATAATGATGGTAAACTTGTCTGTTCCATAATATTTCATGTCCTGTGCTTTTACATTTTTTTCTATCTTGACAATTTTTATAAAACCCATGTCTTGCATTTTCTTCAAATGATAAATAACCAGTGAGAGCTGTATCCCAGTTTTTTGGGCAATTTGATTTGCAGACATAACATTATTAAACAATAATTTCAAAATGGTCCTACTTGAATCATTACTTAACAATTCTCCCACTGTTTTTATTTTTTCATCCTCAGTAGTCAGGATTTCAATTTTTTCTGACATGTTTATAGAATCATTCTCTTCATGCTCATTCACACTCAATTTACCTTTAGGGCAGTAATAAAATTTTAGTACAAAACGTTTCTAAATTTGTCAAGGAGATAAGCATTCAAACTTTTCTCCCTAACATGGTTGATTTTTTATAGTGAGCAATATTGATTCTCCTCCCTACAAACCCAAATGGCAAAATTAACCAGTATGACCTTGCGATGCATCAGAATCTATGGATATTGTAAAGAAAATCAGCTTATGCTGACAAGTAATTTTATTTCGTTACCATACAATGTGATTCCTGCTTGTGGATGTATGTGATTGCTTAATACTGTAACTATCTTAACTGATGAAGAGATAGGTCCTGATGGAACTGGCACTCCGATTCCATAACCTGAACCATTTGGAAACCGTACATTTTTTCCATAAATCTCTTCAGAGCCATCTCGGAATTTTATATGCGGTATCATTATGCTTCCGCCTGGAGTATTACCAATACCATATGGAAAACTGAAAATAACATTATGAAACTCTATACTTTTTCCTTGTACCAAGGTATCAACCGTATAATTGAGAGTCATTTGATAATAAGTTCGGTTATTGAGAATAACAACTCCATCACTCCTCTCTATTCCATCATACGAATTATGTGACATTATCTTTGGTTGAGTATAATAAGTAATTTGGGATCTATTTGAAACAGATGTAGTATTTGAGAGAATGATTACAGTTCCAGATAGCCATTCTTTACCATGATAATTTATTATTCCAGATTTGGTGAATGTAAATTCGAACGAGTCTCCCGGTAAAATAAAATTTGAATCTGTGGTAGCAGCAAATTGTGGATCAGTTGTATTGTCATCAGGCCACACACCATTAGATTCATTGGATTCATTTATCCATTTCACCGTATTGTTGATTCCAATTATCACTCTTACCATTTTGGGCTCATAGTTTGTTGAATTTGCCACTATCGTGCCCTCAGGAATTATTATTGTTGTTATTGTACTTGATTTGTTTGTCTCCATCTGACTAGGAAGATATGAAGAATGAGAATTAAGAATTAATAATACAATACCAAATATGAAAACAAAAGCTGTTCCTCCTCCAACCATGAAAATATGAGTGGTTCTCATTAAGAATTCATCTCTTTTTTAAACAGATTTATTTTATTCTTACAAATAAAAAAGAAAGAGTAATCGTGGTTGACACGACTTTTTACCATCATCATCCTTTCAACTTACTTATTCGTTAACTTGTTGTATGTAAGTAGACTTCACTTGACGATACTGCAACTGGATTTTCGTAACAGTACAGAGATACATCATGGTTGGTGCCCCAAGATGGTGTAACTTGACTTCCTCCACTGCTCAATGTTAAACTGGTAAAGTCGGTGTTTCCTGGTAGATAACTACACGTTTCTGGAACGTTAGTAGATAGTTCAAAAGTAACGTCTGCTTCAGTAAAACTACTGGTTGTGTAAACAGATTCTGAACTTTGAGGATTACCACTTTTACTCTGATCTTGCGCAGCAATGGTCCATGTGTTGGATATGTCTGAAAGGCTTCCGTAAATTGTATCTCCCACATTTACGCTAACTGGGGTTCCAATATAATATTGTCCAGTAGTAGTAACATACATCCATGCAACTATTTGCCAACAATTACAGCCAGCATAATATCCATTATAACCATATTGTAAAACTGGTTGTATTATGATATTTGCACTGGACCTTGGTCCGTTCAAAAGATCTATGAATAGATATGCTACTTGACTCGAACTGTATGATGAGGATGGAGCACTTGGCACCTTCCAATATCCTGAGAATGTATTGAATACACCACTTGGTTTGTCCCAATATGCATACTCATTCCAATACGTTGATGGAGGAGATAATTTGTGAGGTTGAATTGGTTGAATTTTTCCACTGTGTACACCGGCCCAATAATCTGCAATTAATTTGTCTACATTAATTACAGTTCCATTATAACGATGTATATTAGATGCATTTGTCAAGCCGAAAGGTGTCATAACCTGTCCCGGTTTTATAGATGATGTGTCATATACGACCATGTTTGATTGTGGCGGGTTATTGTTAGCAGGTAATGCATGAACGCCCGGTATTATCAAAGTTGATGATAATAACACAAATCCAACTACAAGTGTTGTCAGTATTGTTGAGAATGTTGTTTTATTTTCCATTTATTTTGTTTCTCCTTTTGCTTTTTTTCATATGAAGAGAACTAATCTTCATACCGCACGTATGATGAGTCATACCGTATGTATCACACAACATATCGTGGTTATGGTTAAGCATGTCATTTCCGATAGTAGAATTGCTAATAAGTCGCGCTCACGATCTGATACGTATCAACTGATAAGCATCATACAGTAAGTGTATGTTACAATAACATACCAACTTTTATTTTGTAATGGATTGAGCCCATTCATGTTCAACAAGCATGTTTGATGTGTCTGGTTTTACACATGCTGGTGAGCCATCTTCTGATTTTATTACCCGCGTAAAGCCCTCCTTACAAACTACATTATTTGCTGTAATCCCCATTTTGAATTGGTGTAAAGGAGAAGTAGAATTCAAGTTAAGTGGGGTACCAATTGCAAAATGACTAGTTGTAGATTCATTTCTATTGACTGCCATAATACAACAAAAGGAACCGCCACCAGATTTCGTCCCGTTTTCGTCATGAACATCTACACTAATTGCATATTTTCCTGGAACTGTAGGAATAAAACTCCATGTTGATTGGGCATATCCTTTACACTCTTCAATATGCACCTGCCTTTTTTCAGTCAGTATAACATTTGATTGCGGAGTGTGAACCGTAAAATTAAGTTCCATATATCTTGATTTCAAATCAGAATAATTATGAACATAACCTGTTATGTTAATTGGTTCATTTACGAACATTCTCTCATACGTATTGTTTCCCTGTGAAATGGAAAATTCAGAAAAGTTAGAGTTTAAAGCAAGTAATTGTTTTCCATCACAATTTGATTTTGTAAGAATTGTGTATTGCGATATTAGATAGTAATCGTCCTCTTTTTGTAAAAAGAAAAGTGCTCTATCTCCCACAGAATATGTATCAAAATATATCATGTGGTTACTTGTGCTTCCTATCCCCTGTGCAACAATTGTTTGTGTGAGATTTTCATATGTTGTAGGTTTTAGGTACTCTTGAGGTTGTATGACATACTCGGTTCTATTGCCATTTTGAATTTCATGTGCTGAAACTATATTTCCAACCACCACTATCGCACTTTCATTGTATAATTGTGCAGTTGATTTTTCCGGAATCGGTGCGTATGCACGATAGTTAGAACTTACCATGGTAAGAGAAAACAATAAGATTGCGATCATGGCAATATGCAAAGTTTTCATGTTTAAAATGTACTGGACATGCATCTTTAAAAAAGTGGCGTAAGTTTTCTCCATTGTTTTAGTATGATTTTGATTCCTTTCTAAAATCAATTAATACCTCAGATGCATTATTCACTTGATTGCCACCAAAAAATATCAAGACTGCCCGTGATCTTATCTATTGGGAATATGCCAAGCTCATAGCAGGAAGTGCTGTAGGAGATAGGAGAAATTATGGTTTTATCATGCATACTTTTGAAAGACTAAAGGAGCAAAAGATCCACCCATCTGCAATTCTTAAGGAAAACAAGAAACTGGTTGAAGAGTCCAACAAGTGTGCATATTGCGGTGCGGAAGGAGATCTGCATTGGGAGCACATCATACCAAAATCAAAAGGTGGTGATGACACTATAGACAACATGGTGCAAGCATGTCCAAAATGCAATCTGACAAAAAGTGACAAAGATCTGTACGAATGGTATGGAAAAGAAAAACAGTATGAGATACCAAGATTGCCACTTGGAAAATACCTCAAAATAATTTATGATGCATTTGAGAAGAAAGGAATTCTAGATTCAGATGAGATGAGTAATGAAGGCAAGTTGGATGTATTTCACTTTAGTTCTGTTTTCGACTAAGCCAAAATTAGATTTCAAACGGTGTATAATGCATTCCAAAATGTGAGTCTGGTAAGTTCCGACACAATACTGTCATATTTGATTCCCTAAAACAATGGCAAATTATCAAAGAATTCATTGATGTTTTGACAGATGGTATTACTTTCTCCATGAATAAACCAAAAAACCTACGCCACCCAACATTACAGCAATGCCAACATAGATTGTAAGACGACTAATAGGTTCAGCTGCTTCACAACTTGGGCAGTGAGAACCAAGACAGATAAAATTTGCACATAATTCATAACCATATATTGCCAAAAGTAATCCTCCGACTATCAAGATTATTCCTGTCATGGAAAGAGTTTTCATTTTTTATTATGACGTAGCAATATCGACTAATATCTGGCTGATGTTTCCAGCATGAATCACTTCTATACTGTGTTTACCGAATATATCATGAGGATTGTAAGAATACATGACAAGAACATATTTGTAATGACCGTCTGCTGGAATAGAATTCATTGAAATTGTATCAGTATGATACAACGTGCCATTAGGATAATGCACTTGTACTAGCAAAGGTGGCGATAATAATTCAAAATTCTTCAGGGATATATCAAGTGTCAGAGTTGCAGCAATTGTTCCATTAATGTCATGTACAATTATTGGCTGTTCAGCAGTTACATCAATTGATTCATTATTAGTTTGATTTAATGCCCAACCTCGTTTTATTAGATCACTTACAGTATTGCTTTTTACACAAACAGGCGATTTATCTTCTGCCTTGAATATCAATTCAAGAGTAGGTATACCGTGAAAACATTCAACATCATTTACCGCAATTCCTGATTTGACTTGTTCAAGTGGAGAAGATGGCATGATAATTACCAGTTTATTGTAATCCATTTTTGGTAGCGTGTAGTTTCCTTGATGAGGAAGTGATGTACCTGCTGGTAACGGATAACCTGTTGGTACAAGATATGACGGATACACCATAAAACCAGTTATGCTTAATTTAGAATTCACTGTAACTACTAGTGTTTTGTCATAATATCCCCCCTTGTTATCTATAGATAAAAAGTAAACAATATCAACTGGTCCTTGAAAAGTGGAATTGTTTACAGTTTCATATGGTTTCAATTTGTATACAGCACTAGAAAAAACATACCCATGCCCATTAGTTTGTTCTTTAAACTCCGTATTGTTTTCCACAATAGAAATTAATTTGGTAACATTGATGGATGAATAAACCGACGAATTGTTTTGAAGACCAAACACCAAATTATTTTCCAAAACATTGTAACCAGTAAAGATAATATGAAAAATTAATAAAAATAAGATTCCATAACTAGTCAATTTATACATAATACTATACATCTCGCTTTAACGATATTAACTTCCCTTCTTTATTGTTTTTTGTACATAATTGTGAAAACATCATTAGATTAAAAAAAAGAAAAAGGAAGTGAATTGGTTTTAGTAGCTATTTGTTATGGTTGCAGTTGGAGTACCTGTTGCAGTGTATGTTACAGATATACTGCCAGTGGTCGGACCTACATATGATGCCATAAGATTAGTGTTAGTTGATACTTGACCAACACCATATGCATACAACGTCACACTTGTCAAGCTAACCGGTGATGCAGGGAAGAAGGTTTTGTTTGGCACATTTGTTGCTTCCATACTTGTAATTGCGTATGGAACACTATTGGATACACCCGCAGTGCTAAATGGTACCATGATGAAGTTAGATGTCGAATCACTGTTGTCTTGAACATATGCTACCCAGCTTCCGCTACGGCCATAATTTGAGGTGTATAGATTATCTGATGTTTTCTTATTGTCTACAGTTCCACAATAACCTGTGAAACAGTTTACACCATTATATGAAAAGTGGCCAACTATTTCTGTAAACATTTGTGGAGTTGTACCACCGCCTGTAGTGTATTGCCATCCGGACTGGACTAAGAGATCAGCTGTTGGACAATGTCCAAAGTAACAGTTAGTCAGACCTGCCCAATATCCGAATTTGGTTGGTATATTTGACGGGACTGAGCCAATTTTTGTATTTGCTAGTATTTGATTGTACGGACCATTGTCACTAAATTCACCACCTACCCAGCAATTATCGTTGTAGGAACTATTCTGGCAATCCAAATTACTGACTGTGTATGTAAAATCCCCGGATGGACTCAATTTTGAATTCCCATGTGGACTTCCTGAGGGCTTTAATTCAGGATGGAGACATGTAACTTCCTTCGATATGTGTGTCTTGAGATCAGTATGCACACAGCCAAAGAAATTCGGATGACTTGCGCGCCATTCTGCTACCTCATTTGGTTCAGGTCCATCGGTCACTGCATTAACATTTGGTATGATAGTAGTTGGGGATAACATTACTAACCCAATCATTAATGATGTCATAATAGCTGTGACTGTTTTGTTTTTGTTTTGTATTTTCATTTTTTCATTTTCTCCTTTTGCTTTTTGTGTGTATAAAGTGGACTAGTCTTCATACCGCACGATCTATTGTCCATACCGTATGTTTCACACGGCATATCGCGGTTATGGTAAAGCATGTACGGTACAATACAAATCAAGTAGATAAGCCGCGCTCACGATCTGATACGTATCAACTGGTAAGTATTGTACAATAAGTATATGTTACAATAACTTACCAATTTTTCATGCAATCATTTTGATCCGCGTTCCACAAGTTTTTCAATTTGAAGCAACCATCAGATTTTTATCGCAAACTTTGGTTCAATTGGGATTGAATCAAACTATAAAAATAAGTTTTGGATTGTGAGTAATACATGTCAAGACCAGCATATAGAACAGAGATGGAAATAATTTCAGATATTTTAGAAGTATTAATAGAAAGAGGTATGGAGGGAGAATATATTACAAATATAGTAAGAAACGCGAATCTTTCTTACAACATAGCACTAGCCAAGTGTCAGAAACTGATTAATGCAGGTCTTGTTACAATGTCAAAAGAAGAAAGAAGCAGAAATATCTTTGTAATGACTGAGAAGGGAATAAAGTTTTATCAAGAATTGAGGGGTTTCGAAGAACTGGTACATAATGTAAGAGTAAGATCTACTTGCCGATAGGACTAGAGAATAATTATCTGGAAATGTCATGTGGAACAACAAAAGATTCGCGTCTACCAAAGTTATCAAAAGATCCCAAATGGATTTGTACGTCAAAAATTTGTAGTAAAATAAAAACTAGAATCATACACATTGAAGTGTAAACTTCTCAAGTCTCAAGATTAATGAAGAGTTGCCATATGATCTTTTGTCACAATTCCCACATAAACAATAAAAAACAAAACCAAAATTCGTTCATCAAGTTTCACATCACAGCCAGCAAACCAACCCACTGTATCATCCATCTGTAATCTGTCAAAGTCCATGACACCCATGTTCTAAAATAGGATAAAGAAATTAAAAATTAGATTTTTGTTCATTATGAGACTCTAGCCAGCATTAATTTGTCTGCTAGTAACAAAGGTGGAACCATCACTTGTTTTTGCACTTACTCTTACAGTATAGCTGTTGCCATAAACAACTGCTGCATTTAGAATACCTTTTTGTTCAATGGTAATACCAGGACCAATGGCCGTCACATTTTGTGGCAAATTGTATGTTACACTGTTGATGACTATTGATAACTGGGTCTGAACAAAAGACTTGGTTCCCGTGTTTTGTACGGTTACATCATACCAAGTCATCGTACCAGATTGAATGCCTGTAAGTGATGCATAATTTATCATATATTGTATATTTGATGAAAGCACGTTGTTTGAAGAACTCATGTTTACATACACAAGTGCAGACATGCCAATTGCAACTGCAACTAATAATGATACGGCATATGCTGAGCTTATTGCACGTCTTTTCATACACCTACAACCAAATTCGATTTAAAAGCATCATGGATGTTTCACCCTCTTTGGCCTTGTCAAAAAAACAGGGTCATTTCTTATCAATGTCCCAGATTTATCATAGATGCAAATATAGTACAGATCTTGCCCGTTGGATTTTCCAATTTGTTTCAAGTGCAAGACATGAGTTTTTGTTTCAATTGATTTTCCAATTTCAAGACTTGCAATTTTTTCTGCAAGTGTATTTGGCATAATGCCTGTCAGTGCAGAAATTTCATGAAAATATTTAAAGTATTTATTTTTGGTTTGCATTGATGTTCAACGGCGATGTGCCAAACATGTCTAGCTCTTCTTGAGATGGTGTTATGGTAGCTCGTAATCTATAATCACGTGTCAAAATCAAAGCCTCTCCTGGAACAAAGGTTTGAATCATGTCTTTTTCCTGTGGCGAAAGCTGCAATGATTTTGCGAGTTCTTCTGCTGCAATCTCGTTGTTACGTAGTATGATTTTTGTTTCACTGTTGTCAAAAAATGCACGTCCTGCCTCTGTTTTTGTTACATCCTCTACTCTTTGGGATATGAACATGAAAATGACGTTTTTCTTTCTGCCCATACGTGCCAACAAGTCCACAAATTTTGAGGCACTTGCAAATCTGAAAATCAAGTGGCCTTCATCTATTAATAGTATTTTTGGAATCGACACTGGTGCAGATTCAATCTTTTGCCATAGCTTGGCCAATGCCAGGAAAACAATCTTTGCTACTGACTCCTCTGCATATGTTCCTTTGAGCGAGATTATAGTACGATCTGATATGGTTGGCTGTCCTTTGTACAATTCTGCCATAGGACCTTCGATTAGACTTACCATGTATTTTTTTTCTTCATCTGAGAGTTTTGCATAAAACTCATCAAGACTTTTGACACCACCACATTTGGCCAAAAATGATTCTACCACAAGTTGCGGAGCCTGGATTATTTCGCATAAAACATTTACCGCATCACCTGGTTTTTCAAACATTTTGAAAGGGTCAAATCCCAATTGTTCCTCACCTGTGATTCTTATCGGTTCTACCTCCAAGTATTTTGCAATGTTTTCGTATTCTCCTTGGGGATCTACTACAAAAATAAACGCGTCAGGATATTTTTCCTTGAGTCTTTTCAGCACAAGTTTTGCAGTGACAGATTTTCCGCCTCCAGAGCCTGCAAGTATCAATATGTTGTAGTTTGCCCTCATGGAGTAATTGAAAATAACAGGTGCACCTGTACTGTGATTTACTCCTATAGTGATACCATTTGGAACCTCAAGCATGTCTGCACTTACGAACGGATAAAATATTGCGCAGGAACCAAGCTCAACGTATAGTTTCTTGCCCCACCCGCCTAGCATCTTTACCTGATTTGCCCAGGTGTTGTCAAAGCCGGTAAGTGAAATGCGTATCTGTTTGATGAATTTTTTTGTTGCCTCTTTTAGTGATTTGAGATCATCAGCTTGTATTATTACATTTACTGTCACCGCCATTATTTTTGTGCTATTTTTTTCGAGTGCATGTGAAGCTTCTCTGGCCATCTCCAACTGATTAACTGTCTTTGGGCTGTTGCTTTGTGTTGCTTGCATTAGATGGATTTTTCTTCGTATTTTGGAAACTGCCTTGTCTTGCTCAATTGGCGTAAAGCTAATGATTATCGCATTAGAGACTGAAAATAAAGAATGAATCCATGCAGGGGACATTGTTGATGAAAGGGAATAAAGTGTAAAACACTTTGCAACTTTTCCATTTTCCAAAACTACATGTTTTAGTAATTCTGTTTTGGCATGAAATTTAGGGATATCAGATGCCAGGAAAAAATCATAACCCTGTCTTTCCAATGCCCAATCAAGAGGTTCGGTACTTGACATGTATGTTTTTAGAGTTTGAAGATGTTTTACCTCATTTCCCATCTGTACATCTAACGGTTCTTTTACCATCATTATTTGCAATGGTTCCTGTATTGAGGACAAGACCGAGTAAAATCGAGAAAGCACCACCCTTTGTTTTTCATCTGAAAGTGTAAAGAAGTTAGTAGGCTTTACCTCGTAACTGTGAATCATCTTTACTACTTGTTTTTTCACAGGAATTATTCTGACATTTCTTTTTAAGGGTGT
>Ga0307373_10010153_pt1 | contig 13917 bp, 12 predicted proteins | sample OX2MG_FD_202534 | JGI IMG/M metagenome (GOLD analysis project Ga0307373, IMG submission 202534) | Soil microbial communities from Risofladan, Vaasa, Finland - OX-2 | ecosystem: Environmental > Terrestrial > Soil > Coastal area > Acid sulfate soil | place: Finland: Risofladan, Vaasa | collected... | reverse complement strand
GGATGAACTCGCGTTCGACACAACAGCGTGGGCTTTGAAGGCCTGGGTCGAACGGCGAGCACCGGGAGCCTCAGCAGCACCCTGACGCGCGGGCGGCGTTCAGTGGACAGCCGGCGCTGCCTGAGCGGCGGCACCAGCCGGGGCGCGGCGCATGGTGGAGGCGGCATCTTCGTCGTGGATGAGGAATGCGAAGGCAAGGCCGATGATGCCCACCACCACCGCAGCGAAGAAAGCATCGTGATAGGCGAGAAGCTGGGCGTGGTTGGCGGAGGCCTGCTGCACGGCGGGCGACGCGCCTGCCGTGACCCCTTGCAGGTGCGATGAGACCCGCTCGGCGAGGACGGTGGCAAAGATGGCAACACCGAAGGACGAGCCGACCTGGCGATTGGTGTTGAAAATCGATGAGGCTCGCCCGGTGCTCTGCGAACTGATCGTCGAGAAGGTTGCTGCCTGGAGGGGGATGAAGGTGAAGGCCATGGCCATGCCTCGCACGAACATGATGCCAGCAATCCACCAGATGTTCGTCTGTAGCCCAACGAGGAGCAGCAGCGCGGAACTCAAGGCGAATAGCGCGAGGGCCGTCGCGAGCAGCCTGCGGGGGCCGACAATCGGGTAGAGACGGCCAGAAAGCTGCGCAAACGTGACCGTGCCGATGGCAGAAGGCAAGAGGATCAGGCCGGTATCGATGGCGGAAAAGCCGCGCAGCTGCTGGAGGAAGAGTGGCAGGAGGAAGAGGATACCGAGCAGGCTCGCCGAGGCGGCGAAGTAGACGATGTTCGCGTTGCGGAACATGCGGTTGGTGAAGAGACGGAGATCGAGCATGGGCTCGGGCTGGCGCAGTTCGACGACAACGAGCGCTACGAAACTGGCGACGCCGCCAATGCCCGTGACGAGCACGCTGGCCGAGCCCCAGCCGTCCTGCGGCCCGCGGGAGAGCGCATAGAGCACGAGGGCGAGCCCTGCCCCGGAAAGCGCGAAGCCGGCGGAATCGAAGCGGCCGGGCGATTCCTCCCGGTGTTCGCGCAGGAAGATGAAGCAGAAGATGAAACCTATGATGCCGATGGGGACGTTGACGTAGAAAATCCAACGCCAGGAGACAGAGTCGACCAGCCAGCCACCGATGATCGGGCCGATGGCCGGCGCGATAACCGTGGGGACCGTGAGGATGAGCGAGGCGCGTGCGCGTTCGGCAGGGGGGAATGCGCGGAAGAGCATGGCGGTGCCGACGGGCGTCATCATGCCGCCACCAACGCCCTGCAGGAGGCGGAAGGCGACGAGGCTGCCAATATTCCAGGAGAGGCCGCAGAGGGCGGAAGCGACGGTGAACATGAACAGCGCGAAGAGGAAGGTCTTCTTGGTGCCGAAGCGGTCGCCGATCCAGCCGGAGGCGGGGATCCAGATGGCGAGACTGAGAAGGTATCCAGTGACGACCCACTCGAGCGTGGAATCCTGCGTGTGAAAGTCGTGACCGAGCGTCGGCAGGGCAACATTGACGATGGTGAGGTCCATCAGGTCCATGAAGAGACCAAAGATGAAGCCAGCGGCCACCAGGTACTTGTAGGGCACATTGCGAAGGCGCACGTCGCTCGATCCTGAAAGCGAGTAGAATTGGACTCAGAAGTCCAGATTGTGTAGATCTTTGACCAGTGAGTCCAAATGTGTCAAGAGATGACCTCTGCGACACCGGTGTGATGCAGCTTGCCGGGGGGCAGCGGCGGCGCGAGGCGCGGCGCCAGCATATCCTGTCATGCGCAGCGGAGACGTTCCTTCGGGACGGGTACCGGCGGGCAACCATGGAGCACCTTGCGGCGGCGGCCGGGGTCAGCAAGCAAACGCTTTACAACTATTTTTCGGACAAGGACGAGCTCTTCGCCTCGCTGCTGGAGATGTATCACGACGAGTACGCGCTCGGCGAGATAGTGGCCGCCTTCGAGCAGATGGGGCAGGGCGACTCGCAGGAGGCGGTCCTGACGGCTGCGCGCTCTCTCTTTCGCTACGCCAGCACAGCAGACATAGTGGCAAAAGCGCGGCTCATCATCGAAGTTGGGCGCGAGGCGCCTGAACTGATTGACGCGTTGCGGCGGCGATTCTTCCTGCGCGCGGTGGAGGCCGTTGGTCACGCGGTGGAGGCGGGAGTGGCGGCGGGCCGGATCCGAACGGTGGATGCGGAAGCGGCGGCCTACTGCCTGCTCAGTATTGCGGCGGCGCACGCCCTGTTCCAGCCGACGCATTCGGAGGCATTTGCGGAGCGTTTCAGCACCGAGCGGCTTGCACAGGTGCTGGCGGATGTGTTGGGGCAGGGGCTGATTGCGAAGAATTGAAGCTCCGGGTCGCCCGTGCGGATGGCTTCCACCGTGCGCTCCAGACGCAGCGGTCATTTCTGTGCTTGGTGGCGGGCAGTGCCAGCGCGCGTGTCGTCTTCTTCGAGCGCGCGCGTGCGGGACGTGGTTTCCCGCTCGAAGATAGTGCGGGCAGCATCGAGGAGTTGGAGCACGGCGGGCTCGGCGATTGAGTACCAGATGTTGTTGCCGTCGCGGCGGGCGATGACAACGCCACTGGAACGCATGATGGCGAGGTGTTGGGAGACGTTGGAGGAACCGGCGCCGGTGCGGGTGTGGAGTTCACCAACGGTCAGTTGTCCGGCGCGGCGCAGTTCTTCAAGGATTTCTATGCGGAGGGGGTTGCCCAGGGTGCGGAAGAGCGAAGCCTTGAAGGCGCGGAGTGTACTCATCGGGGGTGCCTGCGTGGTTGCTTCATCTCCTCGCCAATATTAGCATATTCGCAGATGCGTCTATCGTTAATCAGCCGTCACGCGACTCGCCCTTCGGGTTGCTGCCAATGAGCAGCGTCTGGCTCATCGTCGGCCTCGCTGGACTGGTGGCCGCTGCCGGCGCGGCCCCGGTGCCGAAGCGGCTCTCGCTCTGGATGACGGCTGCTGCTTCGGCGATCCTGGCAACCGGAACCGTGCTGCTGGTGACCGAAGGGACGACTGTGCAAATCGCGCTCTGGTCGCCTGCACCATACATGCATCTCGCCCTGCGCTTCGATGCACTGAGCGCCGTCTTCGCGCTCGGCATCGGCGTTGTGAGTGCCGCGGCATGCGTCTTCGCGGTAGGTTATTCGCGGCCGCGGGCAGCGGACGACTTCGCGCTCCCCATATTTGTGCTGGCGATGGTGTGCGTGGTGGCGGCGGCGAACGTTGTGACGTTTCTGTTCGCTTGGGAGGCGATGGCGCTTTCGAGCTTTGTGCTGGTGATGGGCGACGGCCTGGCGCGCCCTCGACGGATGGCGGCTGTGTTATACGGGGGGATGACTCACGTGGCGACGGTCGCCGTAACCGGCGCCTTCTTCATCGTCGCGCATGCAGCCGGGAGCCAGGACTTCGCCCGTATGTCCGCGGTGGGCGGGAGGCTGAGCCCGGCCCTGGCGAGCGTTGCGTTCCTCCTCGCCGTGGCCGGGTTCGGCACGAAGGCCGGGCTCGTTCCCTTTCACGTTTGGCTGCCCCGCGCACACCCGGTGGCGCCTTCGCACGTTTCAGCGCTGATGTCGGGCGCGATGGTGAACACGGGTTTGTATGGAATCATCCGCGTGGGTGCCGGCTTTCTTGGCCCTGGCGAAGCATGGTGGGGCGTCGGCCTGATGGCAGCAGGGTGTCTGAGCGCGGTACTCGGCATTCTTTACGCGCTGTTTGAGCAGGACATGAAACGGGTGCTGGCCTTCAGCACGATTGAGAATGTGGGCATCATGACGGTCGCGATCGGCGCGGCGCTAACGTTCCAGGCGCACGGGCTGGACGCTCTGGCGGCTGCAGCGATGGTTGCAGCACTGCTGCATAGCCTGAGTCACGGTATCCTGAAGGCAGCACTTTTCCTCGGCGCCGGCGCGGTGCAGCGGACGACGCACACGCTCAGCCTCGACCGGTTGGGAGGCCTTGCACGGACCATGCCGGTGACCGGCGCGGTGGCCCTCCTCGCCAGCCTGGCGATCTCCGGGCTGCCGCCACTGAGCGGCTTCCCCGGTGAGTGGCTCCTGTTCCGATCGCTGTTTGTGCTCGGTGGGGAACCAGTTGGTGCACTCACGCGGATGGCGGCGCTCGGCGCGCTGGGCGCGATGGCCCTGACCGGGGGCCTCGCCCTGGCGTGTTTCGTGCGTCTCTCGGGAATCAGCTTCCTCGGGCTCCCGCGGTCGCAAGAAGCAGCGCAGGCACACGACGGGCCATGGACGATGCGCTTGCCTCTGCTCGGGCTTGGGGCCATGGCGCTCGCGGGCGGAGTAGCCGCGTCGGTCGTGATACGGGCGGTGACTCCGGCCGGCGAGGTGCTCTTCGGGCAGCGCGGCGTGGCCACGTCTGGAGCCTCGCAGCGCATCGTGGACGCCGGTGGGGGCGCGCTCTCGCTACTGGTGGTCGCGGCGGCACTTGCCCTCACTGCCGGTCTGGCATGGCTCGGGCTGCGGCTGTACTTCGGCGCCACGCGTGTTGAGCGAGGCCCGATCTGGTCCACGGGCGTGGTATTCCGGCCGTCGATGCAGTACACGGCAACCTCGCTCTCAAAGCCGTTGCGGTCGTTTTTCTCACGGGTGCTGCTGCCGGAGCGCCGGGTGGTCACGGAGTTCCACGCGGGGTCACCGCTCCCGAAAGTCGTCCACTATTCGGGGCGCGTGCCTCCGATCATTGAAGAACGGCTATATCACCCGGCGCGGAGCCTGGCGATATGGTCGGCCCGGCGAGTTCGGGGACTGCAGAACGGGAGCGTGCAGCTCTATCTGCTGTACATCGTTGGCACCCTTGTGGTGCTGCTGGTGGTGACCCAGTGACACTCCTCCACGGCTTTGTGCTCGGCGGGTTGGAAGTTGGGGCCGTTTCGTTGGCCGCGCCGCTGTTCAACGGCATCATCCGGAAGGGCAAGGCGCGGCTCCAGGGCAGGGCTGGCCCGCCGCTGTTCCAGTTGTACTACGACCTGCGAAAGTGGTGGGGGCGGGGCGAGCAGGCGGCGGCGTCCGTTTCCTACGTCCACTGGGCCGCACCTTATGTGTTTCTTTCGGCAACGGCCGGCGCTTTACTGCTTGTACCAATTTTCTCATCCGCGGTGCCTCTCGATGCCCAGGGCGACCTGTTTGTGCTCCTCGGGCTCCTTGCGCTGGGGCGTGCAGCGTTGACGTTGGGGGCGATGGATTCCGGGGCAACGTTCGGGCAGATGGGGAGCAGCCGCGAGCTCGCCCTCGGGGCGTTGATAGAGCCACTCATCGTGCTGACGTTAATTGCGCCGGCGGTCGCCGCGCATTCATCGACGCTGTCGGGGATCGCAGCGTTCGGCAACCAGCAGGGCATCTCAGTGCTCACGCTGGGATGGCTACTGGCGGCCGCCGGTTTCCTGGTGGTGTTGGTGGCGGAGACCGGCCGGATCCCCATCGACAACCCTGACACACACCTCGAACTGACCATGATCCATGAGGCGATGCTGATTGAATACTCTGGCCGCAGCCTGGGAGTGCTTCACTTCGCGGCAGCGTTGCGGCAGGCGGTGCTTGCACTCCTGTTCGTGAACCTGTTTTTCCCCTTCGGCCTCGTCGCGCACCCTGGCCTCGGTGGCTACGCCGGCATTGCCGCGCTCGACGTGTTGAAGTTAGTGGTCGTGGCGCTGGCATTTGTTGTGGTCGAAATGCTTTTCGCGAAGATGCGCTTTTTCGAACTCGCGGGCCTTCTCGGCACGGCGATGCTCGTGGCGGGCGCCGCAGTCGCCGTGACGGTGGTGCTCGCATGAGCTATGCGACGGCAAGCTCGTGGGTCGACGCGCTTTCCATCGCGATGGTGGCTGCGAGCATCCTCGCGCTATGGACGCGTTCGTTGGGGCGGCTGGTGCTCGTCCTGGCCGTGCAGTCGTCGCTCCTGGCGGTGGCGGGACTCGTGACCGGGATTGCCACCGGCGATGCGCAGGTCGTCGTGGCCGCCGTCGTTGTGCTGGCGGTCAAAGCGGTGATCCTGCCGGGGTTGCTCTGGGTAGTGATCGAACGGACGGCGCCGACCCACGCGGTGGAGGCCTACCTCGGGTCACGGACGAGCGCCGCCCTTGGCATCGCTGTTGCGCTCTTGCTGGCCCGGCTGCTCGCGGCCCAGCCATTCCGCACAGAGATCGGGGCCGACCGCGTGCTCGCGACCTCGGTGAGCCTGATGGTGATTGGCCTGATGATCATGATCTCGCGACGCCAGGCAGTCGCACAGATTGCCGGATTCCTGGCGCTGGAGAACGGCATGGCGTTGGCTGCCCTGACCGCGACCTATGGAATGCCACTCGCCATCGAGCTGGGCGTGCTCTTCGACCTGCTCATCGTGGTGCTCGTCGCGTTCGTGTATTCTCGGCGGATCCACGCGGCGTTCGGCTCGCTGGATACGCAGCAGCTTCGGAAGCTTCGAGGATGACGGCACTTTCGCTGGCGCTCCTCGTAATCCCACTGGGCGGCGCCGGCATAGCGCTCTGGTGCAGACCTCTGCGCCGGGCGTGGGCGGTTTCGCTGGCGACGGCAGCCGTGGAACTGGCGCTGGCGGTGTGGCTGGCGGTACGCGTCCAGACGGACGGTGCCCAGAGTGGACTCCGCGGGTGGTTGTACCTGGATTCGCTGGGGGCGCTCGTCCTCTGCCTGACGGCGCTGATCGGGTTCATCGCTATCCTGGGCGCGCGGGACTATCTTGGGCGCGAAATCGAAGAGGGCCATCTTCATGTCGCGGATGGCGCCCACTTCTTCCCGTTGACGCTCGCCTTCCTCGGTACCATGGTGGCCGTGCCGCTGATGAACAACCTGGGGCTGATGTGGGTCGCGATCGAGGCAACGACCGTGGTCTCGGCCCTGCTGGTAGGGATCTCGCGCAGCCACGCAGGGCTGGAGGCGGCCTGGAAGTACCTGATGCTGGCATCGGTCGGGATCGCGCTAGCGTTGTTCGGGACCATGATGACCTACTACGCGTCTCGCGGAGTGCTGGGGAGTTCCAATTCCGCGCTGCAATGGACGCACCTGCTCGCCGTGGCACGTTCGTTGGACCCGCAGGTGATGCGGCTTGCCTTTGTGTTTGTGCTTGTTGGGTATGGCACGAAGGCGGGACTGGCACCGATGCACACATGGCTCCCGGATGCGCACAGCCAGGCACCTTCGCCGGTTTCGGGCCTGCTTTCCGGGGTCCTCCTCAACTCGTCGATCTATGCAATTCTGCGCTTCCGGGCGCTCGCCGTGCCCGCCATCGGAGGCGGCTTTGTGGACCACCTGCTGATTGGCTTCGGCCTGATGAGCATCATCGTGGCACTCCCCTTCCTGACGGTGCAGGGCGACCTGAAGCGGCTGTTCGCGTATTCGAGCGTGGAGCACGTGGGTGTGATCGTGCTGGCGGTGGGGATTGGCGGCAGCGTCGCCCTCTACGCGGCGGTGCTGCACATGGTCGCGCATTCGCTCGCGAAATCGGGGGCGTTCTTTTCGTCGGGCGCGATTGCGCAGCTCCTGGGCACACGCCGGATGGGGCGCATTCGCGGGCTCACTAAATCGGCGCCGGCGCTCGCGCTGGCCCTGCTTGCGAGTGTACTGGCCCTGGGTGGGTTCCCCCCGTTCGCGATGTTCACGTCCGAGTTCGGGCTGGTCCTGGGGGCTTTCGACCAGGGGCGCGGCGCGCTTGGCGTGGTCGCGGCGCTGCTGCTTGCGCTGGCCTTCGCCGCGCTGCTGTTCCACACGGCAGGGATGGTCTTCGGCGAACCCGCCCCGCGGCGTGAGGAGCACGCTGCCAGGCCGGACCTGCTGATCGTCGCGAGTGCGGCGATTCCCATCCTTCTGGGGATCTGGCTCGGGATCGTGCCACCGGGACCGATCAAAGACCTCATCCGCGACGCCGCGCACATCCTGGAGGTATGAGCATGCCCACAATGCGACCTGCGCTGCCCCAGGGACTCCTCGACGGGTTCAGGACGGAGCCGGTGCCAGCTTCCGACGAGACACTTGTCATCTGCACGTCAGCGGAACTGGCTCCCCTCTGCGCCCGCCTGGTGGAGGCTGGCGGCGAATTGGCCACCATGACGGGGCTGGACCTGCGGCCCAGCGACGGCACGTTCGCCGTCGAGTTCGTGTTCGGGCTGGCGAGCGCGGCACGCTTCATCCGGGTGCGGAGCCCGCTGCCGGCAGAGCACCCGGCCTACGACGCCGTGACAACGCTGGTTCCGGCGGCGCAGTGGTATGAACGGGAAGCGAAGGACTTGCTGGGCATCGAGCCGCTGGGGCACCCCGACCCGCGGCGGCTCGTCTTGCATGAGAGTTACCCCAACGCCTATCACCCCCTGCGCAAGGATGTGGACGCGGCCGTACATCCGCCGATGGCAAGCCGGCATTTCGACTACTTCGAAGTGCATGGCGAAGGCGTTTATGAAATGGGCGTTGGGCCCATTCACGCCGGGGTCATCGAGCCCGGCCACTTCCGCTTCTCGAACGTCGGCGACCTCATCCTCTACCTCGACGCGCGGCTGTTCTACACGCATCGCGGGGTTGAAAAGCTGGTCGAAACAAAGACATTCGAAGAGGCAGCCTTCATCGTGGAGCGGACCTGCGGAGCCTGCACCGTCTCGCATGCAACATCGTTTGCGACCGCCGTGGAACGTCTCACCCAGACCTCCGTCCCGCCGAGGGCAGAATGGCTGCGCACACTTCTGCTGGAGTTGGAGCGCCTGTACAACCACGTTGGCGATATCGGCAATATTTGCGCGGGGACGGGCTTCCACGCGGGGACCATGCGGGGCGCCGCACTGAAGGAGCAGTTACAGGCACTGAACGAGACGCTGACGGGGCATCGATTCATGATGGGCACGGTCGCACCGGGGGGGCTTCGGTATGACGTCGAAGGCGCTGCGCTGCGGGACGCAGTGACGACGCTGCGCACGTTCGCGACACAGTTCGAAGCCTACATGGACCTGATCCTCGACAATTCGAGCTTTGTCCGCCGGATCGACGGGCCGGGCCGGCTCGATGCCCTCACGGCGCGGGCACTGGGCGCCACCGGGGTGGCCGCAAGAGCCTCCGGTGTTGCGAGAGACTACCGGGTCGATCACCCGCACTTGCTTTACCCGGATCTCGCGGTGAAGCAGCAGGGAGGGATCGCGGGCGACGTTGGGGCCCGGTTTCGTCTGCGAGCGGAGGAGGTGCGGGAAACTCTGCGGTTGGTGGGCGAGATCCTGGCCGGCATGCCCGGGGGAGCGATATCGGCCCGGCTGGCGCAGGCAGCGCCCTGGGCCTCGGCGCTCGGCTACACGGAAAGTCCACGCGGTGCGAACGTGCACTGGGTGATGGCGGACGCGGGTGGGCAGGTCTACCGGGTGCGGATTCGCTCCGCGTCGTTCGCGAACTGGCCGGTCGTGCCGCGCGCGGTGGCCGGGAATGTCGTGCCGGACTTCCCACTCATCAACAAGAGCTTCGAGTTGTGCTATGCCTGCTGTGACCGATAGGAGAGCAGCCGATGAAAGTCTTTGAGCAGATCCTGGCGCCACTCCGCCGGCCGCTGCTGACGGCGCGCTATCCGCGCGCACGTCCCGAACTCTCCGTGCGCCGGACGCGGGGCGCGCCAGTGCACCTGGCCGAGCGATGCGACCAGGAAAGCGTCTGCGCGGAAGTTTGCCCGGTCGATGCAATTACCGTCGATGCGGTCGCCTGGAAACTGGATTATGGCAAGTGTATTTTCTGCGGCGAGTGCGTACGGGCATGTCCCAATGGTGCCATCGCCGCGACTGATGAATTTGAGCTCGCGACGCGGAGCCGCAGCGCAACGACCGTGACAGAGCAGTTGGATGGCGGCAGCGATGGATGAGGCTGCCCGGCTTCGCCAGAAAGTGATGCAGCGGCTCCGGCGGTCGCTCCATGTGCGCCACCTGGACCTTGGTTCGTGCAACGGCTGCGACTGGGAGATAGCGACGTTGCTGGGGCCGGTCTATGACGTGCAGCGGCTGGGAATCGACTTCGTGGCCTCGCCCCGGCATGCGGACGCCCTGCTCGTCACGGGCGTGCTGACGCGGAATCTGCACGAAGCAGCGCGGCTCGTCTATGAAGCGATGCCCGCGCCGCGGATCGTGATCGCCACAGGCGCCTGCGCTATCAGCGGCGGCGTGTTCGCCGGGAGCTATGCGGGCGACGACGGGATCGAGCCAGTGCTGCCGGTGGATGTGTTCATCCCGGGATGCCCACCGCGCCCGGAGGCGCTCATCCACGGGCTGCTTGTGGCGGTTGATCGTCTGCCGCCCTGGAGCGCGACGAGTAAGGGCTGACCGTGGCAGTGCACAGCAAGGAAAGCAACCGACGAAGGTGGAAGCCGGGCTCTTTCCGGCGTGGGGGCGGATGTCCTACACTGTGAGAGTGACGTTTAGCACTCATCCATCGCGAGTGCTAAACGTCCGGGATGAGATTGACAATGTCGTTATCAGACCGCCGATCGCGGATCCTCGCTCTCATCGTCGACGACTACATCGGCTCGGCGGTGCCTGTCGGTTCGCAGGCGCTCGTGGAGCGCCACGCGCTGGCTCTTTCCAGCGCGACGGTGCGAAACGAGATGGCGGCGCTCGAAGAGCAGGGGATGATCACGCATCCGCACACTTCGGCGGGGCGCATCCCGAGCCATCGCGGGTATCGCTACTATGTCTCATCACTGATGCCGGAGCGGACGCTCAGCCGGCAGGAAGAGCTGACCATCCTGCACCAGTTCCACCAGGCATCGCGCCAACTGGAAGACTGGGTGGCGCTCGCGGCGAGCGTGCTCGCCCATTCAAGCGGGAACGTCTCATGGGTGACACAGCCACGCCTGCTGGAAGTGCGATTGAAGCATCTCCAGCTCGTGGAGCTGCTGGACAATCGGGCGCTGCTCGTGGTCGTGACCAATGATTCCGGTGTGCACCAGCAGACGGTCGAGTTCCCAACAGCGGTCCACCAGGAGGCGTTGACGCGCCTCGCGAGCCGGCTCAACAGTACCTTCGCAGGCAAGACGGTCTCGGAATTCCCGGTGTGGGACGAGACGGAGCCGCTCAGCGGAGCGGAAGCGGCCATCGTCGCGGCGATGACCGAGCTGCTGCTTCGCGAGCAGGCCTCGGCGGTGGAGTCACCGGTGGTGGAGGGCGTGCGGGAGATGTTGCGGCAGCCGGAGTTTGGCCAAAGTGACCGCATGCTCGACACCCTCGAAGCGGTCGATGAGCGGCGCCTGCGGGGCGCTATCCCAACCGGCGCGATGGGCGATGGGGATGTGGCAGTGGTCATCGGTGATGAGAACCGAGCGGGGCCATACCAGGATATGAGCTTCGTGCTCACGCGGTACGGGCCAGCGGGTGGCGCAGGAGGCATCCTCGGTGTCCTCGGACCCACGCGGATGGCTTATGGCGACGCGGTCGCCAATGTGCGCTATGTGAGTGACGTATTGACGGAGCTGATGCGCCAATTCTATGGGGACGGAGAGTAGCCACGGCGGAGCCAGCTTCGCCCGATTTTCCGGGCGGGTGGGCGGCAGCAGTGACGAAGTGAACTGGAGGACGTATGGGAAACCCGGAAGACGAGCGGATCGTAGATAAACGCGCGGCATCGCGTATGAACGAAGACTCCCCGGAGCCCGGCACGGGATCGGTGGGATCTGGCCGAAATGCCGAGGAGGACAACATCGACAGCACGACCTTCCAGGACGGCGACGCCACCGCTGACGTAGCCACGTTGCGCGAGCAGGCGGACACGTACTTCAAGAACTGGCAGCGCAGCGCCGCCGACTTCATCAACTTCAAGCGCCGGGTGGAGCAGGAACGGGGCGAACATGCCCGGCTGGCGAGCGCCGCACTGATCATCAACCTCCTGCCCGTCTTCGACGACCTGGACCGCGCAGTGGGGACGGTGGACGCCCACCTCGCCGGGCTGAACTGGGTCCAGGGCATCGTTGCCATCCACAAGAAATTCGCGGCACTCCTCGAAGCGATGGCCGTGACGGAAGTCCCGGCGGAGGGACAACAGTTCGACCCGATGCGCCACGAGGCGGTCGGGAAACAGCCCGGCCCGGCAGAACGCGTGTTGTACGTGGTGCAAAAGGGCTACCAGCTCGGCGAGAAGGTCATCCGGCCGGCAATGGTGATTGTTGGCGACGGGGGTGATGCAGGTGGTTCGTAGCAGCAGCACCAATCGAGGGCACGCGCGGAATCGGGCCGACTACGGTCGGCAACAACACAACACAGGGCGAGGAGCTCGGGAGATGGACACATGGCTAAGGTAATTGGAATTGACCTGGGGACGACCAACAGCTGCGTCGCAGTGATGGAGGGCGGTGAACCCGTCGTCATCCCGAACGCAGAGGGTGCACGGACGACGCCTTCCGTGGTGGCGATCACGAAGACGGGTGAACGGCTCGTCGGGCAGGTGGCGAAGCGCCAGTCGGTCACCAACCCGGACAACACAGTGTTCAGCATCAAGCGTTTCATGGGCCGCAAGCTGAGTGACCCCGAGGTGCAGCGCGATGTCAAGCTGGTGCCCTATACGGTGGCGGCGGCGAAGAACGGCGACGCCCAGGTGAAGATGGGGGATCGCTCGTATAGCCCGCCGGAGATCAGCGCGATGATCCTGCAGAAGCTGAAGGCGGATGCGGAGGCGTATCTCGGCGAGACCGTGAGCGAGGCCGTGATCACGGTGCCGGCATACTTCAACGATGCCCAGCGCCAGGCCACGAAGGACGCGGGCAAGATCGCGGGGCTCGAAGTCCTGCGCATCATCAATGAGCCGACAGCGGCCTCGCTGGCCTACGGTCTGGACAAGAAGCACGACGAGCTGATCGCGGTCTATGACCTCGGCGGCGGGACGTTCGACATCTCGATCCTGGAGCTGGGCGAAGGCACATTCCAGGTGCTGAGCACGAACGGCGACACGCACCTTGGCGGCGACGACTTCGACCAGCGCGTGATTGACTGGCTGATCGACGAGTTCAAGAAGGCAGAGGGCATCGACCTGCGCCAGGACCGGCAGGCCTTGCAGCGCCTGAAGGCGGAGGCGGAAAAGGCCAAGATTGAGCTTTCCAGTGCGCAATCGACCGACATCAACCTGCCGTTCATCACTGCAGACGCAAGCGGGCCGAAGCACCTGAACATCACCCTTTCCCGGGCGAAGCTGGAGCAGCTGGTCGGGGACCTGCTCACGGGCACGCTGGAGCCGGTGAAGAAGGCGCTTGACGACGCGGGCAAAAAGCCGGGAGACGTCGACGAAATCGTGCTGGTCGGTGGCCAGACGCGGATGCCGTCGGTGCAGAAGCTCGTCGCCGACTTCTTCGGGAAGGAACCGCACAAGGGTGTGAACCCGGACGAGGTGGTGGCGATCGGCGCGGCGGTGCAGGCGGGCGTCCTCAAGGGCGAAGTGAAGGACGTGCTGCTACTCGACGTGACGCCGTTGACGCTGGGAATCGAGACGCTCGGCGGGGTGGCGACCCCGGTGATCCCGCGCAACACGACGATCCCGACGTCGAAGAGCCAGACGTTCAGCACGGCCCAGGATAACCAGCCGAGCGTGGAGATTGTGATCATCCAGGGCGAACGGCCGATGGCGACGGACAACAAGTCACTCGGGCGCTTCATCCTCGATGGGCTGCTGCCGGCGCCGAGAGGCATCCCCCAGATCGAGGTGACTTTCGATATCGATGCGAACGGGATCGTGAACGTCTCCGCCAAGGACAAGGGCACCGGACGCGAGCAGAAGATCACGATCCAGTCTTCGAGTGGCCTTTCGAAGGACGAGATCGATCGAATGCAGCGTGAAGCCGAGCTGCACGCGGACGAAGACCGCCGCAAGCGTGACGCGATCGAGGCCAAGAACATGGCTGATAGCGCCGCCTACCAGGCGGAGAAGACACTGCGCGACAACGCCGACAAGATCGACGCGGCCCTTAAGGCGGACGTC
>Ga0307373_10010150_pt1 | contig 13922 bp, 16 predicted proteins | sample OX2MG_FD_202534 | JGI IMG/M metagenome (GOLD analysis project Ga0307373, IMG submission 202534) | Soil microbial communities from Risofladan, Vaasa, Finland - OX-2 | ecosystem: Environmental > Terrestrial > Soil > Coastal area > Acid sulfate soil | place: Finland: Risofladan, Vaasa | collected... | reverse complement strand
CCTGCTCGCGGGAGCCCTCGTCGAACACCGGCGCGATGAGCGCGACCGTCGCTGCGGAGCGCGCCACATGCCCGGCGCCGACCCAGACCTCCGCCAGCTGGCGCAGCTGCTCGCGGTCGGTGACGAGAACGAAGTCCCAGGGCTGCCAGTTGCGCGACGACGGCGTGCGGCGCGCGGCCTCGAGGATCCGGATGAGCTGCTCCGGCTCCACCGCCTCGTCGGTGAACACGCGGACGTTGCGGCGGGAGCGGATCGCGTCCCAGGTCTCCATGGCGGTCCTCCCTTCCCGATCGAGGGTCGGCGTACACGGTACTCCTGCCCTCGTTGGCCCCGGCGAGGATCGGGTCCTTGGTGCTGGCGCGGCGCGCGCGGTCGCGTCGCTCGTTCGCGGCGCTCAGGATGCCGCGTAGGTCTCGCTGCCGAGGATGTGCAGCGAGACGTAGGGCTCATCGCCCAGCACCCAGCTGTCGTGCCCGGGCGGGACGTAGAAGAAGTCCCCGGCGCGCATCACGACCTCGCGGCCGTCGTCCATCAGCGCGACCGCCGCGCCGCTCTGGACGAGCCCGACGTGCTCGACCATGCACGAGCGCTCGCCGGTCGCCCCGCCGACATGCTCGGACCAGCGCCAGCCCGGCTCGTAGGTCGCCCGGCCCAGCGTCATCGGGCCGATCCGGTAGATCTCGAAACGGCCCTTCTCGAAGGTGCGGACCTCCGACGGGTGCTCCAGATTGAGCAGCTCGAGCTCGATCGCTCGATTATGCCAAGCCGCCGCGTGGCTCACCGCGGCCTCAAAAACGCCGGGGAGCGCACGTGCGCGCGCGCTCCCCGGCGGTGGTCAGCGACCTGGTGTGGTCACGACAAGTCGTGGCGCGACCTACTGCGCGTGGATCTCCTCACGGTCGCGCTCGGCGGACTGCTCCACGTCGAAGGCGACGCCGCGCGCGACGATCAGCACGCTCGCGGTGGTCGTCTCGACGACGTACTCGGCGGCGGCGGTCACGCTGACCCGTCCCTCGGGGGTCCCGGGGCGGGAGCCGACGACGAGCAGGTCAAGGCCGACCTGCGAGGGCAGCGCCAGCGGAGTCCCGGCCCGGGCGGCGAGCCGCTCGGCGGTCTGCCGCGCGGCGTTGTCGACCTCGCCGCCGGCGAGGGCGATCGTCCGCAGCTCGGCGTCGCTGCGCTCGCGCAGCCCGGCGGCCGCGATGGCGATCGAAACCGGCCCGCCGTCCATCAGGCCCAGGGCGGACTGACCGGGCTGAACGTGCCCGGGTGCGGTATGCCAGTCGGAGCCGAAGACGATCAGGTCGGCGCGCTCACGCACGGCGAGCGCCCGCAGGCCGTCGCCGGTCGAGCCGCTGAGCACGACGTGGCGCGACACCTCGGGATGACCGAGCCACTGCGCACCACGCTCGAGCAGCGCCTGCGCGTCAGTCTGGGCCGCCTGCTCGGCGGCGGCGTCGGCCTCGGTGGCGTGGCGGACGTAGGCGAGCGACACGCGCGCGCCGGCGTCGCCGAGGATCCGGCCGAGCGCCAGGGCGTCGTGGTCGTTGTCGGTCCCGTCGTAGGAGATGATCACATGGGCTTGCATCGTTGTTCCTTGCTGAAGAGGGGGGCTGCGCTCGCGTCGCATGCGGGCTGCAGGTAGTGTTTTCTGGATTGAGCATGGCACGGACGACTCATCAGTTCAAGTAACGTTTGTGATACGCGGTATAAGTTCACCTAATGCTAAACGTCAACCGTCTCCGGATCCTGATCGAGGTTGCCAACCGCGGCTCGTTCTCGGCCGCCGCCGACGCGCTCTCCTACACCCAGTCCGCCGTCTCGCAGCAGGTCGCGGCGCTGGAGGCCGAGACCGGGGTCACGCTGCTCGAGCGTTTGCCGCGAGGGGTGCGGGTCACCCCGGCCGGCGAGGTGCTGTTGGAATACGCCGAGGGGATCGTCGCGCGGCTGCACGCGGCCGAGGCGGAGATGGCGGCGATCGCCGGTCTGCGCGGCGGCCAGTTGCGGATGGCGTCGTTCCCGACCGCCGGCGCGACGCTGATGCCGCTCGCCATCGCGATCTTCCGGGCTCAGCACCCGGAGGTCGAGCTGACGCTGGCCGAGGGCGAGCCTGAGGAGATCGCGCCGCGCCTGTCGGCCGGCGAGTTCGACATCGCGCTGCTGTTCGAGTTCGAGGGGACCAGCGAGTCGCTCGGCCCCGACCTCAGCCGGCTGCCGCTGTTCGAGGATCCGATGTTCCTGGCGCTGCCCGCCGACCATGCGCTCTCGCGCCGGCGCACGCTCCGCCTCGAGAACCTGCGGGCCGAGGCGTGGATCCAGACGTCGGCGTCGAGTCCCTGCGCGCAGCACGTCGTGCGCTCCTGCCACGCTGCCGGCTTCGAGCCGATCGTCTCGTTCGAGAGCGACGACTACCAGACCGTGCAGGGGCTCGTGGCGGCCGGCGTCGGCGTCGCGCTGATCCCCAAGCTCGCGCTGTCGGGGGCGCGCGACGACATCGCGATCCGCGCCCTGTCGCCGCACAGCCCGGTCCGCGAGGTGATCGCTGCGACCCCCGAGGGCACGCGGCTGACCGCCGCCGCGGCGGCGATGCGCCAGATCCTCGGCGACGTCGCGGCCCGCTTCGTCGGGCCCGAGATCGTCTGAGGCCGCGGCGCCGCGCTCAGGGTTGCGCGCGCAGCCCCGGCACGGCGCGATCGGCGGCCGGTTCGAGCATCGCGACCTCCCGGCGCTGGCGAAACGCCAGCACGCGTCCGAGCGCCCAGTGCAGCGCGAGCGCGGCGAGCACGGTGCCGAAACCGGCGATCACGTCAAGCAGGTAGTGGTTCCCGGTGGCGATGACGACGAACGACGTGAGCAGCGGATAGGCGATCGCCAGCACGGCGACCGCCCGGCGGCGGTGGAGCTGCCAGAGCGCCAGGCCGCACCATGCCGCCCAGGCGACGTGCAGCGAGGGCATCGCCGCGAGCTGGTCGGCGTCGTGCACCAGCACGCCGCTGTGCCAGGAGACCAGCGCGTGGCTCGTGGCGATCACGTCGTGGTACCCGAGCCCCGGGAACATCCGCGGCGGCGCGAGCGGGTAGCGCCAGAACACGACGAAGGAGATCAGGTTGATCAGCACCAGCTGCGTTCGCAGCCGCTGATAGAGCGCCGGGCTGCTCCACCACAGCCACGCGAGCACCGCGAAGGTCAGCACGGCGTGGGCGAAGAAGTAGTAATAGGAGGCCGGGACCGCGATCACGCTGTGCCCGGCCAGCCAGCGGTTGAGCGCCAGCTCGGGGGCGAGGTGCAGCGAGTGTTCGAAGCTGAGCACGCCCATCGCGTTGCGCAACGCGAGCAGCTGGCGGATCGGCGCCCAGTCGTTGATCACGTCGTAGAGCCAGAACAGCCAGCCGATCACCGCGAGCTCGATCCACAGCGGTGCGCGGCCGTCGGCGCGCCGTCCCAGGCGCAGCCACGCGCGTCGTAGCGGCGTTGGCCGCACGCCGATCACCCCTTGGACGATCCCCATCGCGCAATCATCGAGGATCGGCGCGCGCCGCGGCGCGCCGGTCCTGGCTAACCGCCCACCTTGGGCGCTCCGAGGATCGCGCGAAGCGTCTGCACGCCGACGCTCGCGCCACTGAGGACCACGACGTGGCGGTCGAAGTCGCTGCTGCGCAGCGACGCGGCGAGCGCCAGCGCGGCGGCGCCCTCGATCACGAGATGGTGCTCGAGCAGCGCTGCGCGCATCGCGGCCGCGATCTCCGCCTCGCTGATCAGCTCGAACCGGTCGACCAGCGCGGCGCAGATCGCCACGGTGATCGAGCCCTCCTCGATGTTGCCGGCCGTGGCGTCGGCGAGCGTCGGGAGGACCGGCGAATCGACGACGTGCCCGGCGGCGACGGCGTCGCGCATCGCCGGCGAGGCCTCGGGCAGGCAGCCGACGATCGTGCACCGCGGCCAGCGCGTGCGGACCGCGAGCGCGACGCCGCTGATCAGACCGCCACCGCCGACGGCCACGAACAGCCCGTCGGGCGGCTCGGGCAGATCCTCGAGCAGCTCGAGGCCGACGCTGGCCGCCCCGAGGATGACCTGCGGGTCGTTGTAGGGCGCGACGAGCAGCGCGCCGCTCGACTCCGCGAAGGCGCGCGCGGCAAGCTCCGCGCGCAACGGGTCGCCGTCCTGCTCGACCAGCTCGACGCCGGTCGCGCGCAGGCGCGCGAGCTTCGCGGGCGCCGCGGTGGCGGGGACGAAGATGCGGCAGCGCACACCGAGCGACTCGGCAAGCGCGGCCACGGCCAGGCCGTGGTTGCCCGTCGAGGCGGCGACGATCTCGACCGGGCTACTGCCGGCGGTGACCGCCGCCGCCGCGCCGCGGATCTTGAACGAGCCGGTGCGCTGCAGCGTCTCGAGCTTGAGCATCCGCGCCGCGCGGCTCTGCCGTGACGCGGGGTCGAGTTCGACCAGCGGCGTGTGACGCACGTAGCGCGCGATGCGCGCGCGGGTCGCGCGCGCCGCCTCCCACGAGCGCTCGAGGTCGCGCTCGAGCGCCCAGCCGATCACGGCGAAGCGAGGGCGCGGGCCAGCTCGGCGCGGCCGTCGCTGAGTGCCGGATCGCCGTGGGAGACCAGCACCATCTCGACGTCCAGGTCGCACAGCACGCCGACCGCCGCGCGCAGCTCGGCGAGCGTCGGTTGCTCGCCCAGCTCCTCGAGCCACGACTCCGGGCACAGCGACAGCCCGCCCCCGCCGGTGCCGATGAGGACGTCCCCGGGGACGAGCGCGCGGTGCTCGGGGATCCAGAACACCGTCTCCTCGATCGCCGGGAGGCGGTGAGGGTCGACGCCCCAGTGCGCGGGGGCGGCCGCGCCGGCAGCCAGGGTGGCGGCCGTGTAGCGGGCGAGAACCGCCTCGCGACTGCGCCGGTGGAAGCGGATCGTCTCGAGCGCGACGACCTCGCGGCCGCGGCAGCGATCGTCGGCCCAGCTCCAGAACGCGGCCTCATCGGGCGGGACCAGCGGATCGATGAACACCGCGCAGGTCGCGTTCTCGTAGAGGATGCACGCGACGTCGCGGGGCCAGTTCGTGGGCGTGCCGTCGTCCGCGGTCGGCTCCCACTCGGGGTGCGGAGCGGTCCAACGCCAGAGGCCGGGTCTGATCTCGTTCGCCGCCGTAACGCGGCAGCGTAACGCGCGCGAGGGTCAGGCGGTTCGCATCGCGCGCTCGCGCGCTCGCTGGCGCAGGCTCGTGGCGGCCCACCACAGCGCGAGCGCGCACAACGCGAACGGCAGCACGATCGCCAGCGCGATCAGCGCGATCGCGAGGATCTCCTCGAGCGCGTGCAGGGCGTCGTGGAACGCGCGCGAGAGCGGCCCGCCGGCACTCGAGTGCCTGGTGCTCGCACCGGGCACCACGTTGACCTGCACCGTCGCCGTGTGTCCCTCGTTCAGCAGCCGGTCGATCGCGCGGTGCTCGGCCGCGATGCGTCGGGCGAGCGCGTCGATCTGGTTCTGGATGCTCGTTGCGTCGGCGGCGGTCGCGGCGACGGCGAGCTGCTTGAGCAGGGCCGCGCGCTCGGCGACGCTGTCGGCGAGCCGCGCCGTCTCCTGGTTGTAGCCGTCGGTGATGTCGTTCGTGCTCTGGGTCAGCGCGCGGACGCTCGCGAGCCCGGACAGCGTCGCGATCAGCGAGCCCAGCCGGCCGCTCGGCACCGCCAGGCTGAAGCTGGCATAGCTCGCGGAGCCCTGGATCTCGACGTTCGAGCTCTCCACGACCCCGCCCTGGCGCTCGGTGGCGGCGACGACGCGATTGGCGACCGCCTGCATGGTTGCGGGCGTGGTTGCCAGCGTCAGCGTCGAGCCGCGCTGCACGAGGCGCCCGTGGGCGCTGGGGGTCACCGACGTCGCGGAGTTCGACGCGCCGCTGGCCCCCAGCGGGGCGGGGCTTGCCGTCGCGCCGAACGTGGCGGTCGGCGCAACGACGCGAGCGTGCCCGGCGGCGCTGGGACTCGCGAGCCTGGGCCCGGACGTCGCCGGCGGGCTGAAATTCGGCTCCCTGCTGTTCAGCAGCCCGCCCGAGATCACGATCGTCAACGCGACCGCCGCGGCGACCAGGCCGCCGCCCGCGAAGGCGAAGCGGCGCGGGCTCAGGCGCGGGAGTCGCGCACGGCGGGCGCCCGAGCCCGCGACGCGCTGCGCGATCGTCGCGTCCAGGCGCGCGGCGAAGCCGCCGTCCATCCGTGGCGCGCCGGCGCGCACCGAGTCGACGAGCGCGGCGAGCTCGAGGTGCTCCTCGCCGACCGGCTCGCGGGCGAGGATGCGATCCAGCGCAGCAAGCTCGGCGAGCTGCTGGGCGCTCAGTTCATCGCGTGACACCACAGGCCTCCCGTAGTCGTTCGATCGCGCGGTGCAGCCGCGTGCCGGCATTGGACTCGCTGCAGCCGAGGACACGGCCCAGCTCGGCGTTCGACAGCCGCCCGACGAACTTGAGCAGGATCACCTCGCGCTCAGGCGGCTCCAGGGTCGCGAGCCCGTCGCGCACGAGCAGCCGCCGCTCGGCGAGGTCGGAGTCGATCTCCTCCGGCTGGGCGGAGTCGTCGGCGACGTCGTGGCGCAGCGCGCCGCTGCGCTGGCGGCGGCGCAGCTCGTCGAGCGCCGCGTTGCGCGCGATCGCGAACAGCCACGCCCGCGCGCTGCCGCGGTGGACGTCGAACAGCGCGCGGCGGCGGAAGGCGCGCTCGAAGGCGAGCGAGGTGACGTCCTCGGCCGCCGTGCGGTCGCGTAGCAGCGACGCCACGTATGCGTAGATGTCCGCGGCACTCGAGCGGTACAGCGCCTCGAACTGCTCGCGCGGTCCCGGACCGCTCGCCGGCAGCGTCGCAATCGCGGTCATTCGCGCATCATCCTCACAGCTGTACTACGCTCGTCCCGGCCTCGCATCACGCGCCGGTGAGCGCGCTATACTTGCTAGAGCAACGAAATGTCCTCCAGCGCCCCACAGACCAGCGACTGCCCGATCGTCCTGCGGGACGACGGCTTTCCCGAATGGAGTCACGGCCACGCGGCGGCGTGGATCGGGTTGCTGGCAACCCACCGGCGGCTGACCCGCGAGCTCGACGCCGCGCTCGAGTCCGCCCACGGCCTGACGCTCAGCGGCCTCGAGCTGCTCGCGCGGCTGGCGAGCGCACCCGAGCGCCGGCTGCGCCTCTCGGCGCTGGCGGGCGAGGCCGGGCTGAGCCTCAGCCGCGTCTCGCGGATCGTCGACGTGCTCGAGGAGCGAGGGCTCGTCGAGCGTCAGCCCTGCCCGGCCGACGCGCGCGCGATCAACGCGCAGCTCACGGCGTCGGGTCTGGAGCTGGCGCAGGAGGCGCAGGCGACGCACCTCGCCGCGGTGCGCGAGCGGTTCTTCGATCGGCTGAGCGCGCTGGAGATCGCGACGCTCGGCGAGGTCTTCCAGCGCTTCTCGCCCGACGCGGCGAGCGCCTGCACCGCGGACCAGTAGGTCGCGCGCCCCGGGCGAGGCACGTTGCGATGCGCGTGAAGTGGTACGGCCACGCCTGCTTTCGCCTCGAGGGCGGCGGCGTGTCGGTGATCACCGATCCCTACACGCCGGAGCCGGCCGGCCTGCTGCCGGTTCGCGCGCGGGCCGATGCCGTGGTGATCAGCTCGGCACTCGACGAGGCGCACTCCAACGCCGCGATGATCGCCGGCTCACCGCGGGTGCTGAACGCGCTCGACGCCGTCGCGGCGCCGGTGGCGATCGCCGACGGGGTCCTCGTCGAGGCCGTCGCGGCGATGGAGGGCATCGACCGGCCGGACGACCCGAAGGCCAACGCGCTGTACCGCTTCGAGCTGGACGGCGTCAGCGTCTGCCACATGGGCGATGTCGGCCGCAGGCTCAGCCGCGAGCAGCTCGCGCCGCTGCGAGGCCGCGTCGACGTCCTGCTCGCCCTCGCCGGCGGCGGCCTGACGATCGCGCTCCCCGATCTCGACGACGCGATCGCCGAGATCGGCCCGCGGGTCGTGATCCCGATGCACTACCGGACCCCGTCGCTGCGCTACCAGGTTGGCACCGTGGAGGAGTTCCTCGCCCGCCGGCCCGGCGATCCGGTCGTGCGTCACACCGGTGCGACGATGGAGATCGCGCCGGACACGCTGCCGGCCGTGCTGACCGTGCATGTGCTGCAGCCCAGCTGCGAGCCGCAGGCCGCCCTCTCAGGCGAGGGTCGATAAGGCCTTCGTTCGCGCCGGCGCCGCCGGCGCTCAGGACCGCGCCGACTGCGGTGCGTGCGCGAGCAGCGCGTCGAGGTCGACCGGCCCGACCTCGTCGAAGCGGATCGTCCCGTCTGCGGCACGCGGCCACTGCTCGCGCGGGCGATCCCAGGCGAGCTCGAGGCCGTTGCCGTCGGGGTCGGCGAGGTACAGCGCGAGGTGCGTGCCGTGGTCGATCGTGGTGCGCAGCGGCCAATCGGCGGCGCGCAGGCGAAGCAGCGCGTCGGCAAGCGACGCCTGCGTCGGGTAGAGGATCGCCACGTGGTGCAGCCCGGCGACGCCGTCGGGCTGGGGCGGCCCGCCGGCGGATTTCCAGGTGTTGAAGCCGAGGTGGTGGTGGTAGCCGCCGGCGGCGACGAACAGGACGTCGCCGACGGTGCCCCAGCCCGGGACGCCGCGCTGCTCGGTCACGACCTCGAAGCCCAGGATGTCGACGTAGAAGGCGCGCGCCCGGTCGATGTCGGCACAGCGAAGGTGGGTGTGCCCGATCCGCACGCCCGGGTCGATCGGCTCCGGCGAGCGCGCGGGATCGCTCATCGGATCAGCACCGCGATCCGCGACGGGTCGCGCGCGAACGTGCCGCCATCGCGCGGCTCGAACGGGACGCCGAGCGTCGCGAGCCGGGCGCGCACCGCCTCGAGCTCGGCCTGACCGGCGCACTCCAGGGTCCAGTGGCGCAGGCCGACCACGCCATCGGGCGCCGGGCCGACGCCGCCACCGCGCCACAGGTTGTAGGCGACGTGGTGGTGATAGCCGCCGGCCGACACGAAGCTGGCCGTGGGCATCGTGGTCTTGACCTCGAAGCCGAGACCGTCGCGATAGAAGCGGGTCGAGGCGTCGAGGTCGCCGACGTGCAGGTGGAGGTGTCCGATGCGCAGGCCGGCGGCGGCCGGCGCGCTCGGCGCCTCGCCACCGGTCCCCGGCCATTCGGCGTCGATGGTCGCGAACAGCGCGCCGACGTCCAGCGGCTGGGGGCCGTGGGCGACGAACTCGGCGCCGCTCAGGTCGGGCCAGCGCTCGCGCGGTCGGTCGGCTGCGAGCTCGAGGCCGATCCCGTCGGGATCGGGCAGGTAGATCGCCTCGTGGGTGCCGTGATCGGAGGCGCCGTCGATCCGCGTGCGCGTCGCGGCGACGCGGGCCCCGGCGCGCGCCAGCTCCTCGCGGGTCGGGAACAGCAGCGCGACGTGGTAGAGCCCGGCGTGGCGCCCGGGCGGCCGGGCGGCCGGGTCGGCGCGCAGCGTGACGATGTCCTCGCCGCCGGCGCCGAGCGCCGCGTGGCGGTCGCCGCGCTCGTGGACCGAGAGCCCGATGACCCGCGTGTAGAAGTCGAGCGAGCGGGCGAGGTCGGTGATCGTCAGCTCGACGCCGCCGAGGCGCGTCGCGTCGGCGAGCAGCGCTGCGGTGGTCGAGACGGGCGGGTCAGTGACTGTCGTCGTCATGGTGGGAACCTCCGCGGTTGGGCCGCGCCGGTGAGCACTGGAGTGTCGCACCGGCGCGGCGCGCGCTGTCAGGCGGCCCGCCTGATGGCCGAGACGTCGATCGCGAGCTTGACGGTGTCGGAGACCATCAGGTTGCCGCTGCCCAGCGCCTGGTTGAACTTCATGCCCCACTCGCCGCGGCTCAGCTGGCCGGTGATCTCGAGCGCGACGCGCTCGTTGCCGTAGGGGTCGGTCTCGGCCCCGAGGAGCTCCGCGTTCAGGGTGATCGGATGCGTCTCGCCGTGCATCGTCAGCTGACCCTCGATCGTGAAGGTCTCGTCGTCGACGGCCTCGATCGAGCTCGACTCGAAGCGCAGCTCGGGGTTGGCCTCGGCGTCGAAGAAGTCCGGCGAGCGCAGATGCGCGTCGCGCTGGGGCTCTCCGGTGTCGATCGAGGCGGCCTTGGCCAGGCCCGAGATGCGGGCGCTGGAGAGGTCATCGCCGAGCTCGAGCTGACCCTCGAACTCGCCGAACTTGCCGCGCACCGTGGCGATGCCGAGGTGCTTGACCGAGAAGCCGACCGTCGAATGGACGGGATCGGTCACCCAGGTGCCGGTGGGGATCGCGGTCTTCGTTGCTGTCGTCATGGCTTGCTCCTTCGATTTTGTTGTGCCAGCAAACTTGTTAGCGCAAGTATATATCACGATGCTTGCGCGCGCAAGTGAAAGCGCGATCGGCGCGCGATTCGCGGGCTGCGGCTCTGCGATGCTGGCGTCGTGGCGATCCGGCTGGCGATCTTCGCGTCGGGCGCGGGAACCACCGCGCAGGCGGTGATCGACGCCTGCGCCGCCGGGCGGATCGACGGCGAGGTCGTGCTGATCGTCGCCAACAACGCCGGCGCGGCGGTGCTCGAACGGGCCGCCGCGGCCGGGATCCCGTGGCGCCACCTCTCGGCGCGGACCGACCCCGACCCGCAGGCGCTCGAGCAGGCGATGCTTGACGCGCTGCACGGCGCCGGGGCGACCCACGTGCTGCTCGCGGGCTACATGAAGAAGCTCGCCCCGCGGGTCACCGCCGCCTACGCCGGGCGCATCTACAACACCCACCCGGCCCTGCTGCCGGCCTACGGCGGGCGCGGCATGTACGGCGACCGGGTGCACGCCGCGGTGCTCGCCGACGGGCGGACGCGCAGCGGCGCCACCGTCCATCTGGTCACCGACGAGTACGACGCCGGGCCGATCGTGGCGGCGGTCGAGGTGCCGGTGCTCGCCGGCGACGACGTGGCCACGCTCGGCGAGCGGGTCAGGGCGGCGGAGCGGGAGCTGGTCGTCGAGGTCCTGGCGGCGCTGGCCGGCGCCTGAGTCAGCCCCCCGCCGGCCAGTCTCCGGCGCACGGCGCGAACGCCGCGTGCAGGGCGCTCGGCGCGGGCAGCGCGCGCGACTCCCGGACGAAGCTCGCGTCGAGCTCGTCGAGGCGGACGACGCCGATCAGGCCCATCGCGATGCGGATCTCCTCCTCGAGCAGCTCGAGCATGCGGAACAGCGCCGCCTCGCCGCCGGCGGCGAGCGCGAAGGCCTGCAGCCGACCGAGGCCGACAGCGTTCGCGCCCAGCGCGATCGCCTTGAGCACGTCGGTGCCGCGCATGAAGCCGCCGTCGACGACGATCTCGGCCCGCCCGGCCACCGCGTCGACGACCTCGCGCAGCGTCTCGATCGCCGCCTCGGCGTGATCGAGCTCGCGCCCGCCGTGGTTGGACACATAGATCACCTCGAAGCCGCGCTCGACCGCGATCTCGGCGTCGCGGGCGGTCTGGATCCCCTTGACGATCATCGGCACGCCCGCCCGGTTGCGCATCTGCTCGAGCCACTCCCAGGTCAGGCGCGCCTGCCAGACGATGCCCGGCTCGGGACCCGACCTGTGCGTCGGCGGGCGCCAGCCGCTGCGCAGCTGACGTTCGCGCCGGCCGTAGTAGGCGGAGTCGACGGTCACGGCGATCGCCGCGTAGCCCGCGGCGAGCACGCGCCCGATCAGCTCGTCGGCCCACGCCGCGTCGCCGCGGATGTAGAGCTGGCTGACCTTCGGCCCCGCCGTCGCCGCGGCGACCGCCTCGAGGCCCGGCTCGGTGACCGAGCTGATGATCGGCAGCACGCCGAAGCGCTCGGCGGCGCGGGCGCCGGCGATCCCGCCGTCGGAGGTGATCATCTCGAGCGCCCCGATCGGGGCGAGCAGCACCGGGATCCTCAACGGATGACCGAGCAGCGTGGAGCCGGTATCGATGCTCGAGACATCGTGCAGGACCCGGGGGCGAAGCGCCAGCGAGTCGATCGCGAGCCGGTTGCGGCGCGCCGTCGTCTCGGTCTCGGCGGCGCCCTCGATGTAATCCCAGACGTCGTCGTCGAGGTTGGCCCGAGCCGCGTCGATGATCGCGTGCATGGTCATCGGGGCGGCAGGCTCGTGCGGCACGCGACGATCGTAGCGGCGTGGATAACATGGCATCGCGACCCACGCCCGGACGCGCCCGCCGCGCGGGGCCGCCGCGGTCCCACAGCGAAAGGAAGAGATAATCGGATGGCCAACTCGCCGAGCCACGCGACGCTCGACTACTCCGCCCGCGACCGTGTGGCGTACGCGGCGTTCGCCCGCCCCGACCTGCAGAACAGCCTCACCGAGCAGGCGCTCGACGACATCAACGACGTGGTCGCCCGCGTCCAGGCCGACCATCAGCTGCGCACGCTCGTGCTGCGCGGCCAGGGTGAGGCGTTCTCGGTCGGGCTCGACCCCGAGCTGATGGCGGCCGCCTTCGCCGACCTCGAGTACTACGAGCATGTGCTGACGCGGGTCGCCGCCACGTGCCTCTCGCTGGAGGCGCTCGATGTGCCGGTGATCGCGGCGGTCAACGGCACCGCCAGCGCCGCCGGCTTCGAGCTGGCGCTCGCCTGCGATCTGATCGTGATCTCCGACGAGGCGCTGATCGGCGACGGTGGCGGCGTGTTCGGGCGCGTGCCCGGCGGCGGCGCGACCGTCCGCCTGCCACGCACCGTCGGCGTGCAGCACGCCCGCGAGATCGTCTACTCGGCGCGGATGATGACCGGCACCGAGGCGGCGGCGATCGGCCTGGCGCTGCGCAGCGTGCCCAGCGGCGAGCTCGACGCGACGGTCGACGCGATCGCGGCGAGCTTCGCGAGCCGCTCCCGCCGCGCCCTGGCCACCGCCAAGCGCCAGATCAACGGCGGTCTCGGGCTCGACACCCCGAGCGGCGTCGAGCACGAGCGCAGCGAGTTCATCAAGTACCTTCGCGAGCCGGGGTCCGATGCGATCGAGGGCTTCAACGCCGAGCAGGAGAAGCGCCCGCCGTCCTGGGCGTGAGCGCCGCCGCGGCGCTCAGCGCGCCGCGGTCTCGATGACCACGCGCCCGCGGACGCGGCCGGCGAGGATCTCGCTCGCCAGGTCGGGCACCGAGGCCAGCGGCCTGACCGTCGTCATCGCGTCGAGGCGCTCCGCCGGCAGGTCGCGCTCGAGCCGGCTCCACGCCGCCTGGCGCAACTCGCCCGGGCACATCACCGAGTCGACGCCGAGCAGGCTCACCCCGCGCAGGATGAACGGCAGCACGGTGGCCGGCAGGTCGGCGCCGCCGGCCAGGCCGCAGGCGGCGACCGCGCCGCGGTAGCGGGTCTGCGCGAGCACGCTGGCCAGCGTCTGGCCGCCCACGCTGTCGACCGCGCCGGCCCAGCGCTCGGCGCCGAGCGGCCGCCCCGGCTGATCGAGCTCGCTGCGCGCGACGATCACCGAGGCGCCGAGCGAGCGCAGGTAGTCGTGGATCTCCTCGCGGCCGGTGGCCGCGGCAACGGTGTGCCCGAGCCCGGCGAGCAGCGTCACGGCGACGCCGCCGACGCCGCCGCCGGCGCCGGTGACGAGCACCTCGGAGCCGTCCTGCGGCTCGAGCCCCGCGCCTTCGAGCGCGAGCACGCAGAGCATCGCGGTGAGCCCCGCGGTGCCGATCGCCATGCACTGCGCGAGCGAGAACGCCGCCGGCCGCGGCGTCAGCCAGTCCGAGCGCACGCGCTGGCGCTCGGTGTAGCCGCCGGGGTGGGACTCGCCGAGCCCCCAGCCGGTGACGAGGACCTCCTCGCCGGCGCTCCAGCGCGGCGAGTCGGAGGACTCGACGACCCCGGCGAGGTCGATGCCGCAGACCATCGGGAAGCTGCGGATGACCTTGCCGGCGGCGGTGACCGCGAGGCCGTCCTTGTAGTTGAGC
>Ga0307373_10010148_pt1 | contig 13925 bp, 15 predicted proteins | sample OX2MG_FD_202534 | JGI IMG/M metagenome (GOLD analysis project Ga0307373, IMG submission 202534) | Soil microbial communities from Risofladan, Vaasa, Finland - OX-2 | ecosystem: Environmental > Terrestrial > Soil > Coastal area > Acid sulfate soil | place: Finland: Risofladan, Vaasa | collected... | reverse complement strand
GACCACGACGTCGTGCGCGAGGGCCTGCGCTCCTTGCTCCGCCGCTCTCCGGACATCGAGGTCGTGGGGGAGGCCGGCACCGCCGCGGCTGCCGAGGCGGAGGCGGCGCGCCTGCAACCAGACGTGGTCGTCCTGGACGTGCGCCTGCCGGACGGCAATGGTGTCGAGGTATGCCGCGACATCCGGGCCCACCGGCCCGAGACGCGTGTACTCATGCTCACATCCTACGCGGATGATGAGGCGCTCTTCGCCTCGATCATGGCGGGCGCGGCCGGCTACCTTCTCAAGGAGACCCGGGCGGCCGCGCTGCTCGAAGCGATCCACACCGCAGCGCGCGGCGGTTCGCTCCTCGACCCGGCCATGACCCAGCGCGTCTTCGAGCGCCTGCGGGCGGCGGCAACGGGTCCCGTCGACCCCATGTCGCAGCTCTCGGAACAGGAGCAGCGCATCCTCGGCCTGATCGCCGAGGGGAAGACCAACAAGGAGATCGCCGTAGAGGTCTACCTCAGCGACAAGACGGTCAAGCACTACGTGAGCAACATCCTTTCGAAGCTGCAACTCTCACGTCGAAGTGAAGCTGCCGCGTTTTGGGCACGCCACCGCAGGCGGGCGGAGGAAACGTAGACGCGGCCCGCTCGGCCTCGGGACGATGTTTGCCGCATACTCGCGCGTGACGCAGGCTGGCAAGTAGACGATCGCAGGCCTTTATCGCCGTTCGGCGCCGGTAAGGAGCCGCGAGAAATCAACTTATCGTCTCCGTCGCGGGCGGACTGAGATAATTCCAGTCGCCATGGAAGTCGTTCCGCTCGACTAGGACTTGCTTCACCTGGTCGTCGGAGACGCGGATCCCCGTGGGATATTCATTGGTATCGAGTTGGCAGCGTACCTTCAACCCCGTTGCCGTAGTCGTGCTGGCGATTAGGTTGACGATGACGTCATGGCTGACAAGTGGTCGAGCCCGCCAGTTCTGTGTCACATGGGAAAAGAGCCGGTGCTCTGACCTGCACGCCGGCGCAGCCCAGAGAGGCGAGTCTGGCGATGGCCCGGTGGTCGAGCAGGGGGGGTGACGCTGGGTGCGAGGGAAACCCGGCGCCCCAACGCGCGCGCATCGGCGATGAGGTCGAACAGATCGGCGCGCTGCAGCGGATCGCCGCCGGTGATAACAAACACGTGTGGGCGCATCTCCGCGACCTGGGCCAGCAGCCCGCGCACTTCCTCGGTCGTGAGTTCGTCCGGACGGGGCCGCCTCTGGGCGGTGGCCCGGCAGTGGCGGCAGGCCAGGGCGCAGGCTCTGGTGGCTTCCCAGATCACGACCTGCGGCCGCACGTCCCAAGCGGTGTAGCCGAACGTGCTGCGTCCCTTCATCGATCGCCCTCCCTGCGCCGCCGATCGGTCTGTCGCGTCCCGATGGCCCCTCCCGCCACGGTGGCGGAGACGTCGCTCAAGCGGAGCCAGCCGGACGTTCCCGCGGTCCGTCGCAAGAGCACATCCATCCCCACCTGACGCGCGGGGCCGTCCTGCAGTGGGTCGTCGCCGACCATCAGGCAGGCGTGCGGCTCTACGCCGAGCTGCGTGGCCGCTTCGGAGAAATAGGCCGCGTGGGGTTTGCAGGTGTGCATGATCTCACTGTGGGTCACCAGATCCCACGGCAGGTCCGACAGTCCGGCCCACCGCAGCCGGAGTTCGACCACCTCCGGCATTGTAGATGGGCGTCGTGGCCACCGCGATGCACAGGCCGAGTTTCAGGCACTGCGCCACGCAGGCCCGGGCGCCCGGCACTGCGCGGGCCGCGAAGTACCCGGTCCCGGACGGTGTCGACGACGCAACCGCCGTGTTGGCAGAGCCGCTGGCCGTGGCTCTGCATGCCGTGCTGGCGGCACGGCCCGCAGCCGGAAGCCGTGTGCTCATTATCGGCGCGGGGACGGTCGGCCTGTGCGTGCTGGCCGCCCTGCGACTGCTGGATGCGGAAGCCGAAGTCGTCGCCGTCGCGCGGCATCCGGGGCAGCGGGAACTTGCCAAGGAATTGGGCGCAGCACAGATCGCAGGGGACATCGTGGCCGGCCGAACACCTGGCCGCGGAACGTGGCTGGGGCGCTGCCCACACGGGGCCGCTCGGCACTCGGGGTTGGACAGGGGGTTTCGATCGGGTATTTGACGCGGTCGGGCCTGCGGGATCGGTGGCGGCAGCACTGCGCCTCGCCCGGGCCGGAGGACGCGTGGACCTGTTGGGGTGCAGTGGCGTGTTGCCCCAACTCGACCTGACGCCGCTGTGGGCGCACGAACTGCAGGTGCAGGGCTTTTTGCGGATACGGCATCGAGGCGGCCGCCGGGGGAGAGCACACCATCGCTCTCGCGCTGCGCCTTCTGACCGCGCGACCGGACGTTCCGTTGAAGTCGTTGGTTACCACCGCTTTCCGCTGGGCCGTTACCGCGAGGCCCTCGAAGCGGCCTTCTTCCATCGGAGGAGCGGTGCGGTGAAGGCGGTGTTCGCCCCGGAGGCGGGTGGCTGAGAAGTCGCCGCCCGGACCCCGGGTCGCGTAACCCGACAATGCGGACGGCCTCCACGATCTGGTCCACGTGCCAGTGCGTGGGAGACCGTGACGCATCGGCGGCCTCGTCCACCACCCGGCCATTCGCCACGGCCTGCGTGCGCCAGCGGTGCACGCCACCACGCCGTCCCCGCCCCTTTGGGTACCGCCCTCGGCCCCGCCGGACACTGGGATCCCCGCGCGAAGCGCCTCAGACCGCCCGCGCCCGTCGAACCCTTCGAGAACGCGCACAAGCGGAGCCACGAGAACGTTACCACTGTTTGAGACTCTAACAACCGGGTGTCTTCCCGCGTGAGGCAACCTCAGGCGTCCGCACGCTCCGGTTCACGTCTTGGACACTCCTTGCCGTGCGGTCGTCTCCGCTCGCGGCTCAGACACGGCCCGGGTGGGCGCGGCTCTAAGTGCCTGGAGCACGGACAGGACCGATTGCAGGTCCCTGTGCCGCACAGCCAACGCCAATCCGCACGGGCTGTCGCCTTCCGGCGCGCCGACGATCGCGCAGGGATAACCGCCGTCTTCGAGGATGCGGAAGGCGCGCGCGAGAACCGTCGGCCCGGTGAACACCAGGCGCGCTTGCCCCTCAGGCAACGGGGACCGACCCCGCCCGTGCGGCGATGCCCGGACGCTCGGCCAGCCAGGCGACTGCGCGCACGACCGTGTCGATTTCCTGCTCGTTCGTGAAGGGACCAATGGATATCCGCACCGTCTCGTCGGGCACCGTGGCCAGGGCCTCGTGCGCGAGGGGGGCACAATGGAGCCCCGCTCGCACACAGATCTCAAACTCGCGATCCAGTGCTTCGGCGGCGCCACCGGAAGACCATCCGGCAATCTTGCAGGAGAGCACGCCCACCCCTTCGCGGGGGTCGTCCGTTGTGTAGAGGCGCACCCCGCGTACCCTGGACAGTCCATCCTGCAGGGTCGACAAGAGGCCGATTTCCCGCGAGCGTACGGCAGCCCAGTCCTGTGCCAGCAGGTATTCTGCGGCTGCGCCCAGACCCAGGATTCCCGGGGTGTTGACCGTACCCGCCTCATAGCGTTCCGGGGCCTCGGCCGGGGGCTCTTCTCGTGCGGAGTCGAAACCGGCCCCGCCGACGATCAGGGGCGGAAGTTCGATGCCGGGCCGGATGTAGAGCAGGCCGACGCCCTGCGGTCCCAGGAGGCCCTTGTGGCCCGGGCAGGCCCAGAAGTCGATCGGCAGGTCGTCGAGGTCCAGCGCGAAGTGACCCGCGACCTGTGACCCGTCTACCAGGAAGCGGATCCCGTGCCTTCGGGCGATCTCGCCCACCTCGACCACGGGGGACAGGATGCCGGTGACGTTGGACGCGGCATTCAGCACAATCAAGGCGGTCTCCGGCCGAATCGCGCGCTCGAGGTCCTCGGGGCAGACCGCGTAGCCATTCCGCGGGGGGACTATCGTCACCGTACCCCCGGTGCGGCGGCGCCACTCCCAGAGCGGGCGCAGCACGGCGTTGTGCTCCCAGGTACTGCAGATCACATGGGCGCTGCTGTCGGGCAGGCGGCCCCGGATCGCCTGGTTGAGCGCCGCAGTCGCCCCCGAAGCCAATACCAGCCGCGACGGATCCGCGATGCGCAGCAGGCGTGCCAGTGAGGCGCGGGCTGCGTAGACCGCTATGGTGGCACTCACCGCCAGTCGGTGCCCCCCCTGACCGGGATTGGCGTTGCACCCTTCGAGGCTGCGCGTCATGGCCGCTCCTACCCCGGGCGCCTTGGGGTTGGCGGTTGCCGCGTTGTCTAGGTAGATCAAGTTGATCTCCACCTCAGGGTAAGAGTTTCGCGACCTGACCCGCCTCGCCGGAGACAACCGCCGAAGCGGCGTCGGGGAAGAGGCCGGTGGAAAGATAGCGCTCCCCGGTGTCGGGGAGAATGACGACGACCGTCTTGTTGCAGAACTGCGCCCGCCCGGCCAGAAGCGCCGCAGCGTAGACGGCCGCCCCTGACCACGGGCCCGAGAGGATGCCTTCCCGCGCTGCGAGCTGGCGCGTCGCCGCGCAAGCGTCCTCCGTCGTGACGGTGATGATCTCGTTGATGACATCTCGGTCGAGGACGTCGGGCACGAAGCCGGCGCCGATGCCCTGCAGCGGATGCGGACCGGCGGCACCTCCAGAGAGCACCGGGGAGGCCGCAGGTTCGACCGCCACCACCCAGACGCCCGGGCACCGTTCCTTCAGTAGGCGACCAACCCCGGTGAGCGTGCCACCGGTACCCACCCCCGCTACGAGCGCATCCACGCGGCCGTCGCAGGCCTCCCAGATCTCCTCGCCTGTGGTGGCGCGATACACGGCGGGATTGGCGGGGTTGCGAAACTGTTGGGGCATGGACGCCCCCGGCCTGGCCGCGACCAAGGCCTCCGCCCACGCCACCGCGCCGCGCATTCCCTGGGCCGCGGGTGTGAGGACGATCTGGGCGCCGTAAGCCGCCTCGCTCCAGGCTGGCGGACTCGGGCATGACGAGGATGATGCGATAGCCGCGCACTGCGGAAACCACGGCCAGGGCGATTCCGGTGTTGCCGCTGGTCGGTTCGATGATGGTGCCCCCGGGGCGAAGGTGGCCCTCTCGCTCCGCCTCAGCGACCATGGCTAGGCCGATACGGTCCTTGACGCTGCCCCCCGGATTAAAGGACTCGAGCTTCGCCAACAGGCGGGCGCCTTCCCCGAGGGAGTGCAACTCCACCAGCGGCGTCTGGCCGATCAACCCGGTGATGTCCGGCGCGACGTGATTCATGCCTTACCCTCCGCCGTGTGGTCTTTGCGGCAAGGCGCTAAATCCCTAATCCCTCCTGGGATCTTGTGATTACGGTACGTTTCGGCGTTGCTGGAGTCAATGGCCATCCGGCCGGAACAGAGGGGACCATTTAGGGGCGGGGGTGGGGCCCAATCGGCCAAGCGCCGGCGGGATAGCGCGTGAGCCGCGGGCGATCGTGGGGATCGGGGCAGGCACCGCGAAACGGGTTCGGCGGTTCGGAGGAGCCTGCGAACACGGGTGGTCCGTTCCCGGGGGAAGTGCATGGGCTGCGGTAGCTGGTTGGCAGCGCGATGGGTGAGGATCCCGCGGCCCGGCCCCAGATGCTTGGGCACTACCAGCCGCGGCGATGCCCACGCTCCAATGCCTTTGCCGCTGTTTCCCGGTCGGTCCGGGGAGGCAACCCGGAATTCGGGAGCCACGCCCCTGCGTTGCGCCGATGATGCCTGCGGCAAACTGGGTCCCGACTTCACGCCGACGGACCCGTCGGCTGTGCCTGCGCCCGGGCCCAGATGGCTGCGGCTTCACTGCGCCGATTCACTTGGAGCTTGCGCAGGATTCCGCTTACATAGTGTTTGACCGTCGTGTCGCTCAGATAGACCACGCCGGCGATCTCGTGGTTGGTTTTGCCGTCCGCCAGGAGGTCGAGGATGCGCCGCTCCAGGTCGCTCAGTTCGGCCGCCGGATCGGCGTCGGGTGTTGCCGCCGGACTGCGCAGCCGCTGCAACACCTGACCCGTGACCGCCGGATCGAGAAGGGAGGCCCCGGAGTCCACCGTCCGAATCGCCTGCACCAAGTCGCGGCCGCGGGCCTGCTTGAGCAGGTATCCGGAAGCTCCCGCCATGATGGCCGCGAAGAGTGCCTCTCCGTCGGAGTACGAGGTGAGCATAATCACCCGCGTCTCCTCGCGCGCGCCCCGGATGTCCCGGCAGGCCTCGATCCCGGAGCCGTCGGGGAGACGCACGTCCATGACCGCGACGTCCGGCTTCAACCGGAGCGCCTGCTGGACCGCTTCGGCGACCGTGGCCGCCTCTCCGACGACGCAGACGTCGGCCGCCCCGGCCAGCAGCGATTTCAGACCCACGCGCACGATCTCGTGATCGTCCACGATGAGGACCCGAATCGGCGGTTTACCGCAGACCTCTGCCGCTGCGCTCACCGGAATTCCCCTCCGACCGCGGCACCAGTTTCCGCTGCGAAGGCGCGCGCGGCGGAAACGGCAACGCACACGCGCGTGCCGCGCCCCATCGCGGCCTCCACTGCCAGCGTTCCGCCGATCGCCTCCGCCCGGCGGTGCATGTTCTCCAGGCCGTGGTGCCCGTGCCCCTGGACCTGTCCGCTCCATCCCGGTCCGTCGTCTGCCACCTCCACAGCCAGATGGTCCACTTCATAGGTTAAGAAAACGCTGAGGTGGTGGCCTCCGGAGTGGCGTGCCGCGTTGGTTAGCGCTTCCCGGCAGATGTGCCACAACTCCCACTGGACCGAACGGGCCAGGTCCCGCGGCGCGCCGTCGACCCTCAGTTCCGTGGTGAACACCGGCGTGCTCTGCATCGACTCGAGCAACTGACGCAGCAGTGCGGGCAGGCCCTCTTCCTCGGCTAGCTCGGCCCGCAGGTCGAAGATGTAGTGGCGGACGTCTGCCATAACCACGCCCAGGCGATCGACCACGTCATCCAGCGCGGCCTGCAGCGGACTTCCCGCGGGCAGGCCGGCCGTGGCGGCCTCCAGTTGCAGGCGGACGCCGAACAGCGACTGGATCACGCCGTCGTGCAGGTCCATCGCGATGCGTTCGCGTTCGGCGACGATGGAAAGCCGCTGCAGCCGGCGGTGGAGTCGCGCGTTCTGAATGGCGACGGCGGCCTGTGCTGCGAAGCGCTCCAGTGCCTCGGTGTCCTCCTCGGTGAAGCGGCTGCCGTCCTCCTTCTCACAGACGTAGAGGTTGCCAATGACCTCGGTCCGCAACCACACCGGCACGGCGAGGAGCGTCCGCATCGTCGGGTGGTGTGGCGGAAAGCCTGCCGCCGCCGGGTGGCTGGCGATGTCGTCGACGACCAGGGCCCGCCGCTCTTCGGTCACAAGGCCCAGCAGGCCGTGCCCCTGGGGCGGCGGCCCAAGGCGCGCACGTGTCTCGGCGTCGATGCCGGAAGTGTAGAAGGCGGCGACCCGGCCTTCTGGGCCGAGCACGCCGAGCGCCCCGTACCGCGCTCCGGTCACCTCGCGGCTGCGGTCCACGATCTTTTGCGCCACGACCTCCATGTCGAGTTCGGTCACAATGTCCACGCTCGCGGCGGCCAGCGCCTGCGCCTGTCGGCGCTGTGCGCGTTCGCCGGCGTAGGCGGCCCGGAGCCGGAATTCGACGCGTTCCAGGAGGCGCCAGATGGCGGCTGAGAATCCCGCCACCCCGGCCACGAGAAGCGCTGCCGTGGAGACTGCGGACCACGGCCTAGCGAGGATGCGGTCGAAAACGAAGTACTGGACGGCGACAGCCACCGCCACCAGGCAAAGCGACAGCACGATGGCCCAAGTCTTAAGCAGGGCTAGGAGTGACCGGTCATGACGCATGCCTGGGCGGGACGGCTCCTGGGACCCCGTGCGGCTGATGGTCGGTTCCCCCCGCTCGGTCGAAAGGTTGGGTGGGCCATTGGGAAGAGGCAGCGCCGCCCCATCGCGCGTCGCCCGCAGTCAACCCGAAGGGCAGCGTAACATCGCCTTTTGGCCGACCACATCGGCCCAATGGACGGTGCCCATGGGTCCGATCGACCCCATCCCGCTGCCCCGGTTGGCCGTTGGCTGTGCAATCCACAGCCGATAGCCTCCCCAATGGTGCGGCCGCCAAGAGGTGAAGTCCCAAATTATGCCGGGGTGACCGGGATCGAAGGGATGGCGGCTGCACCCACGGCTGTTTGCGGCGAGGCTGGCGCACACGTGTGGCCGGGGCGCTGTCGCCTGCCGGAGCGCCGTGGGGGCTCCGCCGGCTGCACTTGCCCGGAAAGGACCCCGTGATCGCTCGGACGCTCAGGAGGTGGGCGATGCGCGTCGCGGCTGCCGTGCTGGCCGACTACGGGCAGCTTCTTACCGAGGAACTCGAGTTGGACGAACCCGGGCCGGGCGAGGTCGCCGTGCGGCTTGCTGCGGCCGGGGTCTGCCACAGCGACTACCACGTGTACAGCGGGGATCTGCCGCTGCCTACGCCCATGGTGCTCGGGCACGAGGGTGCGGGCGTGGTGTCGTCCGTCGGCCCCGGCGTGTCGTCTGTACGGCCCGGCGATCCGGTCGTTCTGTCCTGGCTTCCGGCATGCGGCCGCTGCCGCGCATGTCTCACCGGCCGCCCCGAGCTCTGCCGGGTGCCCGCCACCGCCGCCGAGCACGGCACCCTGCCGGGAGGTAGGACCCCGTTCCGACGGGTGGCGGGTGAGCCGGTCTACCAGTTCAGCCTGACCGGCGCGTTCGCCGAATACACGGTCGTGCCTGAGGCCGGGGTGGTGCGGTTGCCCGCCGGTACCGACCTGGAATCCGCGGCCCTCCTCGGCTGCAGCGTGCTGACCGGCACCGGGGCCGTGTGGCGCACGGCTCAGGTGCAACCAGGGGAATCGGTGGCAGTGTTCGGCGTCGGCGGCGTCGGCCTTAATGCGCTCCAGGGGGCGCGGATGGTCTCGGCCTATCCGCGCATCGCCGTCGACGTCAGCGTGCGCCGGCTCGAGGCGGCGGCCGCCTTCGGGGCGACGCACTTCGTAAATGCGGTGTCGGACGCTCCGGTGGATCGTGTGCTCGCCCTGACGGACGGGGAGGGGGTGGATGCGGCCTTCGAAGCGATCGGCCGGCCGGAGACCATCGCCCAGGCGTTCAACGCAACGCGGGCCGGCGGCCGGACTGTCGTCATCGGCGTGACGCCGCCCAATGCCGAAGTCACGTTGAACGCCTTTGCCTTCCCCTCGCAGGAGAAGTGCCTTCTCGGCTGCTGGTACGGTCAATCCTTGCCGGCGCGCGACGTCCCGGCGCTGCTCCGGCTCAACGCCGCGGGTAGCCTCGACCTGCGTTCCCTGATGTCTCGGCGATACCGGCTGACGGACCTGGAAGCGGCGTTTCAGGCGATGCTTGCGGGCACGGTCAACCGAGGGCTGATCGTGTTCGACGCCTGACGCGGGGCCTGCTGTTCGCGGTCCGGAACCCCGACGTTCGGGAGGGCGTGCCAGTGCCGATCTTTGCGGACACCCAGAGGCTGTATGGCACAATCGGCGGGTTTTTTGAGACCCTGACGACGGCGGAGGAGGGACAACTCATCCACCGCGTCGGGGGTCCGGTGCTGTTCGTCTATCACCGGCCGGAGGGCCGGATTCTGTGGAACCCGTGCCCGCCTCCCGGCAGTTGGCCCGCCTTCTGCGTGTCCTATGGAGAGGAGTCGGCGTCGGTGACCCCTCTGCTAACCTTCGAGCAAGACGCGGACACCGCGCACCGCTTCTGGCTGGGGGAGATTGACCTGGCGCAGGCCTTGGCCCGCCAACAACTGCGCGCGATCGGGTCGCTTTCGCGCGCCATGAAACTTCTGCCGCACCTCGACGCCGTCTATCCGCGCTATGCCGCCTTCGTCGGCGGGGTGGCGGGCGCTTGAGCGAACATTCGCCCTCCGCCATCGCGCTGCCGGGTCCGACCGAGACCCCGGTGCCCGGGGTCCACATCCAGGGATGCGGGCGTCCCGGTGCGGAGGCCGTGCCTCTGATCGATCCGTCGACGGGCAGATCCGAACGGGTACTCGCAGCGGCCACCGCCGCGGATGTCGAGGAAGCCGTGCGCAGTGCCGCCGCGGTGCACCGCGGCGGAGACTGGTCCGGTCTGCCGCCGCTGGACCGCCAGCGCGTGCTGGTCGAGGTGGCGCGCCGCATCCGGGAGGACGCACCTGCGCTGGCCCGAGAGATTTCTCGGGAGAGCGGGCTGCCGCTCGGCCCGGCCCGCTACGTCGAGGTGCCGATGGCCGCAGAGGCCTTCGAGTACTTCGCCGGCGCCTGTACCGGCGACGTGGGCGAGGTGGTGCCCTTTTTCGCCGCCGGCTGCCCGCCCACCCAGTTTGCGTACACCTTGCATGAGCCGGGCGGGGTGGCCGGCCTGATCACTCCATGGAACTTTCCACTGCTGCTGCCCTCGTGGAAGCTCGCGGCATGCCTGGCCGCGGGCTGTCCGGCCGTCCTCAAACCGGCGCTGGAGACGCCCACGCCCGCGCTGCGCCTGGCCGCTATCCTGCACGAGGCCGGCGTGCCGCCGGGTACCGTCAACGTGCTGTGCGGCGGAGATGGGGTGGGTGCGGCCCTGGTCGCGCACCCCCAGGTCGGGTACATCTCCCTGACGGGGGAGACGGCCACCGGTCGGGCGGTCATGGCGGCGGCCGCGGGGTCCGTCAAGCGGCTCACGCTGGAACTGGGCGGCAAGTCGCCGGTCATCGTCTGCGCGGACGCGGACCTGGACGCGGCGGTGGAGGGGAGCCTGTTCGGTGTCTTCTTCCATGCGGGTCAGGTGTGTCAGGCGGGGAGCCGCATTCTGATCGAACAGCCGGTGTTCGAGGAGTTCTGCAGCCGTTTCCTCGACCGCGCGGCCGGGCTGCGGGTCGGGTCTGCCGCCGCGCCGGAGACCGATGTCGGGCCGTTGGTATCTGCCGCCCACTTCCGCAGGGTCCGCTCGCGCGTGGAGGAGGCCGTCGAGTGCGGCGCGACCGTCGCGCTTGGAGATGGTCGTGTTCCGGATCCCCGCGGCGGATTCTTCTACCCGGTGACCGTTCTGCGGGACCTGCCTCCGGAAGCGTCCATCGTCCGTGAGGAGGTATTCGGTCCGGTGGCCTGCCTGCTGCCGGTGCCAGACGTCGGGACCGCGCTGGCGGCGGCCAACGATAGCCCCTACGGGCTCGCCGCCGGCGTGTGGACCCGCGATGTCGGCCGGGCCCTGCGGTTGGCGGCCGAACTGCACGCCGGAACGGTGTGGGTGAATACGGCACAGATCTTGTCCCCGAGTGCCCCGTTCGGCGGATTTCGGCAGAGTGGCCTCGGCCGGGAACTCGGTCGGCGCGGTCTGGACGCATTCCGCGAGACCAAGACGGTGATTATCGAGCGGGCGGAAAGGCCGTGGACCTACTTCTGATGCTGCAATCGCGCGTCATGCCCCAAGGACGAATCCGCGGATGGCAGGGCCTGTTGACCTTGTCTTCGGAGGTGCACGATGCAGGTACGGGTTTGGTGGACGTATCGCCAGGTGGAGGCTTGGGAATTGCGCGGCTGGACCGTGGCCGTCGTCGATTGTCTCCGGGCGACCACAACGATTGCTGCCGCGCTCGCCGCCGGGTGTACGGCCGTGGTCCCCGTGGAGGACGAGGGGGTGGCCCGCCGGTGGGCGGTGGAACGCGGGGCTGTCCTGGCCGGCGAGCGAAGCTGCGTTCCTCCGTCGGGGTTTGACCTGGGCAACTCACCGATCGCGTTCACCCCGGCCGTCGTATCCGGCCGGGAAGTGGTGCTCTGGACGACCAACGGCAGCAGGGCGCTGGCCCGGGTGTCGGCGGCCGGCGCCGAGGTGTTGGCCTTTTCCCTGATCAACGCGGCGGCCACGGCCGCACACCTCGCGCGGGAGCGCTGCCGTCGGCTGGCCATCGTCTGCGCCGGGACCGAGGGTGAATTCGCTTTGGAGGACGCCTTTGCGGCAGGCGCTCTGATCCACCGGTTGGGCACACCGGAGGGGAATGGCCTGAGCACCGACGAATGGGCGACGGCGGCGCTGCTCATGTACCGTGGCGGGCGGGAAGACCCGCGCGCGGTGCTGGACGCTACGGCCGCCGCCGCAAAGCTACGGCGACGCGGATTGGGAATGGACGTCGTGTTCGCTGCACGAGAAGATGTCCTGGACGTGGTCCCCTTGTGGCAGGCGGGCGCGCTACGGGTCCCCGCTCGCCGCACCTGAAGGGTCGCCGGGGCGTTGCTGGAATCTGGGGCGGTCCGCTGTCTCTGGACGTGTTACTTCGGCGGGAGGCGGGCGGCCGACTTTCAGGCGTGAGGTCCCGCCCTGTGTGACAGGGCGGGACGTGTTTTACCCTTGCCGGCGCCCTCTCGCTCGTCCGCACGCCGGTCGAAGGCCCGATACGCCAGGTCGAGCAATCGGAGGCCTGCCAGGGCCAGCAGGGCTATCAGCACCACACCCAGGACAACGGGTAGTGACAGCATCTTCGATTGCCCCCACGCCGACTTTGTGGCGTCACCGCCCTGCATCGGCCGCGGCCGGAGGCCAATGGCCGATCCGGGAATATCCGTGGAGCGGTCGGCCCCCTAGGTCGGCGCACGCGATCGTCCGAGGCGAGACAAGGCCAGGTCGGTGGCGGACTTCCTCCCGCGTTCGCGCACCCGCCGAGGGCCGGGTGCCGCACGAGTTCCGCGAGAGGGGCGCTGGATGACTACGCTCCTGGGCTCTCGCGCAGCGTTCTTGTGCATGAGGGAACCCGCGCCTCGGCACACCGGGTACCTTCACGCCTGGACCGTCATCTTGCCCTGCATGTAGCCAGTTTCGGCCATGGCCCCTTCCCAGCCGCTGGTGCCGCTGCCGCAGTTGGCCATGCATTGCCAGGTGTGGGTGCCCGCAGCGCCGGTCTTGAAGGTGAAGCGCACCGTGCTGACTGGCGGGATCGGGATGCTGAGGCCCATGTCGGCGAAGGTGAGGGTGTGCGCCACGTTCTTGGGATCCAGCGCCTGCACCGTCTGGGTCTTGCTGTTCGAAAGCTTCCCGTTTACCCCCAATACGGTTCGATTAGAGTTCTTTGGATAGCACGGGTGAGTGAGAGAGCGCGGCAGCATTTCGGCCTCGCAGAGCGGGCGCTGACGCAGCATATGGGGGCAGGGTCGGCTGGACACCGAGATTTCCGCCTGATATGCCAGACGTATGGATAACCCCACACGACAGGTGCCGCGTCCCGCGCCGGACATCCGCGATGCCCTGTCTTTGCGAACATTGCAGCACGTGTTTCCGCGCGCGGTGGTCGACGAGGTCATCGCGGCCTGTGGGTGTAAGGAAGAGCGCGTGCGACTACTGCTGGCGCACCTTGTCTTCTACTATGTTCTGACGCTGACATTGTTCATGGAGTCCAATTGTCGGGTGTAGGGGCTCGTGCTCAGTGTCGCGGGTAGCCTAGGTTTTGGTTGATTTGGGTGTCATCGCTCTGGCAGAAGCCGGGGCGTTGTCGTCTGCTGGGTGAGATACACGAAGCCGCCGGTTCTGGTTGGGGGCCACCCCGGCGGCTTCAGGCCCGTAGGCGTCGGTTCCCCGATGCCAAACGTCAATGATCATCTTTGTTCGTTTGGGCGACGACGTCAAGCAGTACGCCGCCCTGAGCCCGGGGTTCGCGCTGGAGATCTGCCCGCTGTGCGGTGGGTGGACGCTGTCGCTATGGGACTGGTACGACCGACTGGTTCCGTTTGTAGGCGGGGAGATCCGCGTACGGATCAAGCGGTACCGCTGCCATCGGCGGTCCTGCCGCGTCCTGGTGACGGTGCTGCCGGACTGTCTGCTGGGCGGTGCGGTCTATCCGGCGTTGGTCCGGGACGCCGTCGCCGAGGAGTACCTGAGCGGGCGGTCCACGTACGACCAACTCGCTGT
>Ga0307373_10010147_pt1 | contig 13928 bp, 7 predicted proteins | sample OX2MG_FD_202534 | JGI IMG/M metagenome (GOLD analysis project Ga0307373, IMG submission 202534) | Soil microbial communities from Risofladan, Vaasa, Finland - OX-2 | ecosystem: Environmental > Terrestrial > Soil > Coastal area > Acid sulfate soil | place: Finland: Risofladan, Vaasa | collected... | reverse complement strand
CGTGGATCGTCGAATCGGACCCGTTGACCGAGCTCAGCGAGTAATAGACGGGCGATTGCGCCACGCCGTTGAACGTGAGGGTCGCTGTGACCGTTTCCGTGTTCGTGGGCGCGGTGGGGAGGCTGGTGGTGAAATTTCCCTTGATGGTGGGCGTGGGATGGGCGGCCGTCTGGTTGTATTGCAGGGCCAGGTCGTCGACGCCGGCGGGGATTTCGTTGGTCGATTGGCCGCCGCCGCCGCCGATGATCTGCCGGCTGACGCCCACGACGTCGACGGGCGGCTTGGTCTCGTTGACGGTCGCGGTTACGGAGTACTCGACGTTAATCGTCGCCGTCGCTTGGTTCGAGGTACCAAAGTAGTTGTCGGTGGCGTCAAAGCCGAAGCTATCGGCCGCCGTCCCCAGGACGCCGCTGGCGGGCGTGTAGCTCAGCGAGCCGTCGGAGTTGAGGGTAAACGAACTGTCGTGCTGGGGCCCTGTGGTGAGATGGGCGGTGTAAGGGGGCGTGCCTCCCGTGGCCCCGTTCAACACGCCGTTGGCGGCGTTGACCGTGAGCGTCGACCCCGCCATGGCGACGTAGGTCTGGTTTTCGACGGTGATCGACAGCATCAAGCGGTCTTCAAGCCGCTCCGTGCAAATCGAGAGGCCGAGCTTGCGGCGAGCCGCGCGCTCATTGCGTTTCGCTTTCCGTTTTTCGTGATTGAGCCAGAACATGGTTGGGAGCCTGGTGAAAGGGTGAGTGGTGAGTGGTTAGGGGCGAGAGGTTGTTTGAGTGGTTGTTGTCACTTGTCATTGGTCATCGGCTTGCCCGCATCGGCGGGTAATGCGCGATCGTTCGGGTCAACTTCGCATGGAAAGTTGACATTTTGTCCGCCCTGTCCTCCGTCCAATGGCGGGTATTGATCGAGAGAGCGGATTTCCGCCAGGAGCGCGGATTTCCAACCCAGGCATTGGACCTGCTGAACAGTCACCTGCTGTACAGTGAATTGCGGGACAGCGACGCCCGCGAGCTCATGTTCCGCGTCCCCCGGTGACGGCGCGCGCATCGTCACGCTCCACGCCTCTTGTCTCAATGCCCATCGCGTTTCGCCGTTGGCGACCGTGATCGAGCGCACACGCGATCGCCGCTTCGCACGTTCGACGGTGGACCACGAGTAGCCGTGGCCGCGCGCCGCGGTCTTGAGGTCGCTGAGCGTCCGGGCGCCGTTTCGCAGCTCGTCGCGGAGCCACTCGGCCGCCGAACGGCGCTCCTTGGCCGCGAGTCCGAGCGCGAGCCCGCCGCAATCCGCGCCGTCGCCCGGCTCGACGCGCCATTCGACACCGGGCGCCGTGCCCGCCGGGCCGCGGCGAAATCGAAAAACCAGCGCGGCCGTGTCGCCGACGCAGCGCAAAGGATCGAGCGATCGGTGCTCCGGGAGCGTGTCGTCGCGAAGGACGACAAAGGAGCACAGAGCGGCGACGCAGGACGCCAACGCGCCGAGCGCCCGGTTCGACGGATTGGCGACGCCGGGCAATCGCACGACGGCCAGCACCGCCACACCGAACCGCTCGGCTAGGCCCTCCAGCGATTCGAACAATCGCGTGCTTACGTCGTCGAGCTCGCCGTCGCGCCAGAGGCCGACGCGCAGAGCGTCGAAAACGACCAGTCGGCAACCGCCGCGCAGGCGCGCCAAGGCCTCTTCGACCTCGGCCAACTCAAGGCGGTGATCGGCGTCCTGGACCAAGGGTATCGCGAGGCAGCGGTCGAGCGCGGCCTCGACCGCGGCCAACCGCGGTGCCAGCCGTTTGCGCGTGGGCCCGTCGGCGACGAAGAGCACCTGGCCGGCGGGGCGCCCAGGGGCGCCGGAGGCCTGGTCGGGAAACGGCACGCCCGTCGAAACGCGCGAGGCCACTTCAAGCGCGACCGCGGTGGCGCCGGCTTGCCGCGAGGCGCAGACGATGGTGAGACCGCGCGTCGCCACCCGGCCGGACCAAAGCCACTCGATTCCCTCGGCGATGTCCGCGCCCAGCGCGAGCGGCGACATGTTCGCGTGGGATTGAGGACGATCGCATAGCAAGCCGGCGGGCCGCGGCGCGGCGGCAATTTCGCAGGTCGTCGCGCGCTCGTCCGTCAGCCCCCGATCCCGTTCGAGTTGGGCCATGCCCGCCGCCTCGTCAATGCACCGTAAAGCGCCGGCGCTTTCAAGCAATGAAATCGTCATATCTTAGTTCCTTGGGTGCGCTCGGCGGCGTGTGTTGGCCATCGCGGCGCGCAACCTCTTTGCCGAATCGGCGAGGCGCGACATGAACGTGGCGCCATGCGGAGAGCGCAGCGAAGACAAAACGCCACGGCGCGGTCCCGGTTCCCGGCCACTGGGAAGCTGGCTGTGAAAAGCAATCCGCTCTACAATTGGTCGCGGGTCGCGGGTCGCGGGTCGCGGGTCGCGGGTCGCGGGTCGCGGGTCGCGGGTCGCGGGTCGCGGGTCGCGGGTCGCGGGTCGCGGGTCGCGGGTCGCTCGCGCTCGGTATCCGAGGCGGCGAAACGCGGCGGTGCGAAGTGGCGGAGATGGCATCCCCTGGGAGCCGGATGGCAAAGAGCCACCTGACGTAACCGCGCGACGGTTTGATGTGATCGCGTCATGACAGGCCCACTCGGCCCCCTTGCCAATGGAAATGCGCCGGTGGCGAAAAGGGCTGAGGCTGACGTGCGAATGTTAGCGCCTTTACGGAGAATGTCCAGCAATTCGCTTAATCGCATCCGTTGGAAGTGCGTTCAACGAGGGCCATTTGCCAGGTAATCAGCCGTCGCGCTCGATTCCGCGATGCATCGGAAAAGCGAGGTGGACACTTTGGCGAATGTGAGCCGTTCGTGGTGTATGAACACCAAAGCGCATCAAAGCCGAGCGCATTGATTGGAACCGAGCGCTTTCTTTTGCGGATTATACCTTCCCGTGGTTATAACTGTAGCGTCGGGACGCGGAGCGTCCGAGGAACCGTTCCCACGCGGAGCGTGGGAACGAGTAAAAACACTTTGGCGAATGCGAGCCGTTCGTGGTGCATGAACACCAAAGCGCATCAAAGCCGAGCGCTTTGATCGGAACCGAGCGCTTTCTTTTGCGGATTATACCTTCCCAGGGTTATACCTGAAGCGTCGGGACGCGGAGCGTCCGCGGAACCGTTCCCACGCGGAGCGTGGGAACGAGTAAACGCTGACCCCCGACGACGACGGAATGAATTCCGTTCTACGGCTGAACCCTGGACCCCGACATCCCCATATCTCCTCGTCATCCCCACTATCCCCTTTCAATGAGCCCTCCGGTCGTGGATCATTGAATATAGATGAACTCCTTCACATTCAACAGCACGTGGCACAAGTCGGCCCAGGCGCGCGGATCCTCGGGGCCGCTTCCGTAGCGGCGGCTTTGTTCAGCGACGAACGCCAGGGCACTCTGCCTCTCGGCATCGGTGGCTGGCCGGGCAAAAGCCGCGACGTACAGATCGTCGATGCGCTCGCCGGCCGAACGTCCTGCGCCCAGAGTGCGCTGGGCCCAGTTTCGCGCCTCGGCGACGACAAAGGGGCTATTCATCATCGTCAGCGCCTGGGCTGGCACGTTCGATACGGTTCGCCGGCCGGTCGTGGTAAAGGGAATCGGGAAGTCGAAAGCCAAGAAAGTCGAACTCAAGAAGTTTCGCCGCACGCTCAAGTAGATGCTGCGCCTGCCGGCCCCGTCCAATGGCCCGCTCTCAGGCCGGCCTCGCCCTTCCATGAAGGGCGTCAAATGCGTTGCGACGCTCGGCCCGTACATCCGCTCGTCGAGCCGGCCGGATACAGCCAGCACCGCGTCGCGAATGGCCTCGGCCTCCAGACGCCGCATGTTCATGTGTGACAGAAGCAAGTTTCGCGGATCGGTTTCCAACGCGAGGCCGCTCGGGCGGCTGGAAAGCTGGTAGGCGCGCGACACAACCAGTTCGCGAACCAGTCGCTTGATGGACCAGCCGTTTTCAACGAACCGCTCGGCCAGGAAATCGAGCAATTCGGGGTGCGTGGGGGGGTCGCCCAAGATGCCAAGGTTGTCGACTGTGGCCACGATCCCACGCCCGAACAGGTGTTGCCAAACGCGGTTGACGATCACGCGTGCCACCAGCGGGTGCCGAGGGTCGACGATCCGCCGGGCGAGCTCAAGCCGTCCGCTGCCCTGTTCGACAGCGGGTTGCTCCGCTCCGGCGATCGCCTCCAAGTGCCGTCGAGGCACCGCCTCGCCCGGCGTTTTCGGATTGCCTCGCAAAAGCACGAGCTCGTCGACGCCGCTTCCCTCCCACATTGCTGGGGCGGTCTGCGACTCACTCGGCACTTTCGCGACGAGCCGCGCATGTTCTTCCAGGAACGGCCGTGCAATCTCGTGGACTCGTTGCAAGGGGGCGTCGTCCGGCGCGCTGAACAGTTCCGGCCGGTGGACCAACCAATCGACCAGCCGCGCCGCGTCAGCGGCCCCCTCGGAACCGATCAGCGAGTCGGCGCCGAAGCGCGTGAGCGCGTCGATGAATGTCCGCTGGTAGGCTTGCGCCACGGATTCGGCCGTCGCACCATGTAGAGGAACTCGTGAGAGTTCCGTCGATTCACCATTACGCTCGGTATTCGCACGAACTCCGCAACCCTGCGTAGCGACGGCCGCGGGTGGACGCGAGGACTCGACCACCATCGCAATCGCCAAGATCGACGACTCGTTGGGACCAACTTCACCGGCGAGGTAGGGCGTGAACTCGATGTGGGCGCGGTGCCCCGGATACGCAGTCAGGTCGTGCTCGATCCACTGGAACGCCCCATTGGGCGCCTTCCATTCGCGGACCAAGGCCCCGTGCAACGGACCGTTGTTCATGCGGTGCGAATCGACGGCCGCGTAGGCCCGGCCCGACCCGCTGACGAGATAATGGAGTTTGCCCTCGCCAAGCGTGAAACTTGGCGTCCGCAACGTGCGTCCCGATTGGGACCACGCCAGACGTCCCCCCTCGCGCTCGACGCCGGGCGCCAATTGCTGGACGTCCCACACCGGGTCGCTTACCGCCGCCGCGCGGTCGAACACCTTCACGATCGGTCCCCCGTCGATGGCACCCTTGGGACCGGTGACGAGGCGAGTTTCGCCGGGCAGCACCGGGCCCGGACCGAAAGCGAAGCCGTCTTGCAGCCAATCGGCCTTATTGATTTGCGAGTAATCAATGACGACCCTGGCGCCGGCCAAGGCGCCGGCCGCCGCGTCGGCTTGCTCCCGCCACCGCTGGGCAAGCGGCCGGAACACATCGGCCGGCGGCGCGTCGGCTGGGCCGCTCGCCAAAAGCGCCCAGGCGTGAAGCGGCGATGACGAATCGTACGTCGCGCGATCGATCTCGCCGACCCAAGAGTTAAGCACCCGCGGATCGACGGCGATCCGTTCGGCCCCCACGGCAAGACGCTCGGCGCGCAACGCCGCGTCCGCCCCCGCGGCCAGCACCTCGCGCGCGGCCATTAGCACGTCGGCCATGCGCTGCAATGCCGGTTTCGCGGCGGCGGCGATGGCCGCGGCCAGCTTCGGTCGCTGTCGGGCGCTCAACGACGCGAGTTCGCACGCGATGTGGCGGTTTTGTTCCAACGCTTCGAACGGCACCTGCCGGTAGCCGGAGCTCAGCACGAAGCCGGCCAGGGCGTAATAGTCTCTGGTCGAAATCGCGTCGAACTTGTGGTCGTGGCAGCGTGCGCAGGCCACCGTCAACCCCAGGAACGTCTTCGAGAGCACGTCGATCTTGTTGTCGTTGCGGTCCGTTTCGTCACCCCGAATGTCGACCGGCGAATGGACTTCCTCGCCCAGGAACCAAAAGCCGGTCCCGAGAATCGACTCGTTGAACCCGTGCTCGGGGTTAAGTCTCGGCACCGGCAGCAGATCGCCGGCCACGTGCTCGACGACGAATTGGTCGTACGGTACGTCGGCGTTCAAAGCCCGGATGACGTAGTCGCGGTACTGAAAGGCGTTGGGGACCGGGTAATCGAATTCGTGTCCGCGGCTTTCAGCGTAACGCACCAGGTCGAGCCAGTGCCTCGCCCAGCGTTGTCCGTATCGCGGCGACGCAAGCAGCCGATCGACGACGCGATCGAACGCCGTGGGTGTTTCGTCGGCCAGGAACGATTCGATTTCGGCCGGCGACGGCGGCAGGCCCGTCAGGTCATAAGTCACACGGCGCAACAGCGTGCGGCGGTCGGCCGGCTCGGCCGGCGTCAGCTCGGCCGCCTCGAGCTTGGCAAGGATGAACCGATCCGCTGCCGTTCGCGGCCAGCCCGTGTCGCGTACTGTTGGCGGGGTGTGTTCGACCAGCGGTTGAAAAGCCCAGCGTTGGGCCCGCTCGTGGAGGTCGAAGGACGCAGCCGGCTTGCCGCCCTCCGTGGCGACTGCTGCTTCCGGCCAAGGCGCGCCAAGCTCGACCCACTGCCGAAGTGTGGCGATCTCCGACTCGGCGAGTTTGCCGGTGGGCGGCATTTGATACAGGCCGCCATACCCCACCGCCTCAATCAGCAGGCTCTCATCCGGCTTGCCGGAGACGACCGCCTCTCCCGTATCGCCGCCGGCGAGTACTGCCGAGCGAGAATCGAGCCGCAGGCCCCCCTTCTGCTCGTCGGGACCGTGGCACTTGTGACAATGGTTGGCCAACAGCGGCCTGACCTGCTTCTCGAAGAACTCCAAATCGGCGGCGGTCGGTGCACCTCCATCCGAGTCGGCCGCTTGCAGCGACACACCATAGGCAAGCCCCAAGCCGCCCGCCAAGGCGAGGCGCAGGTGGATACGTCGGGAAACTGGCATTCACCCATCATATCAATTCGAGGGTCATTTGTCATTTCTTATTGGTCAAATGTCGTTGGTCATTGGTCACTGGCACCACTCACCACTCACCTCTCAGTGCTTGTCAGCCAACGCGCGGATGTGGTCGGCCAGCAATAGGTCGAGCTGCGGGAACAACGGCCTCAGTCTCGCCGAGAGCGGCGGGGCCTTGCCGTCGCGACGTAGCGCTTGCAGGTGGGATTGCAGCAGTTCGCGGCGCAGGGGATCGGTTTCCATCAACAGGTGGACCCAGGCCCAGGACTCGGCGTAGTCGAGTTGAGTCATGTCGGCCACCGAGTCGAGGCGCTCGAGCCGTTCCAGATCCGGACGCCAAGTGCCGCCGGCCAGCCGAGCTGCGAGGAGCTTCAGGTGCGGCCGGTTCAGCCCAGCGTCGCCCCGCGGCACCTCGGCGTACTCCGCCAACCCTTCGTCGAGCCAAAGCGGCAGCTCGGGCACGACGGCGTGCAAGTAGCCGTGGGCCACTTCGTGACGCAAGTCCTCCGACACGCGGTCACCCCAATGGGCATAGACGGCAAGCCGCGTGTCGCTTTCGACGAAGAACGCGCGTCGCGCCGGAAATTCGGGAAAGTGTTGCTCGACGAAGGTCTGGAACTTGGCTTCCGTGTCGAACAAGTAGACGTGGATCGGCTCCTCCGAGCGGGGCAGGTTCAGCTTCGACATCAAGTCGCCGCGTTCGGCCGCCACATCGTCTACCAGGCGGTGGTGTGCCGGTAGCGGAAAGTCGCTGTACACGACCAACGGTTCGAGCACCAGCGTGTGACGCGCCGGCAACGCGGGCCGCGGCGAAAACAGGGTCGCGCAGCCGGAAACGACCGTCAAGAGCATCAGGCCCGCGCAATGTAGCGGAGCTCGTGAGAGAACCTTCGGAATTCTCACGAATTCCGCTAATCGAACGATCGCATTATGTCTGCGCGCGGTCACGAGTGCGTCTCCGCGAACGTGCGCCGCCGCGCTTGATCGGCGATCGCTCGACGATGGGGGCCGGCGCGACGCTCGCCCGTTCGGCCCGCGAGCTCGTCGCACAGTTTGACCCATTCCCCACCCCAACGTCGCACGCTGTACTCGCGATCGGCAAGCTCGCGGCCTGCGCGTCCCAGCCTGATCCGGAGTTCCGGCTCGGCCGCCAGGCGTCCAATCGCATCGGCGCACTCGGCGGGTGTGCGAACCAGGAACCCAGTGACGCCCTCGACGACCATCTCGTTGTTGGCTCCGACTTTATTGGCCACCACGGGCAGCCCCGCGGCCATGTACTGCAACACTTTTAGCCCGCACTTTCCCAGGCTCCATGGGTCGTCCGGGAGCCAACTGATGCCCACGTCGGCGTCGGCCACATCCGCCGCTTCGGTCGCGGCCGACCAGGCGCGCGGTTCGACTCGGATTCCACGCAAACTCGGAAAGACGTCGGAGACGACGCGTAGTTGCAGACCCGGCAGGCGAGCCGCGGCCGCCGCCAGGCACGGTTCCGCCAGATGAAGGCTCGGCAACGTGCTGCGTTGTCCGATCCACACCAGTTTCACGCCGCTTCCGCGCCGTCGGTGGTCGGCGGCCGGATATGTCTCTGGGCGAACGCACGTGGGTACGAAGCGAACACGTTCGGCCGGTACCCAGCGGGCCGCTTGGGCGCACAAATGGTGGTTGCCGCCGGTGACGGCGTCGGCGGCGTAGATGGTCGCCCAGAACCCAAGCATCCTCCGCCAATTTTCCGTGCCTTTAGGATGGTAACTGTCGCGGCAATAAAGGGCATCGTCAAAATCGTAAACCAGTCGCCGAGCGTGCTTGCGGAGGATGCGAAGTTGCCATAACGGCAGCAGCTTGCGTTGCAACACGACAACATCGGCACCGCCGGCATCTCGTAGTTGGCCGACGCGGCGTAGGAGACCGCGAGCCAGCGGCTCTGCCTCGAGGTGCCAGTTTCGCTCCAGAAGCGCCGGCCGAAACGCCTCGAGCCGGTAGCGGTAGCAAACGTGGTCGTGACCCTCCGTGAACGCCAGCAGTTTCATGGACGGGCCAAACTCGCGATTTTTCCAAATTTGAGAATCCGGGGGAGGGATCGTACCAGTTTCCGATAGCCCGCCCAAGTGCGGATTATTCGCGAGCCATTAGGGACAATCTGCGCCAAGTTGCCGAAACGTCCTAGGTTGCCGAGTCACGCAATCGGGTACAATGCGGATCGGGTTCGGGACCCATAAATTAAAAAACTCGGCCGACGGGAGTGTAGCATGCAATCAACACTTCTCTTCACTTGCCTTCTGACGAGCGCGGCAGCTCAGGCAGCGGAACCCCCGAAGAAGCCGAACATCCTGCTCATCTACGCCGACGACCAATCGTACAAGACGGTCGGCTGCTACCCAGGGTCATGGTCGTGGGTAAAGACCCCGAACATCGACAACCTGGCGAAATCCGGCGTGCGGTTCCAGGGCGCCTACCTCGGCGGTTGGTGCATGCCGTCCCGCGCTTCGATCCTGACCGGCCGCCAGCCACACGGTATCCATTCCATGCGGATGAAAGGGCCGTATCCCGGTAGTACCTACGACCCCAAACAGTGCCCGTTCTGGCCGGCGCTTCTTCGCGAGAACGGCTATCATACGGCCCAGATCGGCAAGTGGCACACCGGCTCTGACGCCGGGTTTGGCCGGGACTGGGACTACCAGATCGTTTGGAACCGGCCGAAGCACCCGGAGAATGCCGGGGCATATTACGAGAAGCAGTTGCTCGCGATCAACGGCGAGGAAAAATGGCAGGACGGTTATCCATCGGACAACTACACGAAATGGGCTGTCGAGTACGTCAAAGGCACGCCACGGGACCAAGGCAAACCGTGGTTCCTGTGGTTGTGCTACGGCAGTATCCACGGCCCGTCGAAGCCCGCGGCGCGGCACAAGGGAATGTACCGCGATGCGAAAGCTCCTGAGCCCGCCGACCTCCTGGGCCCCTGGACTGGTAAACCCGATTACCTGAAGAACACGCTTGCGTGGCGGAGGACGGCTGAAGGGAAAGTCGTTGCCGGCAAGAGCGGCGAGAAGGTGGGCGATGAAGCTGGGGAAATGCAGACCGGGTTCGCGGACTGGGTGCGACAGGTGAACGAATGCGTGCCGGCCATCGACGAGGGCATCGGCGAGTTGATCGCCGCCCTGAAGGAGACCGGTCAACTTTCGAACACGCTGGTGATCTACACCGCAGACCAGGGATTCGCGATGGGTGAGCACGGGCTAAGGATGAAGATCGCCCCGTACGACGCAAGCTATCGCTCGCCGCTGATCGTTTCCATGCCCGGTACGGTCGCCGCCGGAAAAGTGTGTAAGCAGACGCCGAACGCTCCGGATCTCGTCGCCACCATCTTTGCGGCCATTGGTGTAAAGCCGCCGGACGGACTGCACGGCCGTGACTTCAGCCCGCTGCTGAAGAACCCCGCCGCTGAGTGGCCGCACCCATGCCTCTTCGAGCACACCGGGCACGATTTCGGCGACGACGTGGCGGAGATGTTGCGCGATAATCCACAAGGGGCCATTTACCAGGAGGTGCCATGGTACACTGCTGTCGTCCACGACGGCTGGAAATACATCCGCCACCTCAAGCCCGGCGTGCCCGACGAACTCTACGACCTTGGTTCGGATCCGGAGGAATTGCAGAACCTAATCGGCGAGCCAAAGCACGCGGATCGACTGGCTCGCCTCCGCAAAGCGTTGGTCACGGAGCTGAAGCGGACCTCCGCTCCCACGATGATGCTCCCACCGATACGGCAACCCGAGCAGAAGTGATGAGTCGCTCACACCGTCGCGGTTTGCAATGGAGCGTCGATGGCTGCTTCCTCTGGGGGTCGTGGAGACGCAGGAGTTTTTGACGCGGGCGTGACTGGCTCAGTTCAGCTCATATGGGACGCGATAACTTGACATGTACACGCCTTCAATGAAAATGGAAGCGGACGTATATCGCCGGTGTGCCATGACGACCTCGACGACCCCCCTGACCCTGTTGGAGCGATTGTGTGCCAACCCCGATGACGCATCGTGGGCCAGCTGGGTGTCGCTTTACAATCCCTGGCTGGAACGGGTGTTGCGGCACGCGGGAGTCGCCGATGGTGACGTCGACGACCTAAGGCAGGAAGTCCTGGCGGTGGTCGTCCAGGAGATGCCCGGATTCGAGCACAACGGTCGCGCCGGCGCCTTTCGGCGCTGGCTGCGAAATATCGTCGTTAACCGTGTGCGAGGCTTTTTCCGGGCGCGGCAATCGACCGCGAGTCGGATGACCGAACAGGAATCGTGGAGTCACGTCGCGGATCCGATCGCCGCGCTCGAGGATTATTGGGAGCGGGAACACGACCGGCACGTGATGAAAGAGTTGCTCGCGCTGGTGGAAGCATCGTTTTCGCGGTCGACATGGTTGGCATTTCGCCGGCAGGTGGTCGACGGGCTGCGCGCGGCGGCGGTGGCGGCGGAGTTGGGCATTTCGGTGAACGCCGCACTTTTGGCCAAGTCGCGCGTCCTGGCCCGGCTGCGGGCCGAGGGGCGACTCCTTCTTAACGACTCTTGAACCGACGCCCATGGCCGACTCCCCGATCTGTGTCGCCAGTGAGTGGTCGCTCGCCGCTCCGCACCCCGAGGACTTGGCGTTACGCGCGTTCGCGGCCGGCAGGCTGCCGGAAGCCGAGATCGATTTGATCGCCCACCATCTGGCCGTGTGCGGCTTGTGTCGTGATTACGTCGATCAAGCCCCCAACGACGCAATGGCCGAGTTGGCGCGAGGCGCCGCGTCGGGCGGGACGCCGCGGCTTCGGCTGCAAGCCGGTTACGAAATCATGGAGGTCCTGGGGCGTGGCGGCATGGGCGTCGTGTACCGGGCGCGGCAATTCGATCTCGACCGTGTGGTGGCATTCAAGCAAATCGAGGGCGACGTCAGTCCGGAAGACCTGGCCCGTTTCCGGGCCGAAGCGAGCGCCATGGCGAGGCTGCAGCACCCGAACATCGTGCAGGTGTACGATGTCGGAGAACAAGACGAGCGTCCCTACATCGCTTGTGAGTACGTCCCCGGCGGCGGACTCGACCGGCACTTGACGGGCAGTCCGCTCCCCATGCTCGCGGCCTGCGGATTGGTGGCGACGCTGGCGCGGGCGGTGCAGGCCGCTCACGAACAATCGGTAGTCCACCGCGACTTGAAACCTTCGAACGTTCTGCTCGTCCCGCCAAACGCGCCGAACGTCGGTCCCGACGATGAGCACTTTTGGCAGCTCGTCACTCCTAAGATCGCCGACTTTGGTCTGGCGAAGCTTTTGGACCAGGACGACGGTTGCACCCGGACCGGCGCGCTGCTTGGAACGCCCGCCTACATGGCGCCGGAGCAAACGGGCGGCGCCCACGACGAGGCCGGCCCTCGAAGCGACGTCTATGCTTTGGGCGTGATCTTGTATGAAACGGTAACCGGGCGACGGCCCTTCCAGGGGTCAACCGTCGTCGAGACGCTCGACCTGGTGCGGGCGGCCGCGCCGGTGCCGTTGCGCCGTTTGCGCAACGGCGTACCGCGCGACTTGGAAATCATCTGCATGAAGTGCCTTGAGAAAGAGCCCCGGCGCCGCTACGCGACGGCGGCCGCGCTGGCCGACGACTTGCAGCACCTGCTCGCCAACGAGCCAATCCGCGCTCGGCCCGTGCCCGTAACTGAGCGGTGCGTGAAATGGATACGCCGGCGTCCGGCATGGGCGGCACTGTTGGTCGTTGCCACCTTGGCAATTTGCGGCGCCGTGAGCGGGACGGCCTGGCATGTGCATCGGCTGCGGGACGAAGTTGATCGGGCAAATAAGAATGAAGCCGAGGCGATGCTCAATTTCCGCCAAGGCTACGAGGCTCTCGACCAGGTCATCCGCGAGCTGGGCAGTTCCTCCGCGCGTTCGCCGGCGTGGCGTGAGCTCAACGACCGCATATGGACGAAGTCGCTGGGATATTTCGAAAGCGTGCTCAAGGACGCCGACGAGTCGAATCCCGATGTGCGGATGGCGAAAGGGATGCTGTTGTCGTACGCGGGCAGCGTGCACGAGATTCAGGGTCGGCATGAACAAGCGCTCGAAAACCTGGAGCAATCGAGCCGACGGCTCGAGCTACTAGAGCATGAGCGGCCGGGTAACGACGAGGTCCGCTATCACCTGGCCCATTGCTATTTCTGGCTTGGCATGGCGAAACATGGACTGGGAAAAACGGCAGAAGTCGAGCAGCGCTACCGCGACGTGCTGCACCGCGCGGCGGATCAGGGCGGGCTCGACTTCTGGACCGCCAAACTCGACGCCGGCGAGAGCCACGGCCAATTGGCGTATGATATCGTGCGGCTTGCGTTCCCGCGCGAGGAGCAGCACGACGAGGTGCAAGCGCTTTACGAAACCTATCTGCACCGCGCGCCGGAACTGGAGGGCCTGCAATTCTGGACGGCGTTCCTGTACGACGGCGGCACCGACGAGGAATTGGCCCAGGACCTGGCCAGCTCGCCCGAGTACTTGCAAACGCGCGGCGGCGGCACGAACGACGGTTTCCTCGATGCGCTCTACCAGGATGCACTGGGCCGCGCGGTCGACGCCCTGGCGCGGACCTACTTCGACTCGGCCATGGCCAATGGGGCCACTCGTGCCGACGTGGCAGCGCTGATCTTCGGCAGCGACGAGTACCGCCGCGACCTGGTGTCGGGCTGGTACGAGCAGTTTCTCGACCGGCCCGCCGACCCGTTGGGCCTGGCCGCCTTCACCGCGCAGCTTACCGCGGGACAGCGCGACGAGCAGATCATCGCCGAATTGGTCGGCAGCGACGAGTTCTTCGCGAAAACGGCGGAATGACTTTCCGCGAGCATCGACCGCCGGCCAAGTTGTGGCGTGTTCGCCTTTGCGGCACACGTTATTTTTTTCAACGACCCGCTTAAAGGCTAAGACGGGTTTCCGCAATCTGGAACATAACATGCCACCGGCTTGCCCGGTGGTCTGTGACGCTGGCAGCTACCCAAGGCGGCCGCCATTCCTGTTTTCCATCCCCGATTGCCTTGCCGCTGCCTTTGGCAGCGGCAGGGCAATCGGGTGGGAGGGGAGAGTTCGGCCCGCGGAATCGTAACTGCCAGCG
>Ga0307373_10010145_pt1 | contig 13929 bp, 12 predicted proteins | sample OX2MG_FD_202534 | JGI IMG/M metagenome (GOLD analysis project Ga0307373, IMG submission 202534) | Soil microbial communities from Risofladan, Vaasa, Finland - OX-2 | ecosystem: Environmental > Terrestrial > Soil > Coastal area > Acid sulfate soil | place: Finland: Risofladan, Vaasa | collected... | reverse complement strand
CCGCCGGAAGCGGCGCGGCTCCCGCAACCGAGCCGCCTCCGCCCGGCGGCTGACCCGTCACCACGCTCGGATCGCCGCGCTCCGGCGGGATCATCTGCACACGCTCACGACCGCTCTGGCCAAGACTCACCGCCGGATCGTGGTCGAAGACCTCAACGTCCGCGGGATGCTCGGGAACCGGCGGCTGGCCCGGTCCCTGGCCGACTCTGGCTTTGCCGAGTTCCGCCGTCAGCTCGCCTACACGTGCGGGTGGCACGGGAGCACGCTCGTCACCGTCGACCGCTGGTTCCCCAGCGCGAAGCGCTGCTCTGCCTGTGCGACCGTCACGGCCGCGCTATCGCTCCGAGAGCGGACCTACCAGTGCGACGCCTGCGGCCTGGTCATCGACCGGGACCGCAACGCCGCGATCACCCTCGTGTGGTGGGCCGCCCCCCCCGTCGTCACCGCCGGTGCGGCGGAGACGGAAACGGCCTGTGGAGCCGCCCGGAAGCCCAGGCCGCGCCTGGCAGGTGGCTGGGAAGCAGGAACCGGGATCGCCCCGGAGCCCACCGGCTCGACCGGTGGCCATCCCTCGGTGTCACCATTTGTCACCGCAGGATGAACGGTCGTCCACGCTTCCGTGGCGGTCGACCGCGGACTCGATCCGCGCCAAGCAGGGCGGCCCCTCCGAGCGCTCGGTCACGTGGGACCACGGCGGCATGCCCGGCGGACCACCACAGGACAACCGGACCGCTCCCAGCACCCTCGCGCTGGGCGGGGCCGCGCTCCGGTGCCCGTGGGGGCTGGTCGCGGCTCTATCCGGCGGAGGGATCCCGGTCCTCGCCCGGCAGGCCACCGCGCTGGCCCACGCCCTCGACACGTCCCTCATGGTCCTGCGCCTGCTCCGCACGAACAGCGTGGTCCGCGTTCCCTGGGTCGATCTGGTGCATGCGCCTCCGGGGCACCGTGGACCGTCGACGGTCGTGATCCCCAGCACGCTGGTCGTCGGTCCGGTCCACTGACCGGCCCTTGAGGCTCTCCCAGCGTGGCCGGCAGGGGAGCCCCGCGGACCACCCGGGCTGGACCGGATGCGGACGGGCTGGCCGCCCGCGCCGAGACGACCGGTCCCTCCCAGCGAGAATGGCGGCGGTCGCGGCTGACCGACCTCGCCACGCCTCCTGCGCCAGGGCCCGGGCGCTCGGCTCCGCGACGCCGGTCGTCGACGCCTCGGCAGCGGCCGCGGCGGTTGCCGGCGGCGGCTCGATGGGCGACCGGGAGCACCCCTCTCCGTGGCAACCCCCGCGGCGCCGGACGGACGCCGCCCGAGGCTGCCGGGGCCTGCTTCGCGAGCAACCCCGGGCGGCGCGGTCGGCGCGGACGTGGCGCCGGTGGCCCACGCCGACCTCGGCGGGCCGCCGATCGGGCTCATCCTGGACCCGCCCGTCGAAGCGCGGGGCCGGGAGCTGCGCCGCGCGGTCGGGTGCTGCAGGCCGCCGGTCAGCGGCGGGCGCTCTCCCCGCCGGTTGCGGTCGGAGCGGTGCGCCGCCGTCCCGCCGGCGGCGACGCACGTGGGCGTCATCGACCCGCTCCCCATCCACCCGGCGGGGTGCGCCGCCACGGCGCCCTCACGTCGGTCGCGTCCCCGATGCCGTCGAACCGTACCCAACCCGGCTCGTCGCGCATCGACGACTCGGCGTCGGCGGTGATGGCGGCGGGGAACGCCGCCCGCACGCCTCGGCGACCCGCCGCCGCCCTGCCCGAGGCGCTCGTGCAGGGGGAGCCCATCCGACCGCGCCACTGCCGCCCGTCGGGTCGCCGCATCGCCGCCCGCTCGCACTTCAGCAGTACTCGCAGCCTGATGCTGCGGTGGCCACCTCGCTCACCATCCGAGACGTACCGGACCGCACGCGAGACGAGCTGGCCGACCGAGCGGCGCTGACCGGTCGCTCCCTGCAGGCATACCTTCGGTCGCGGCTGATCGACCTCGCCCCCGGTCCCGATGCCGAGGCCCGGGTCGCTCGCGTCCGCGAGCGCACGTCCGCCATCGACGCATCGCGCAGCGCCGATCGCATTCTCGGTCATCGCGACGTCGATCGGCGGTGACGCGGGTCGTCGTCGCCTCGGCGGTGGTGGCGGCGCTCGTCGACCGCGGCTCGGTGGGCCGATGGGGCGCGGTGCTCCTCCGTGCTGAACCCCTCGCGGCACCCCACCTGATGCCGGCCGAGGCCGCCAACATCCTGCGTCGCGGCGCCCTCGCCGGCCAGATCTCGGCGGACGTCGCGTCCCTGGCCCACGCCGACCTCGCCACGCTGCCCGTCGAGCTCTTTCCGTCTCGGCCGTTCGCGGCGCGAGTCTGGGAGCTGCGCCAGACCGTCACCTGCTACGACGCGTGGCACGTGGCGGTCGCCGAGGCCCTGGCCGCGCGGCCGGCCACCCTGGAGACCGCTGGCTGGCGACCGCGACCGGTCCCGGGTGCGCCATCGAGGTCCCGGCGGCCGGACCCTGACAAGGTGGGCGCGCCGGTCAGTCGCCGGCGCTGCCCAGCCGGTCGCGCTCGGAGAGGTGCTCCACCGTTTCGCCGCTGGCGACGATCGTGCGGGTGACGGCCCGGCCCCCATACACCCAGGTGATGCGGAGCGGATGGGCGCTCCGGTTGGCGAAGCGGTGGGGAACGCCGGCCGCCGCCCAGGTCGCGTCGCCCTGGCCGAGCCGGTGCCGGCGGCCGCCGAGCTCCACCTCGGCGGTTCCCTCCAGGACCACCACCTGCTCCTCGACGTTGTGGTGGTGGAGCGGAAGCGCGGTGCCCGGTGCGAACCGCGTCTCGCCGGTCGTGAGCCGGCCCGCACCCATGTTCCACCGACCGACGTAGGGGAGGGTGACGACCCCGCCGCCGCGGTCGATCGCCGTGATCGCAGCGGCGCGGATCACCATCGAGGCGGGGGGCGGCGCCTCCGGCGCGGCCCCGGCGGCCGGGCTCGGCTGGTCGCCGCTCCAGACGGTCGTGCCGAGGCGGTTCAGCTGGCCCTGGTCCGCCTCCAGGACCTCGGCGGCGGCCTCCCGCCAGCGCCGGAAGTGGACGGTCCGGCGGTGCGCCTCCAGCGCGCCCTGGTCCCGGTACAGCTCGTAGAGCATGAAGCGGTCGGGGTCGGCGGCGTCCGCGATGACGTCGAACCGCACGCAACCCGGCTCGTCGCGCATCGACGCCTCGGCGTCGGCGGTGATGGCGGCGAGGAACGCCTCGCGCATCGACGGCCGCACCCGCAGGGAGACGATCAGCGCCCGCGTGACGTCACCTCCGCCCCGCTGCCGAACCGGGCCGGCGCCGGCGGCTCAGCCCGCCGCCGGGCGGCCGAGCGCGGCCTCGACCGCGGCGGCGGCGGCTCGGGGGTCGTCCACCTCCAGCACCAGGGATGCGAAGTGCTCGTGATCGAGGTCGATGACGATGGCGCGGTCGGGATCGTGGACGTCGAAGAACGTCCAGGTGCCACGGCTCGGGTCATAGAAGGATCCCGCCGTCACCACCCCCGGGATGCTGGTTCCCTTGGCCCTGATCCCGTGGAAGAGGCGGCGGCCGGCCTCGGCGTCCACCCGCGCACCGCGCACGTTGGCGAGCGGCACCTCGATGTGGACCCGGAGCGCCAGCACCCGGTCCAAGCCCTCGATGGCGACGTGGAGACTGCCCTCCACGATCTCGACCTTCGCGGCCATCGCCCCTCCCCGACCCTGCCGCACCGGTGCCGGTCGCCTCCGGCGAGCTTGACGGCTGCAGCCGGCCGGCGTCAACGGTCGGCGCCGGTGGTCGGGGTGCGGTGGCGCCAGGGCCGCGGACGCAGGCGTCCGGGGCGATCGCTTCCACCTGGGCGTCCCGAGCCCGCGCCGCCGTGGCGCCGGCGTATCGTGGCCGCTGCGCCGCCAGCTCCAGCCCACCACGCGCTCCGGACCCATCACCCACGTGAAGCTGCTCCACAACATCGGACGCCTCGTCACCGGCACCGACCGCGGAGCCCTGGAAGGCGCGGCGGTGCTGGTCGAGGACGGCCGGATCACCTGGTACGGAGGGGGCCGACCGGGGGCGCCCGCCCCCGCCCAGCCCCTCCGACCGCCGGTGCGGATGCTGGAGGCGGCGGGGCCCGACGGGCCCGAGGAGGTCGACTGCGGCGGACGCTTGCTGACGGCGGGGCTCATCGACGCCCACACCCACCCCGTGTACGCCGGCAACCGTCATGCCGAGATCGCCTCGCGAACGGCGGGCGAGAGCTACGCGGCCATCGCCGCCGCCGGGGGCGGGATCGCCAGCACGGTGGCGGCCACCCGCGCCGCCGACCCCGCCGCCCTGGGGGCCGACCTGGAGGCACGCCTCGGCGACTGGCTCCGCGGTGGGACGACCACCGTCGAGGCCAAGACCGGCTACCACCTGGAGGAATCCGGCGAGCTCCAGGACGTCGCCCGGCTCGTCCGCCTCCGCGACCACCCCGGGCTGCCGCGGGTGGTGACGACGTTCCTGCCCGCCCACGACCTCCCTCCCGGCTGGGAGGGGACGCGCGACGCCTACGTCGAGGCGGCCTCGACCTGGTCGCCGCAGGCCGCCCGCGCCGGGGCCGAGTTCTGCGACGTCTTCTGCGACCGGGGTGCCTTCACGGTGGCGGAGTCGCGCCGGGTCCTCCTCGCCGGACGGGCGGCCGGGCTGCGGCTCCGAATCCACGCCGACGAACTGGAGCGCACCGGGGGGTCCCAGCTGGCGGCCGAGCTCGGCGCGGTCTCCGCCGACCACCTGCTCCGAGCGGAGGCGGTCGATGCGGGAGCGCTGGCCCGCGCCGGGGTCGTCGCCACCCTGTGCCCGGTGACCGCGCTGTCGCTGCGCTGCGCCCCGCCCGCCCGGCTCCTGCTCGACGCGGGGGTCACGGTGGCGCTCGCCACCGATCACAATCCGGGCACGTCGGGGACCACCAGCATGAGCCTCGTCATCGCCCTGGCGGTGGCGGAGCTCGGGCTCTCCGTCGACGAGGCGCTCATCGCCGCCACCCGCGGCTCGGCCGCCTCGCTGCACGTGGGCGACCGCGGGCGCATCGAGGTGGGCCAGCTCGCCGACTGCGTCGCCTGGGAGGCGGAGCACGAGGGCGCCTTCGCCTGGGCGATGGGGCTGCGGCCGTGGCGGGTCTGGCGCGGCGGCGAGCCGGCGGAGGCTGGCCCGAGCCGGGCGGGGTGAGCCCCGCGCCCGGCCCCGGCGGCGGGTTCGCGCGCGGCCGGGGCCGGTGGCGCCGCGACCGGGCCAGGCGGACCCCTGCCCCCGGCCGGGGCGGCCGGACCCGGGTCGCTCGCGCCCGTGTAGGCTGGGCCGCGCCCCTGCGGGGACGAGGAGCAGACATCAGCGGGAGGACCTCGACGATGGCGGACCAGCCCAGCTTCGAGCGTGAGATCAAGGTCCTGTTCCGGGAGTCGGATCGGGACGCCATGGAGTCGACCTTCGACCTCTGGGACGCCGCCGACGTGAGGGAGAACGCGGCCGCGATCCTGGAAGCCGTCGAGCAGGGCTCGATGCCCTGTGACGGAGCCTGGCCCGAGGAACGGGTCGGCCTCCTGCGCCGGTGGGTCGACTCCGGGATGGCCGATTAGGCGCGCCAGCCCAGGCGCAGGCCAGGACGCCACGGTGCCCGGGGGATGAGGTCGGCCAAACCCCAGCTGGTGGTCATCGGCGCCGGCGCCGCCGGCGACGCCGCGGTCGCCTCGGCTCGGGCGTCCGGCTACGACGGCAGCGTGGTCCTGGTCGGCGCCGACCGGCACCGCGCCTACGAGCGGCCGTACCTGTCCAAGGAATACCTGCGCGACGAGGTGCCGATCGACCGGGTCTTCCTCCACGAGCCCGACGCCTATGCGCAGATGGACGTGACGTGGCTGGGCGGGCGGCGCGCGGTCGGGGCCAGCCGGGAGGCGGGATCGGTCCACCTCGACGACGGCAGCTCGCTCCACTTCGACCAGCTGGTCCTGGCCACCGGCGGCTCCCCGCGCTGGCTGCCCGGCGTTCCGCGGGCGGCCAACGTCTTCACGCTGCGGACGCTCGACGACAGCACCGCGCTGCGGCAGGCGGTGGCCGAGAGCCGGCGCCTGCTCGTCATCGGTGCCGGCTTCATCGGCGCCGAGGTCGCGGCGGCGGCGCGGATGATGCAGAAGGAGGTCCTGCTGGTCGAGATCGCCGCGGTGCCCCTCGGTCGAGCGCTGGGCGAGGAGATGGGCGAGGTGTATGCGGCGATCCATCGCCGACACGGCGTCGACCTTCGCACCCGGACCTCGGTGTCGCGGTGGCTCACCCGCGGGGACCGGATCGAGGCCGTGGAGCTCGCCGGCGGCGCCCGCGAGGAGGTCGATGCGGTCCTGCTGGCGGTCGGCATCGACCCCGAGCTCGACCTCGCCCGCGATCTGGGGCTGCCGCTGGGTTCGGGCGGGGTGCTGGTCGACGCCGCCCTGGAGGCGGCTCCGGGCATCCGCTGTGCGGGGGACATCGCCGCCCATTTCCACCCGACCTTCCGGCGCCACCTGCGGGTGGAGCACTGGCAGGTGGCGCGGAAGCAGGGCCAATCGATCGGGCCGGCCCTGGTGGGACCGGCCCGCCCCTACGCCGAGCTGCCCTGGTTCTGGTCGGACCAGTACGACGTCAAGCTGGAGTACCTCGGCCACGCCCCGAGCTTCGACCGGACCGTGTGGCGGGGCGATCGCGAAGGCGGGACGTTCTCCGTGTTCTACCTCGAGGACGGGCTGATCGAGGCGGTTCTGGCGGTCAACGACCGGCGCACCATCCGGTGGAGCCGCTCGCTCATCCCACGGAGACGGCCGGTCGACCCGGCCACGCTCGCCGACACCGCGACCGACCTCCGGGAGCTGGCGCGGAGCGAGGCGTGAAGCCGCTCCGAGCGGGATCCGCCTCCGAGAACGGAGGCAGCGCACCACAGGCCGATCGGGTCGGCCGCGCCGCCCGGTGTCGGCGGGGCCCGGGCGCTCCTCGAGCGCGTGTCTGACCGCCGACGTGCGGCGCACGCTGCGGGAACGCGGATCCCGCCCGAGCCGGCGCCGGTCGAAGACGGCCGACGTCGGCGCCGCACCCCACCCGCCGGCCAGATTGCGGCGGCGCTCGACCCAGTCGGGGCGGGTGGCTCCATCGCTGGCCACGAACCCGCTCGACGTCGACCCCAGGGGCCTCGGGCCGGCCTTCCCAGGGAAGCCGACGCCGGCGCCCCACGAGCTCACCGCACGCCACGCGCGCACGAGCAGGAAGGTGGGCGGGCTGACCCATGCCGGCGCCGTCCGCGCAGGAAGCGATCCTCGGTCCCGCCCGCTCGCCAGGCCGGTGGCGTCGCTGGGCGGCCGTAGTGACCGAGACCCGACGATGCCAGCGCCGCGACGGGGTCGCTGGCAGCAGAGGGCCGGACCGCCGCGAGCGGGGCCGGCTCGGCTGCCGCCAGCCCACGGCCCAACGAGGATGGCGGCCCTCGCCGAGTGCGCCGGACCGGCGAGGGGCCCGGCGTCGGTTTCGACGTGGGCGCGAGCCGCCGCCATTCCGATCATCCGTCGAGCACGTGGCCGGGGATGGACGCCTCGGGACGGCACCGCCGGTGACCCCGCGGCGGTCCTCGGGGGCCGTCGGCCGCCCCGCGTTCCGAGGAGTATCATCTCGACTTCGAGATGCAGGAACTGCAATTCGAGGTGGGCGCAGTCCCGCCCGACCTGGAGTCCGGGCTCGGCCGCCTCGAGATGCGGCTGGCTGAGGCGGAGCGGTCGCTCAAGACGGCGGCTCAGGAGCTCAGGCGAGCCCGCGAGGCCTGCCGGGTGGGGAACCTGCGAGACCTGCCGAAGACGCTCGCCGCGGCCGCGTCGGCGGCCCAGACGCACGCGGCGTGCGCCGGTGACATGGCTGGGTCCTGGAGCCTTGGAGCGAGCGACCACCTGGCGTCGGGCCGCTACCTGGCCGAGGTCGCCGACGCCGCCGCAGGGGCTGGGGTAAAGGGGGTGCGGGAGGTGGACGGCAAGCTCTACAGCTTCCCGTACATCGTCCGGGTCGAGCCCAGGGAGCTGACCGTTCGGATCGGGAAGAGACGGCATCGCGGTCTCCGGCCCTCCCACCTGGCGCAGCTGCTGAAGGCGGCCCAGTCGAAGCCGGCCAAGGACAATCTCGGGTCCGTCCTCCATGCCGTGGAGCGCGCCTACCTGGCCCTGGTGCAAAGAGAGCTGGGCAAGGCGATCCCGCTGGTCGAGATCCACGCCCTGCTCACCCTGATGCCGGGAGCCGGGAGGGACTACACCCTCGACGACCTGGTGATGGACATGTACCGCCTCGACCTCGACGGGCCCCACCTGACGAGGAGCGGTCTGCGGATGGACCTGCCGGCGAGCACCTCCGCCAGGGGCGGCAAGGGCATCCGCTTCGTGACCCGGGACGGTGAGGAGAAGCTCTACTCGACCGTGCGCTTCCAAGCGGTGGCGCGGTGACCGACCTGGAGCTCTCCGCCGGAGCCTGGCTCGAGGTCCTGGAGCGCGACTACCTGGCCAGCTATGTCCGCGAGGGAGGCGCGGCGGTGAAGGTCGCGGTGACAGCCCCGGATCGGGCCGCAGCCCTGGCTGCGTCGATCGGCCGGGCCGGACAGCGGCACGGATTCGTCACTGCCCAGGTCGATCAGTCCGTGCTCCGCCTCTACGCCATGGACCGGCTCTTCAACGCGGTTGCCGCTCAGATCGACTGGGACGGTCTCGCCGTCACCTTCATGCGGGCCGCCCTCGAGGCGCACGGGTACCAGCTCCCCGACGGCAGCTCCACCGCCGCCGAGGTGGCCCGGCTCAACGGCGTCGACCCGGCCCAGGTCTGGATCCGGTGCGAGCAGATCCTCAGCCGCGACGTCCTCCATGCCTACGCGATGGCCAAGGACTTCCGGTTCGCCATGAACCAGCTCTGCCTGGCGGTGGTCGCCGGCGACGACCTCCAGCGGGAGACGGCGGAGCGGGTCAAAGAGTGGCTCAGGGGCGAGCTGGCAGGGGTGGGAGCGCTGCGCCGGGCCATGATCGTGGAGAAGATCAACCGCTACAGTGCCCGGGCCATGCTCAACTCCGCCGCCGAGTGGATCGGGATGGCGGGCAGGTCCGGCCTGCTGGTGGTGGTGGACGTGACGCGCTTCGCCACCCCGGGGCCATGGATCGGCCGCGACGGCATCCAGACCCGGCCGCCCAGCAAGATCGCGGTTTCCGACACCTACGAGATGATGCGCCAGTGCATCGACGGGACCGACGAGGTGAGCGGGATGCTGCTGGTGTTCCTGTCGAGCCCGGAGTTCGTGACCGACGAGCGGCGGGGGATGAAGTCCTACCCGGCGCTGGAGATGCGTCTCATGGACGACGTGCGCGACGGCTCTCGCGCCAATCCCTTTGCCCCGATGGTGCGGATCACCTCGGCATGAACCAGACCGAGCGACGGGCGATCGAGGCACTGCGGGCCGGCGTGCCCAACCGCGACGCGGTGCGGCACCTGGGCACCGATCAGCGCGCCATCGAGAAGCGCTTCCTCGACGCCCTCAGCCAGGTGGCGTCCGAGCGCCGCGTCGGTCGTGAGCTTCCCGGCCTGCTCGTCAGCGGCGACTTCGGCGCCGGCAAGTCGCACCTGCTGGAGTGGCTGCAGCACATCGCCTTGGAGCAGAACTTCGCCTGCAGCAGGGTGGTGATCAGCAAGGAGTCCCCGCTGGGGCAGCCCCACCGCATCTTCCGTGCCGCCATGAACAGCCTGCGAGCCCCGGAGCTGGTCGGCGGTCTGGAGGAGATCGCACACCGGTTGCGGCCGGACTCCCAAGCCTACGCGGAGATGTCCCGCCAGGTGCAGAGCCAAGCGGCTGGGTTCGACCCGCTGTTCCAAGCCACCCTCCTGCTCCATGAACGGGTGAGCGACCCCGAGACGCTGAGCAAGATCATTGCGTTCTGGCGCGGCGACCGCATCGACGTGGGCGAGCTCCGCCGGGGAGTCCGGGCGCTGGGGTCCGCGATCGCGGTGCGACAGCGGCGGATCGCGGATCTCGCCCTGCCCAGGTTTCGCTTCGCCGCCAACCTGATCGCCGGAGCCGGCTACTCGGGGTGGGTGATCCTCCTCGACGAGCTGGAGCTGGTCGCCAATTTCTCCCTCACCTCGCGGGCCGGCTCGTACGCGACCCTGGCCACCCTGCTGGGTCTGCTGACGGACGCGTGCATTCCCGGCGTGTTCGTGGTCGGTGCCGTGACCACCGACTTCGGACTGGTGGTCTTCGATGGCCGCCGGGACCAGGAACGGATCCCGCAGCGGCTCCATGATCGCCACCAGGAACTGCTGCCGGCGGCGGAGGCGGGGATGCAGGCATTGACGCCGACGTCGGCTCAGCACATGAGTCTGGAGCCGCAGGATTCGGATGCCCTGGCGCGCACCCACGCCACGGTTCGGGCCCTCTACGCCACCGCCTACGGGTGGCCCCCTCCCCCGGACGGGCTCCAGGTCCGCGAGCGGTCGATGCGGATGCGCCAGTACGTCCGCGATTGGATCACGCGCTGGGACCTGGTTCGGCTGGACCCCACCTACCAACCGGACATCCTCACCGAGGACTATGTGCCCGATCTGCGTGAGCGACCCGAGCTCGAGCCGGATTCGGCGGAGGCGCCGGCCGAGAACGACAGCGCTTGACGATCCCCTTCCGCGACGCGGCGGAGCTCGAGGCCGGCGGCAACGCCGCCTTCCTCCGCATCACCGGCGGCGACCGCCGGCGGGCGGCCGCCCTGCTCCAGGTGAACGGTCGGGGCGAGCCGATCGAGTTCACGTTCAATCACCTGGACCTGCCCAGCGGCCCACTCTGGCGGCCGCACGACCTGGCCCACTGGGTGGCGCGGGAATTGACCGCCAGTCTGCTGCAGGCGGCCCAGCGCAGTCCGTTGGTGCTCCTGTGCCTGGCGCGTGAGGTCCCACCCGGGCTGTTCCGCGACGACCTCCTGGTCCAGCTCCCCGTCTGCCGGGTCGCGACGCGGGACGAGATGGCCGGGCTCGACCGGGGCGAGGTGGCCGAGGAGCGCCGCGTGACGGACGAGACGGTCCACCTGTTCTGGCGCCCGGCCCCGGCCCCTCCCGAGTCGCCGCCGCGGCGGCTGCTGGAGAGCCTGGTGACCAGAGGGCTGGTGCTGGAGCCGTTCGAGCGGGTCCTGGCCGGCATCCACGAGGCGCTCGCGGACCAGGGGAGCTGATGGGAGGGATCCGCTGGGATGGTTGGCAGGCCCGGCGGGGCGCGCCCGTCCGGTGGCCGTGGCGGCGCCAGCCCAGGGCCGGGCGCGCCCGCCACCTCACCCTGGACCGGCCACGACCGGGCGCCTCTGCCACGTGGTCCACGCCGCGGCCACGACCGGCGACGACGCGGACCGTCACCGGGGTGGCCGGGGAGGCCCAGAGCCTGCTCCTGCGCCCTCCGGCCCGGTCCGGGGGCGGAGCCGCGGCGGGGCCCGGCACGGGCGGCCAGGCTCGCACGCGTGCCGGCCCGAGGACGCCGAGGATGCCTGCCGGGCCTTCGGCCACCAGCGTCGCGACGACGCTGCGGGCCCGGCTGCTCGCGGTCCTCCAGCCGCCACTCGACCTGCTGCTCGCTCGACCGGGTCCGCTGGAGTGGCCCAGCGACCTGATGCCGTTCCAGGTCGAGGGACTGCGGCTGCTGCTGGAGCGCGATAGCCTGCTGCTCGCCGACGAGATGGGCCTGGGGAAGACGATCCAGGCGCTGGCCGCGCTCCGGATGCTGACCCTCTCCGGTCAGCTGGCCAGCAGTCTGGTGGTCGTGCCCGCCAGCGTCTTCGGCCAGTGGCGGGAGCATTTCGGCAGATGGGCGCCGGAACTCCGCCTGTCACCGATCCGAGGGGGAGCTGACGAGCGGACGGCCCAGTGGCGCACCCCCGCGCACGCCCATCTGGTCAGCTACGACACCCTGCGGGCGGATGCCGCGCTGGCTCGGGAGCGGGTGTGGGACCTGGTCGTGATCGACGAGGCGCAGCGGATCAAGAACCCGCAGGCCGAGGTCGCCGGCGTGGTCCAGGGCCTGCCGCGCCGGCGCGCCTGGGCCCTCACCGGAACCCCGCTGGAGAACAGGGTCGAGGATCTGGCCTCGATCCTGGGATTCGTGAGTCCCCGACCGGCGGATGCCGTCCCCGGCCCGATGCGGTCAGGGATCGAGCTCCGCGACCGTCTCCGCGATCTCCAGCTCCGCCGTCGCAAGCAGGACGTGCTCCCCCAGCTTCCACCGAGGACCGTCACCGACCTGACCCTGGACATGAGCTCCGCGCAGCGGGTCGCCTACGAGCGGGCGGAGCGCGACGGTCTCCTCCGCCTGGACCGGCTGGGGAGCGCGGTCGCCATCGCCAACGTGCTGGAGCTGATCCTCCGGCTGAAGCAGATCTGCAACTTCGACCCCGAGACCGGCACGTCGGTCAAGGCGGACGACCTGGAGGGCCGACTGGAGTCCCTGGGAGCAGGCCAGCGGGCCCTGGTCTTCTCCCAGTTCACCGACGGCCGATTCGGGACCGCCGCGATCGCCGGTCGCCTGGCCCGCTTCCGCCCGGCGGTGTACACGGGGGAGCTGCATCCGCAGCAGCGGGACCAGCTGGTGCGGCGGTTCCAGGAGGGGGGCGATCACCAGGTGATGATCCTGTCGCTGCGCGCCGGCGGTCAGGGGCTCAACCTCCAGGCGGCCTCGTACGTGTTCCACTTCGACCGCTGGTGGAACCCGGCGGTCGAGAGCCAGGCCAGCGACCGGGTCCATCGTCTGGGGCAGGCGCAGCCGGTCCACGTGTACGCGTACACGATCGAGGGCTCGGTGGAGGAGCGCATCCGCCACGTCCTGACCGAGAAGCGGGCCCTCTTCGAGCGGGTGATCGAGGGGGCCGGGATCGACGTCGGCCGTCTCTCCCGGGAGCAGCTCTTCGGCCTGGTCGGGCGGCGGCCCCCCGCCCGCGAGCCCGCCGGGCGCCGTTCCGGCTGAGGTCGAACGGCGGGTCGGTCACCTGCTGGAGCGGGCCGGAGACGTGGTGGCGTCACGGCGGCCCCGCACGACGGCGGGATCGCCCTCATCGCCACCGAGGCCACGGCGAGCGGGCTCGCCCGCTCCACCCTCCACGTCCGATGCACGTCGTCAGCGCGGCCGGTCGGGGTGGAGGTGGCGCGGGAGCTGATCGGTTCACTGCCAGCCGCGGCCGGGGAGGTGGGAGTGCTCGCCGCTCGAGCGAGTTCACCGCGGCGGCGGCCGAGCTGGCGCGCGTGCGCGGGATCCGGCTGTGGAGGCCTCCACACCTGTCGCGACTGGAGGGCGAATGACCGGCGGGGGCGCCGTCTCGGGCACGGGTGGAGCTGGGAGCCGGCTCGGCCCGGGCGGCCGCGGGTCGCACCCGCCGCCGCTCGGCGACCAGGGCCTCCCGTCGCCGTCCGGGCCCGCGACCCCGAGGCCGCCTGCGACCGGCGGCCGGTGGGCGGACCACGCCGGGCGCAGCGCCGCCGCCTGCGGCCCGGCGTCGATCGACGGGGGACCCACGCCGCAGCGGCAGCCGACGCGGTTGGGCAGGCGCCTGGCGCACCCGCCGGGCTGGGAGGCGGGATCCCGTCCGGACCCCGATGTCGTGGAGGGCCGGTCCGTCACCGTCCTCGGCCCGGTCGACGGGCGGCCGGCGGCGCGGCGCCGGACGACCGGCACCGCCGCGACGGAGCCGGCCCTGCGCGTCTCCCTCGCGACTACGCCGCAGCGCCGGGTCGACGTCGGACCGGCCGCCCCGGACCTTCGGCAGGCTCCTGCGGCGGGGACCCCCCCGGGCGCGCCTGGCGCCGGGCGTCCAGCAGCCGCACCGGGGGCACCGACCGGATGACGGGTCGGGTGGCTCCGGCGGATCGAGCGGCCGCCCGCAGCGGGCCGTCGACCTCCGCGCTCCGGCCGACGT
>Ga0307373_10010144_pt1 | contig 13931 bp, 10 predicted proteins | sample OX2MG_FD_202534 | JGI IMG/M metagenome (GOLD analysis project Ga0307373, IMG submission 202534) | Soil microbial communities from Risofladan, Vaasa, Finland - OX-2 | ecosystem: Environmental > Terrestrial > Soil > Coastal area > Acid sulfate soil | place: Finland: Risofladan, Vaasa | collected... | reverse complement strand
TCACGACTGATCCTTCGGGCAAAATCACGCAGCTCACGATGAACGGAAAGCCGGCGCAGGCCAGCCCCGGATACGCCGAGCTTGGCATGGAGATGTGGAAGCTTCCGAATAAGGAGTATAAGGCCGGCGACACGTGGACGTACACGGTCCCCCTGAAATCGGGCGGCGCGGCGGATAACGACTCTAACCTGGTGTTCACGCAAACCTACGTCGGGCTAAAGCCGCTCAAAGACCGCTCGCTGACAGAGGTTACCAGCCATCTCCAGGCGCCGGTGACGTTCAAGCCGCGTTCCATCCGGCCGGTCGGGGGCTTCTCGCTCTCCAGCGTTAAGATTCGCTCGGTGGATCAGACCGCCTACTTCGACCCCAACTCCGGCGCGCTCGTCTCTTCTGACATCAGCCTGGCGATGGATCTGGGCGTTCAAATGGGCCAGGGCGACGCTGCAATGGCGATGAGCGTGAAGATGCCTCTTACGGTGAAAACCGAGCTCGTAAAGACGCCGCCCGCGACGGCGCCAGAGACTTCGCCGGCCGCTCCTGCCCCGGACGCGAGTCCGAGTCCGACTCCTGCTCCTCGTCCGGCGGCGCCGGACGAGGCTCCGAAAGCAGACCATGAACCCGCGCCGGGCGCACCGTGACCAGATTATCTCGCTGCTCACTGATTTTGGGCAGCGAGATGGATTTGTAGGTCAGATGAAGGGCGTTATTCTTGGGATCAACCCCCGCGCCCGGCTCGTCGACCTCTCTCACGAGATTCCGCCCCAGGACGTGCGGGCGGCGGCCCTGCTGCTTGAAACGGCGGTCGACGCATTTCCACGTGGCTCTGTCCATCTCTGTGTCGTAGACCCGGGCGTGGGATCCGCCCGGGCGGCCATTGTCCTGCGGGCGCGGGGACAATTCTTTGTGGCGCCGGATAATGGCCTGCTCACTCCAATAATGGCGTGCGCGCCCGGCGAAGTGGCTCGCGCCATCGATCATCCGCTGCTCCGGCGTCCGGAAGTCAGCCGGACGTTCCATGGCCGGGATCTGTTTGCCGTGGCGGCGGCGCGGCTCACGCTGGGATTTCCGTTCGCCCGCGTGGGACCCATTGTCGAATCGCCCGTGCGCCTCCCGTTCCCACGGCCGGTTCGTCGAGGAGCGACTCTTTGCGGCGAGGTGATCGCCATCGACCGGTTTGGCAGCGCCTCCACCAATATCCGCGCGGAAGATCTGTCTGAAGCCGTGGAGATACGCTGCGATGGAATCCCGTTCGGCCCACTGCGGGATTATTATGCGCAGGTCCGGCCCGGGTCGAAGGTAGCGCTTATCAACAGCGCCGGCCGCCTTGAAGTCGCCATCAATGGCGGCAGCGCCGAGGCCCTGGGAGCGCGCGTCGGCAGCCTGATCGAAGTCACGCTGTCGGCGCCGGATAACTCAGAGGATGTTGACGGCGCGCGCGGCGAGAATAGCGACGACAGTGAGGGAAATCGCCGACTGGATCATCATCAACAACTTGGCCCACCGGGAGAGCACGGCGGTATCGGTGGGTGAAAGCGCGGTGCTGGTGTTGAACGCTAAGAACAGGTAATCCACGAATTGCGGCGACCACGACGTGTGGGGATTGGGATCCGCGACCGCCATCGCCATCTGAGGGAATAGAAACGCCCCGTCACTATGCCCCGGGGTCATATCCCGGGCATGCGGTCCCCCGGCGTCCAGCCGCCAGTACCAAAGCGCAAAGACGAGCACGTTGGTCAGCCAGAGAACGATGGCGGACTGGAGCAGTTTTACGGGCTGTTCCTTGTGGGTCGGAACAGCCATCACCAGAAGCGTCACCGACCAGATCATGGCGATAGTTACAACACTTTCCACCGTGTAGCCAATGGCCTGCGTGAGCGCGTGATGACCGCGGCGATGCGCGACCACGACGGGAATGGTCAGGATCGAGACGATCACAAGAACCATCCAGCGTGGGCCGGCCGAAAGGTTTTCAGGCAGCGCCGCATAGAGGCCGCCAACCGCCAGCAGGGCGAGCAGCGACGGCCAGCGCGGCTCGGGACTTTCAAGATCCATCTTCTGGCTCCTGGATCGCTCAGAAAAGATTTGGTCCGGAACGGCGCTCCGATCCTGGTAAACTCACCGGTTAACCCTGCCCAACCCAATCGGGCTGCGCAGCCTCATGCCACCGCGCCCGGATCGCCTGGAACTCTTCTTCGGAGAGCGGGCCGGCGGCCAGCCGATCTGCGTTCTCACGCCAGCGGCCTGGGCGCGTCGTGCCAACGATAGCCGTGCTAACTCCCGGTACAGAGAGCGTGAACCGGAGGGCCATCCCGATGGCGCCACCCATCTCAGGCCGCAGAAAGTCATACTTCAGCTCCTGCAACCGATCCCAGTACGTGAGACCATAGGCGCCTTCCGGCCGGGTCTGATGGCGCCAAACGGCATTCGCGATGGGGCGCTTGGCGATGACGCCCATGCCGTTTGCCCGGGCCGCCGGCAGCGTGAGATCAATCGGCTCCTGGTCCGCGATGCTCAGGGAAGTCTGCAGCGTATCGAAGGCGCCGCAATTCACCGCGTAGAGCGCGTTTTGTCCATCGCCGCTGTAGCCAATGAACCGGGTCTTGCCGGCGTCCCGCGCCCGCTGCAGGACCGCGATCACGTCCCCCTGCCGCAGTACCCGCTCGGAGCAACTGTGGAGCTGCAGCAGGTCCACGCAATCGGTGCGAAGTCGGATCAGGCTGCGGTCAATCGACTTCTCCAGCAGAACCGGATCCCAGTCCGGCAGATCAAACCCGGAAGCGTGGCCGCACTTGGTGAACAGGTAAAACTCCTTGCGGCGATGGGAAATGGCCCGGCCAATCATCTCCTCGCTCGTATTGTAGCATTCCGCCGTGTCGATAACATTCAGCCCGGAGGAAAGCGCTCCGGAAAGCAGCTTCTCCACCGTCTCGAACGGAACACCCTGGTAACCAATTTCGGCGCCTCCAAACCCCAGCGCGCTCACTTCTAATCCGGTCCTGCCTAATCGTCGTTTTTCCACCCGGGGCCTCCTCTTTCTACTCGCCTGGCGCTCGCATTGAGGAATCATCGATTCTTCGTACGGTTCCGCGCTAGATACTATCATAATAACCGGGCTTTGGGCGCCCGCGTACGGGCGCCGATAGCAACTTTGACGACTGGCCCCGTTGTTGCTATAATCTGAGCATACGGCGCATCGAATCGCGCGCATTGCCGGATCGTCTAATGGCAGGACGGATGATTCTGGATCATTTAGTCTAGGTTCGAGTCCTAGTCCGGCAGTTTTCTTGGGGAAGAGAGATCTCTCTCTTCCCTTTTTTGTTTTGGATGCGGCGGCGAAGCGGTACAACCCGGTACAGGCGCCGCCGGAAGGGAGTCTAAAAGACTCCCCCGGCTATCCAATCGATTGTGAGATTCCCATGCCCATTGCCAGTATCAACCCCGCCACGGGCGAAACGCTGCGGACCTTCGAGCCACTCTCCGATCGTGAGCTCGAGTCGAAGCTCGCCTTAGCAGCCGAGACTTTTCAACATTTTCGCCGCGCGTCGATCTACGACCGCGCAGCGAAGATGGCTCGGGCCGCAGACATTTTAGAGCGTGAGAAAGAAGCGCTCGGCCGGCTGATGACCACCGAAATGGGCAAGCCTCTCACAGCGGCTGTGGACGAGGCGGCAAAGTGCGCGCTCGGCTGTCGCTACTACGCGGAAAATGGGCCACATTTTCTATCCGATGAGACGGTGGACGTACCGGGCGCCTGGAGCTTTATTCGTTACCAGCCGGTTGGGCCGGTGCTGGCCGTGATGCCCTGGAACTTCCCATTCTGGCAGGTGTTTCGATTTGCCGCTCCGGCGCTCGTGGCCGGCAACGTGGGGCTCCTGAAACATGCGTCCAACGTGCCGCAGTGCGCTCTCGCCATTGAGGATATTCTGCGCCGGGCCGGATTCCCACCCGGCGCGTTCCAGACACTCTTCATCGGATCGGACCGGGTTCCGCGAATCCTCGAAGATCCCCGCGTGGCCGCCGCAACGCTCACGGGAAGCGAACCGGCCGGCCGGTCGGTGGCCGCCTGCGCCGGCAAGTTCATCAAAAAAACGGTGCTGGAGCTGGGCGGCAGTGACCCGTTTATCGTCATGCCGAGCGCCAATCTGGACGAGGCGGTTCAGACCGCGGTGAAGGCGCGGATTGTCAACAACGGCCAATCCTGCATCGCGGCCAAGCGATTCATAATCGCCGAATCGGTCGCTGACCAGTTTGAAGAAAGGTTCGTGAAAGCGATGTCGACGCTGCGCGTCGGCGATCCCATGGATTCTGGTACCGATGTTGGTCCGCTGGCGACGCCGGATATTTTAGATACCCTGGATCGCCAGGTCCGGGACTCCGCCGCCGCGGGCGCCCGGGTGCTGCTGGGCGGCCAGCGGCTCGATCGGCCGGGCAGCTATTATCCACCCACAGTTCTGACTAACATCCCAAAAGAGGCGCCCGTCTACCGGGAAGAGGTATTCGGCCCGGTGGCTCTTCTCTTCCGCGCCCGCGACGCCACCGAAGCGATCTCGATCGCCAACAATACCAGCTTTGGTCTCGGCGCCGCCGCATGGACCAACGACAAAGATGAACAGGAGCGGTTCATCGATGAGCTTGAGGCCGGAATGGTGTTCATCAACGGCATGGTCGCCTCCGATCCCCGCCTCCCCTTTGGCGGTGTGAAGAATTCGGGCTATGGACGGGAGCTGGGTCCCCAGGGAATCCGGGAGTTTGTCAATATCAAGACGGTGCGAGTGAGGATGTGACGGTGAGAAAGTGTGAGACGGCGCGCATCGGTGATCCTGCGTCTATCAATCGGCGTCTTTCCAACGCGCCATGAGCCGCATCTACCTGGATCACGCGGCGACGACGCCGGTAAGGCCGGAGGCGGAGGCGGCGATGATCCGCTGCCTGGAGCGATTCGGTAATCCCTCCAGCCTCCATGAATACGGACGCAGAAACCGCGAGGTTCTGGACCGCGCCCGCGATTCCCTTGCTGCCGCGCTCGGCGGCCGGGCGTCTGAGATTATCTTTACCTCCGGAGGAACGGAGAGCGATAACCTGGCGCTCTTCGGCGCCTGCCGGCCCGCTTTCCGATGTAACGTCGGAAAGGACCCCAAGAATCATCTTCTGGTGAGCGCCATCGAGCATCACGCCGTTCTTCATGCCGCGCAAGCGCTCGCCGCAGAAGGATTCGAGCTCGAATTGATCCCGGTGGACCGGTGGGGCCGGGTGGACCCTCCCAAAGTGGCGGAGATGATCCGGCCGGAGACCGTTCTTGTGAGCGTCATGCTCGCCAACAACGAGATTGGAACGCTGCAGCGGATCGGCGAGATCGCTGAGATCTGTCATCAACGCGGATGCCTCATTCACACCGACGCCGTGCAGGCTTTCGGGCACGTTCCCTTCTCGGTTCGGGAACTCGGCGTGGATCTTCTCTCCATCTCGGCGCACAAGTTTGGGGGGCCAATCGGCGCCGGCGCGCTGTGGGTTCGGGAGGGCCTTGAGCTCCGCCCGACGTTCTATGGAGGCGCCCAGGAGCGCGGCCGGCGCGGTGGCACGGAGAACGCGCCCGCCATCGCCGGAATGGAAGCCGCGATTTGCGCGTGGAAGCCATCTTTTGAAGAAGAAGCGGCGCGCGAGCGGGAGTTGATCCGGACGCTGTGGAAACCGCTTGAAGCGGCGCCGGGCGTATGGCGCAATACTCCGAATCAGGGAACGCTGCCCAATATCCTGAACGTCGGCTTTCGGGGAATCCGGGCCGAAACACTATTGTTAGCGCTCGATTTAGAAGGCGTAGCGGCGTCCAGCGGGTCCGCATGCGCATCCGGATCGATGGAACCATCGCACGTTCTCCAGGCGATCGGGCTTCCCACGCAGGACGCGCACGCCTGCTTGCGCCTCAGCGTGGGATGGACGACCACGTTCGAAGAGGTGACGGCCGCCGCCGAGATCATCATGGCGGTCGTCAGCCGGATCGGGGCGCGGGAAAAACCCGGATAACCGCGGGAGGACGAGAAAATGGATGAGCAGGAGTCCGAGCGGAAGGGCGGGGCGCGGCCGCCGTCCTCCGTCACTCGTCTCCCGCTCTTCCTCCTCCGTCTCCCACACTCACACACTCACCCTCTCACTCCCACACTCACACACTCACGCACTCACACACTCACGCACTCACACACTCACCGTCCTCCGTCCTCGTTCCGCGCTTTAGAACCCCAATCGTAGCGTTACTACGGACCAGGGGCGAACGGGGACGGTGAGGTTCTGCCCGTGCAGATCGAGCCGCTGTCCGAGCGTCTCTTTCATATCAGCCAGCCAGGCGTGGGCGACCGGGCGGGGAAGCGCAAAATGAACAGCGGCTTCGGTCGGGTTGGCGCTGTCGTTGTAGAACCGGACGATGAGCGCGTTCTGGTCCTCGGACTGCTTCAAGGCGGTCATCACGATTCCCTTGCCGTCCACGCTCATAAACGAGCCGGATGCGGGCAGCGTGCCCGGATGCGCCGGCGCCACTTGAGCCTCTAACGGCGTGTTAAGATCCCATCCCTGCCGCGCCACGTCGGAAGACTGCCATCCACCGTCGTGCGGATAGAGCGCGTAGCGCAGGAAATGATGGCCCACATCGAAAATCGGATCCGGATTTCCGGCCGAACGGATCACCGACATCCGCATCACGCCATCTTTGATGTCGGAGCCGTAGCGGCCGTTATTCAGGAGCGCCACACCAAACTCCGGCCGCTCGGTCACGCGCGGCCCAACGGTGAGAGCGAAGAGATGGAAATGCGGGTTGGTTGGCAGGGTGATCGACGAGATCTCGCCGCTGCGGTTCACCGGAACGCGCACCGCCCAGATATTCGGTGCGCCGCCAGCCGGCCCGGTCGGTACGAATCGGCCAGTCCCGGTGAACGCCGCAGTCTCACCGAGGTCATTGGTCACCCAGTCGGAGAGCGAAACCGGCGCAGGAACTGTTTTGCCGTCAGCGAAATGAACTGAAATCGTGTCACTGACCCCACCGTTACTCGCCGCGCCCAGTAGATATAAGTCGCCGCCCTGGTTCGCGGGGAGTTTGATGGTCTGCCCGCTGGCAACCACCTGGTTGCGCGAGTGCGACGGGTCCGGCACGATGTAGGGAACCCCGTCAATCGTCTCTGTTCCAGGGTGAGGAATAATGTCGGTGGGATAGCTCATCCCCTGGTCGTCAAAGCTGCCCTTCGCAGGATTAGCGGCGGTGCTGAACGCCGTGCCAGTAAACGCCGTTGACAGGTCAACCGGGGTGAGGGGTTCCTGGCTCACGTTCCGGCTCACCTGGTCCACGTCGATCCACTTCAGGCCTACCTCTTCCTGCCCGTTCTCCGGCCGGCTGATCGCCCCAAACGGAATCTCCCACCAAGCCTGTGAGGGCGTCATGCTGGTGTCAAACGCCGTCTTCAGAAACGCGCTGCCCGTCTTAGTGTGCTGTTCCTGCCAATCCGTATCCAGGCTGAAATCCACGCGGGGAATCCCGGGGCGCAGCGTGAGACGATGAACCAGCGTCGATTTATCGTAGGTGTTTGTGATCACCAGCGACTCAGTTCCATCCGGCAGCGTCTCCACCGTCGGAGGCTTCGCCAGGTCGGCGTTCGTGGTGGATTGAATCGGTCCGAGATCCCAGGCGCTCCCACCGCCCTCCCAGAGAATTTGCATCTGGTCGGCCGCGCCGCCCGGCCGGATCAACTCCCGGTGATGCGTTTTATCGTAGATACTCGTAACGACGCCCTTCGCTGGATCGTACGTCACGCGGAAAAGCGCGTTCTCTAAAGTTCCCGCCGCCGGCTTGCTCATGGAAGGGGCGGAAGCCGGCTGCAGCCAGAAGACGCGGTATCCCACAGCCGGAACCGAATCGGCGACAAACTCCACTTGAGTCTGTCCATTGCCGGCGTCGGTCCCGATTCCGTAATGAGCGCCGCCGGACGAGGCGCGCGCTTCGAAATCACCCGGTGGGAGCAGGGTCGAAGCAATCTTAGCTCTGACAACGTCGGTACGCTGCCAGCCCAGTGGATTGTAAACAATGACCGGAACTCCCGCGCCTCCAGCCGTATTCACCATCTGATCCAGCGTCCCGAGTGCGCCGTCTCGAACACCGTTCGCGCGCCCCAGCGCGATCACATCGCGGCTGTCGGCATACAGGTATGAGGGATGGATGTTGGATCCCGCCATGATGTCGTGAAACTGATTCCGAAGCGTGTCGTACCAGGCGAGGTGGAGTGTGTGAACCGGATACGGCCGGCCCATGAGCGCCGCCACTGATGACCATGCTTCGGCCGAATATAGGGTATGCTCGAGCTCACGATTATATCGCTTCGTATCTACGTGAGAGGTATAGCATCCCTGGAAGACCGGGTTATTTTCATCGGAGATCACAGGGTAGCCACCGGGAGGCGCGGCCTTTACGATCCGGGCGAAGGCGTCCGCGGCGGTAGAAAAAGTCAGGCGGGGCATGGCCGGCAGTGAATTGAGATGAATGGCCTCGTTGATGTCGGCGCGGGTTGGCCCACCGCCATGATCTCCCACGCCATAAACCGTCATCCATTCCGGTTCATGCACGCGCGAGGTTTGCGCAAGGATAAAGGCGGGCGTGGCCGGCGTTATCGAGGCGTTGTACCAGGCCGTCTCATTGAAGGCTAAGATCCGGGAGCCATCGGGCGATTGCCACCAGAAGATTGGCACGCCGTGACCGGCCCGACAGAAGTAATAGTAGTCGACCCCGCAGCTCTTCAGGATCATCGGCAGAGTCCAGGCGTGCCCGAAGCTGTCCGGCCGCCAGCAGATGGAGGAAGTAACGCCCAGGTTCTTCTGAGACCAGAGATTGCTCAACATCGCCTGGCGAATCTCCGACTCGCCGGACGGCATATTCATGTCGTTCTCACACCAGCCGTTCAGCGGCTCCCAGAGACCCGCTTTCACCGCCGCCTGAATACCCTTGAAGAGGTCAGGATGCTCATGTTTCATGGCCCGGTAGAGCGTCATCTGCGTTTGCGAGAAATGGAGATCCGGATACTCCGACATTAGCTGCAAGATCGTCATACCATCGTGATACCAGGTCGCCTTGGTCTCGGGCCACTGCCAGAGCCAATCGATATCCGTATGGGCGTAACCGACCAGGCTGTCCTGTAGGCGATGGATCGCCGGGTCACTGAGATCGTTGATAGCCCGGTGAAATTCACTCCGAACCGTCGATGGCTTAGCGGTCGCGAGAGCAGCGGTGTTAATCTCATGCGCCGCTTTGGTTTCTTTCTCGGAAAGGCCGTTCGAAAGGTCGGGCCGCTTCGATTTCACGATCGCGGTCATCAACTCGCTGTCCAAATAGTCCTGCGCCGCGCTCCGGGGAGTCTCAAGTCCGGGAATCGTGAGATCAGCGTTAAACAGCCGGCCCGTGCCCGGTCCATTGATGTCCTTGACGGCGACCAGGTATTTTGTGCCCGGTACAGCGTGATTGGTGAGAATCACGCGGCCGCCATCCCAATGGAACGCCTGCGCCTCTTTGCCATTCACGTACGCGACGCCGTCATCATCCACCGAGAGTTCTAGGACCAATTTCTGCCCGGCGACCGGGGCGCCGGCGAGCATCGTCGGGACCACCACTTCGCGGCGAAACCACGCAACCTCGTTAGCCGCGCCCCACTCATCCCCCACCTTCAATGTCTTCCACGACGAATCATCCACGCTCATCGCGCCGCCATTGGGCAGGTCTCCTTCGTGGAACTTCCAGTTCTCCAACACGCCGGAACCGGCCGCCGGCGTCGCCTTCAGCCAGTCGGCAACCGCCTGCGTCGTCGCAGCCACCACGGGATCGGCAGGTTTTGGCGCGGGGGCAGGCTTCTTCTTCGGCGCCGCGATGAGCGCGACCGGCGCAAGAATTGTCGCAGCAAGAGAGAACAGAGTCAGGGGAACGGAGAGACAATAACGCATTCTGAAGGCGCCTCCTATGGGATAATAAGCGCGGCGATCAGGGACCGGATCAGCGGGGCCATCATCACGCGCTGCAGTCGAGGTTATATTTACTGTAGCGCGAATCTTCAAAGGCGCCACACGCGAGAAGCCGCGCGCACAGCGCACAAACACGACCAGCCTCTGGTCAGAGCAGACTGACTATGGCCGAACAGATATAATCCATGTTGTTCGTGTTCATGGCGGCGACGCAAATCCGGCCGCTGTCCACGATATAAAGACTGTACTCGGATCGAAGCCGGCGCACGGTCTCCAGTGAGAGACCGGAGAATGAGAACATACCCTGCTGCCGTTCGATAAAGCTGAAATCCTGCCGCGCGCCTTTCTCCCGGAGTGTTTTCACAAACAGCCTTCGCATCGAATGGATCCGGGACCGCATGCCGGCCAGTTCCTGTTCCCACCGCGCCCGCAGGTCCGGGTCTCCGAGCACGAGGGCCACCACCTGCGCGCCGTGCGCCGGCGGGTTGGAGTAGTTCGTCCGAATCACCCGCTTCAACTGGCTCCGCACCCGCTGCGCCTCTTCGGCGCTGCCCACCTGCAGCGACAGCGCGCCGACGCGCTCGTTGTAGAGCGAGAATGATTTGGAGAACGAGCTCGAGATGAGGCAGGGGATACCCGCCTCGGCAAAGGCCCGGATCGCATACGCGTCCTCATCGATTCCGGCGCCTAACCCCTGATAGGCGAAGTCGAGGAACGCGATCCGGCTGCGCGTGCGAAAGAGATCTACAACTACCTTCCACTGATCGGCGTTCAGATCGACACCGGATGGATTGTGGCAGCACGCGTGGAGAACCACGATCGAGCCGTCTGGCATTGCTGCGAGAGAGTTCATCATGCCCTCAAAATCGAGACCATGACTCTCCGCATCGTAATAGCGATAGGTATTCACCGTAAAACCAGCGGCTTCAAAGATCGCCCGGTGATTTTCCCAGCTTGGCTGGCTGATCCGGATTTCCCGGCCCGGGAAAAACCGACGCAAAAAGTCGGCGCCGACCCGCAGCGCGCCCGTGCCGCCGGGCGCCTGAATCGTGACCACCCGGCCCTCCGAGAGCAGCCGGGACCCGGGGCCGAGCAGAAGCTCCTGGACCAGGCGGTTGTATGCCGGAGCGCCATCAATGGGCAGGTAGGTACGGGAGCCGGCGTTCTTAAGGAGCCGCTCCTCAGCCTCTCGAACCACGTCGAGAGTCGGTACCTTCCCCGCCTCATCCTGGTATACCCCGACGCCCAGGTTCACCTTCCGGGGATCAGGATCTGCCCTGAACGCTTCGGTGAGGCCCAGAATCGGGTCCGCAGGCGCCTGTTCGATAGTCGCAAATGGAGAAATGCTCATGAATAGTCCTCATCAGGCGCCACCCGGCGCTCACGATTAGATAACGCGGTCTATGAATCCATTTTACAATCAGTGTACATCCGGGGTCTTCCCCGGAGAAACGCCGGCCGCTCACAGATCGTAAATAAAAATCGAAGGATCATTGCACGCGATGTCAAAATGAATCTATGGGCGCCGATCGGCGCCCATGGAGGGAGACATGGCAGAACCTGCGATTATCGATGAAAGCCAGTTCAATGAGCACGATTTCTACCCCGTCCACGAGGAGGACTCAGTGCCAGAGAAACCCCGCCACCTGCGGCAGTGGCATTATATCCTGGGAGCTGCGCAGAGTGAGCGCCTGGATCTATGGGTTACGGGAGATATGTGCCTCTACTGGGAGCGGGGGAACACCCGGAAGTACCTCGCTCCAGACATCGCCGTTATCGCTTGTCGCCCGCCTGTTGAACCGGAAAACGTTTACCTTGCGTGGAGCGATCCGTCCCTGATCTTTGTGGGCGAGATCGGATCACGCTCGACGCTGAAGAGGGACACCGGGCCAAAGGTATCTCTGTATGAACAGAAATTGCGCGTCCCGGAGTATCTCTACGCCGACCCGCCGAAGAAGGATTTCCGATTCTGGCGCATGGTCAACGGAAAGTACGTGCAAATCGAGCCCGACGAACGAGGGCGAATCTGGAGCGAACAACTGGGTCTCTGGTTCGGCTTCGATGAAACCGGATTCCTGCGAATTTATACCGCCGATGGCCGCATGCTGCTCACCCACGTCGAAGAACGGCAGCGCGCCGACGAAGAGTCTCGCCGCCGCCGCGATCTCGAGCGCCGACTGGCTGAGGTGACTGCGGAATTGGACAAACTTAAGGGGTGAAGGATGAGTCAAACGAAACAGCTCGTGCCTCGCGCCTCGTACCTCGCCCCCGTTTTAGGAGATTAAATGAGCGATTTGAACAGTGAACAGGGTGTTTTGAACAGGGCTCAGATAAATCAGTTCTGGCGGGATGGTTACCTCAAGTTTCGCAAAGTGATCGACGACCGTCAGATCGCTTCGCTAACGACCGCGCTTGACCGGGTGATCGAAGATGAGCTGAATCGCGAAGATGATGATGGATTGCCTCCGGAGTTCCGGTATGGCCATCAGCGTGGGGGACAGGGCGGCGCCGATCGCGCGATTCATCAGTTTGTAAATATGTGGAAGGTTGTGCCGGATTACGAAGAGGTCATTCACAATCCCGCGATCACAGGCGCGATCCGGGACCTGATGCGGGTCGATGGGATTAGAATCTGGCACGACCAGGTGATTTCGAAGCCACCGGGCGATAACAAAAAGTTCGGCTTTCATCACGACTTTTACTTCTGGCCGCTGGATCGACCGCGTATGATTACCTGCTGGCTGGCCCTTGACCGGGCGACCGTGGACAATGGCTGTATGCATAATATCCCCGGCAGCCACCGTGACCCCCGATATCAGCCGGTTGGCTGCGATCTTTCGGAGGATATCTTCCTGGCGCCAGAGGCCCAGGGACCGGGTGAACCGGGCAGCCTCTACGATCCGGTGCGAACCTGGGACGTTGACCGGGCGCGGCCTGTGGAGCTGGAACCGGGAGAGTGCATGTTCCATCACTGCCTGAATTATCACATGACTCCGCAGAACGTGACCGATCGGCAGCGCCGCGCCTTCGTGATGATCTACATGCCCGATGGAACCCGCTATAATCGCGCTCAATCGCCGAATCATCCGTGTACAAACTATTTGAACCTGACGGATGGCGCCGTAATGGGGGGGCCGGGTTTTCCTATTTGCGGCGCCTGATTTCGCAAGTGATAGACATTGATGGGAATCCGTTCTACGGAGGCGTCCGAACCGGCGGATTGATCCAGCCCCAACGGTCAATGATGATCAGTCGGAGGCGGTCGGTGGGTATATAACGATAGTTATGCGAGGGTTTGAGATGAGTCAGCGAGAGGTTGAAGGAGTGATGGTGGACGCCACGGCGGCGCCGTCCGGCGACCCGAAGTTTCCCTTCATTGCGACGGGGCAATATCGACTCGGCGGCGCTGATCGCGAGAGCGCCGTCTATGGAATGAGCGAGGCGGAAGCGGTCGAGAATCTGATGACGTTTATCGGCCGCGTGGTACGCTTCGATCGGGGTGAGGGCCGCACACCGCCGGAATAGCGGCGCGCGGTCCGGCGATGTGAGATGGAGTAGTGGCGCGCAGTCCGGCGGCGCTGCACCGTATCAGGTCCGGACCATGTGAGAATCACTGTACTGCTGGCTGTCGAAGAGCGCCTTCGTCTCCGGATGAAGCAAAACATAGAGCGTGTAGATTCCAATAATCGTTCCTACGCCGACAGCCGGGTGGAAAACCAGTCCCACGGCGGCCAGGCCGATTCCTACGATGCGCGCCCACGGACGGTAATGCAGCATCCCGACACCCACTGCAATGCTTGGGACCGAGAAGAGCGCGAACACAGAGAATATCAGCACCCCTGCGGCGCCGATGATGGGCAGCGACGGAAGCGCGAAGAGCCCCAGAACGACAACGGCCACGAAGAGCGCAAACCCGGCCGCGAACACCAGGCTTCCCATAATGATATGCA
>Ga0307373_10010142_pt1 | contig 13932 bp, 9 predicted proteins | sample OX2MG_FD_202534 | JGI IMG/M metagenome (GOLD analysis project Ga0307373, IMG submission 202534) | Soil microbial communities from Risofladan, Vaasa, Finland - OX-2 | ecosystem: Environmental > Terrestrial > Soil > Coastal area > Acid sulfate soil | place: Finland: Risofladan, Vaasa | collected... | reverse complement strand
GGCCAAGTGCGCCGGCTTCGCCACCCAGGCTCCGGGACTGAACGACACGGCGTCCGCGAGGGCGATCGACGTGCGGCACGAGGCGTGGGTGAAGCAACTGCCGCTTGCTTCCGGGGATCTCTGGGACGCGCTCGTCAGGTTCGACACCGACAGCCGCGCGGCGCTGTTCGCGCATTGCGCCGCACTGACGATGAACGCCCTGCACGAACCCTGGAACCGCCGGCCTGGCGCTCTCGCGCACGCCGATCGGCTGGCCCAGGCGGTCGGTCTCGACATGGCAGCGGCGGGCTGGGTGCCGACGGTCGAGACCTTTCTCGGCCGGGTGCCGAAGGCACGCATCCTGGAGGCCGTGCGCGAGGCGAAGGGCGTGCATGCGGCGCAGCTGATCGACCACCTGAAGAAGCCGGAGATGGCGCAGGAGGCCGAACGGCTGCTCGCCGGCACCGGTTGGCTGCCCGAGCCGCTCCGCACGCCGGGCCTGCCCGATGCGGCGGGCGCCGTTGCGCCGACGAATGACGCGGATGGCGACACTGCGGGCGGCGCGGCCACCGACGCGGCCACCGAACTGCCGGCGTTCCTGATCGACGCCGATGATCCCGGCGAGGATGCCACGGATGCCGACGCCGCCGCCATCGAGCCGCAGGCCATCGCTGCGGAGTGAACGCGGATGGCCCGGGGCGTCCCGCCTCGGGCCATCCGACCCGAAGCCTCCCCCAATCTTCAAGGATCGATCCCATGACCAACGATCAGGACGACACCCTCGCGCAGTACGAGGCCCAGGACCGCCTGCGAACGCAGGTGGCGCGCGAGGTGACACCGCTCAACAAGACCGCACTGTTCGATGCGCTCGGGAAGGCCGGCATCCGGCTCGTTACTGTTCACTTCGACGGCGCCGGCGACTCCGGACAGATCGAGAGCATCGACGCGTTCGGCGTGGACAGCACCCCCACTGAGTTGCCCGAGGGCATGATCGAGATCCGCTCACCGCTCGGGGATGGAAGCGGCGTGCAAACCGAGACCATGCCGGTGCACGACGCTGTCGAGCGGCTGGCCTACGACTTTCTTGAGGAAGTCCATGACGGCTGGGAGAACGAAGACGGTGCGTATGGCGAGTTCGCATTCGATGTCGCCGAGCGCGCCATCCGGCTCGAATACAACGAGCGGGTCATGACGACCTCCTATTCCGAGCACGCGTTCTGAGGAGGGATAGATGGCGCACCCATACCATCATGCCCTGTCCTCCGCGCGCCTTTGGGGCGGAGTGGCAGACGACTATCTTCCCCTGCATTCCTGGTTTGATGAGTCGAAGATGCTGACGGCGGACTTCCGCCACCGGGCGCTCCGCCATCATGCCGAGGGCATCTTCATGCTGGAGCGCTTCTTCGGATCCACGATCATCCTCTCCACCGAACGAATCGTGCCGGTGCGGCTGATCGGCGAGCAGCATGTGCGCGAGGATCTCGGCTTCATCCCGAGCTTCGCCGATTGGGCACGCCGCATCCGCCCGGAGCCGTGGATGGGCCGAGCCCAGCCGATCCATCGAGACGTCGATCCCTTCGCGGCGACCGCCTGACCGTCACCCAGGCAGGTCCTCGCTTCCTCTCTCACTGAGCCCGGCCCACGCCGGACTCTGCGCTTTCGGAGATCCCCTCATGGCCGATTATTTCACCCCGACGGTGGTTCAGCCGACGATTCCGATCGCCGACATGACACCGCTCGAGCGGCTGCTTCTGACGCGGATATTCGAGGCGGAACCGGACGGCGACGGCCTCTACATCTTCGCCGAGGAAGGCCCGGCGGACATGATCACGGTGAACCGCAGCGAGCTCGATGCCGCTCTCGCCGACTCTCAGGCCGCCGACAGCGCGGCGAACACCTATGTCGCGGAACGGCTCGCGCAAATCTCCGCTGACGAGACAATCGTCGATCTCGATCTCAGCGGCACGTCCTGGGAATTCTTGTTCCAGGACATCGTGCGCCGCTCACCAATCCTCAACAACGTCACCGTGATCTCCGCCTTCACCTGCAGCAAGATGCGGCCAGACGGCTTCGGCGGCATGGCCGTGCTGATCACGGCGGACGCCATCAAAGGCAAGTCCACCAACGATTTCCTCGAGGACTTTCTTGCCGAGGCGGAGCCAGGCGGCAAGGCCGACGCCGGGAATGGCGGCTCGCATGTGTTGCTTCGCCTGGACGAGGCCGCGGTCCGGGCGGAAATCCCCATCCTGATCGAAGCCGACGAGACCTTGACCGCGCTGTCGCCCGATGCCGTCACCGGCTCAGACATCCGGGCAGCCTGTCTCACGGTTGCCGAGCGTGCCGATCTGTCCGAGGAGCGAAGTGCGGCCGTCTTCCGCGCAGCTCTTGCCGCCATCCGCGAGGCCGAACGTCGCCTCGATCGCTCGGCTTGATCCTCGCATCACCAGAATTCATCCCCGAAGAGCCCGGCCCCATGCCGGGCTCTTCGCGTTCCGGAGCCTCCGACATGATCGACTGGTATGCGCGTTGCGACTATGAGCCGGATATCAAGCGGCGCTTCCATGCCGAAGCCTGCGCCCGATTGCCCCTGCTGGCGGCGTCGCTCGGCCTTCCGCCGGGATCGTTCGATCTGCGCTCGAACGCAGGCGGGATTGCCGTCTCGGGCGAGATCACGCTCCACCATGATGGCGTCTATGTCCAGGTCAGCCAGCCGGCGACGGGAGCCGATTCGGGCATCCTCATCCGGACCTGCCAGGGCCGGCGCGACTATCCCGGCGGTCGGAACCATTTTGCGCCGCTGCGGCTGCTCGACGACGTTCCCACCTTGGCGCAGCAAGTGCGCACGGTGATGGCGATCAAGACTCGGGCGGTCACAGCAGCGTCGTCTTCAGACCCAGTGCCGGGCCGGCCTCGCTGAGCCGGCGGTCCAACGTGCAAAGCGTCGCGCCATGATCGGCGCAGATGGCGAGATGCAGCGTATCACCAGCGCGCAGGCCCAGCGCATACTGGCCGGCGAATCTTGCCGCCGTACGGAACGGAAAACCCGACAAACGAGTTAGTCACTGGAACGGTGCAGCATCCCGTTTGACGGCCTTGGCATGCGCCGCGTTGATCGCGCTGAACAGTGCTTCCATCCGCTCGACCGCCAGGGGCGTCATAATTCTATCCGGCTCCTTCGCCATCTTGGCCAGCAGGAGTCGGGCCGGCCGGGTCTTATGAAATTCCAGGCCGACATCCGAGAACGCAGCCTCAAAGCGCTTTACGATCCGCGGGATGCTGCCGTTTGGTGAGAGCGTCTTACCCTTCAGATCAGTCTTATAGCTCTCCCGCACAAGAGCCTCGAAAACGTCGGGATCGAGCAGGTCCTCGATGTCAGCGGCGGCTGGCTTCCCGCCGCCCGGAAAGGCCGTCGATACGAAGATTACGCCGTCATCGCGGATCAGTTTAGACTTCACCAGCTCATCCCTGGCGCCCCGACCCTGCTTTTCATCGTCCAAGAGCACCAGCACGCGAAGCTGTTGCGATGTGAGGAGGGAAACCATGTATCCGACTTTCGGCGCTCCACCGGCCGGGGTGATAGTCAGGCCCTTCTTCAAGCCAGTCTTGCCAACCCCGTGCAGGTATTCCGATGTCGCCGACAGCATCCAGAAGTCGGTGACGCCCTCCACTACGAGATTGTCGGTGCCAACAAAGAGGCTTTGCGACAGGGAGAAGCCCAGGGCCATTTGAAGCGGGAAAAGCGTCCGTGCGTCGCCGGTCGGGGTATCCGAAACGGTAGTTCCAGCATCCTGATCGATATTGACGGTGCGGATCGCATCCAGATTCTCGATCGGCACCATGAAGGGTGAATGCGTGGTGTAGACGATTTGATTCTTGAAGTCGGCTCCCAGGTGTCGAAGCAGATCGCCTTGCGACAAAGCATGGAGGTAAAGGCCAGGCTCATCCAGGAGCAAAACAGCCTTATCGGCCGGTCCGTCTGACGTGTCGGCCGAAAACGTGATGTAAAAGGAGAAAAACCATTTGAGGCCGCGGCTGCGCTCGTCGAGATTGACCTCGACATCATAGACCGCATTCGGATCGGCGATGAACGTGTCCAGATGGTTTGCGTCAGGACTGAACCGGACCTTAAGCTGCCGATCTTTCCAAAGCCTCCGCAGCTCGGTTGTGACAACGGCTCCCGCACGGTTGGCAAGTTGATTGCGCGTTTCGTGGTCGTTCTGGGAATGGAGCGTATGAAGCTGTTGCGGATCGAGACCGGCAACCTTACACATTTTCTCGAAGTTTCTGTCTGCATCCGTTAGCTGATTGGCCGCTTTTCGGGTCAGATATTCGGCGACATTCTGGTGGCCGGTCAGCTCCGGATACTCATCAACATAAACAAAGACAGGCAGCAGTTTCACCGCCCAATCTCGTGCTTTCTGCCAGGCTGGGCCGTCTGCATTGATAGTGACGACAAGCTCCTCAAGCTCCGTGATCAGCCCATCTTCCCGGTCGGGAATCGTCGCACCGACAGATGCCAGAACCTTCCGTAAATTGGCAAGGCTGGGCGCTGCTACAGAAGCCCAGTCTGTGGCCCGATTCGGCCCGGCCAGATCGGTCGAGAGCTTGGTGAGCGCGGCCTTCGCCTGTTGTCTGGGGGCGTCTTCAAGTTTTTCGGCCGCAGACTCGATCACGGGCACGATCGTCCGCACGCGTGCATCCACCTCGTTCAGCGAGAAGGAAAGCAGCTTCAAGTCCCGGAAGCAGACCCAATGAGCTGCTTTATACCATCGCCCAATCTCGACATGTGTAACGCCAGCCGCCCGAGGGAAAATGCCGGCGAGTTGAGTTTGCTGAGCCGCATCAAGCTCCCACACGGTGCTAACGGCCTTAGTATCATCGGTGCATTCGCTAAGACGTCGGTGGCGCGGAAAATCCTTGATGAGGGTTAAGGGCTTGATTCCGCCGGCTGGATTGAGGGTCCGCAGCGCCAACAGCAGATTTGATTTCCCGCTTTCATTCCGGCCAACAAGACTCGTTAGCTGGCCGACCTTCACTGGACCGCTGTCATTGATTGACCGGTAATTCGTAATCCGAAACTCTGTCAGATGCATGGAACTAGTGCCCCCCTCTGGGTAGCAGGCAATAATCTCCCGAATTATTTGTAGTACCGTAATGGTAGTGGATCTGTGTTCGCATGGGGCTGAACCCAAGTCATTCTGGACCGACGTGGCGGAGGGCTGGTTGGGGCGCAAAAGAGCCGCCGATCCACGGCCGCGCGAATTGCGGCCCCTACCCATAATAGACGTTCGGACTGAGCCATTACCCACCTCAAAACAGCGCGGAGATGACCGTGCGGATGCCTGCAGCTATGTGGCGCCGCTGCGGCTGTTGCCGACCATCGATGAAATTGTGGTGAGGCGCAAGAGGGAGAGGGTGGCCGGGACGGGGTGAGCCGGGTGGGGTCGAGAGAGCGTCCGCCGGCCTCTGAACCCCGCTCTCCGGAAGCCCTCCATGACAGTCATTGTCCCCGCGTTGGCCGAACGGTCGGCCACGTCTGCGCCCCGGTCCGCGCTCGGTGCGCCCGATCGTGCTGCCGCCATCCTCTATGCTGCCCGGCTGCTTCTGCCCGCGCTGGAACGGGGGCAGGTCATCGACGCCGTCGTCCTGCGCGCCGCCGTGGAGGCTGCGTTCGGGGCAACCGACGCGACCGGCGCCTGGGTGTGGAAAGACGCCTACGAGGCGTGCGAGGCCGCACAGGTCCTGTTCCTGCGCCGGCACGGCGCGGCCATGCGTGCCCGCGCCCGCACGCCGGCGGCGCTCCTCGCCATGTTGGCCAGGGTGGCCGCGCTGGTACCCACTCATACGCGCCGCTCCGAGGAGAGCGAGGCACTCCAGCAGTTCTCAACGCCAATCGCGCTCGGCTTCGCGGCCAGCGTCGCCGCCGCGATCACACCGGGGGATCTGGTGCTGGAGCCATCGGCCGGCACCGGGCTGCTTGCCGTCTTCGCCGCACTGGTCGGCGGAACCTTGACGCTAAACGAGCTCGCCGAAACCCGCGCCGAATTGCTGGGCCATTCGTTCCCCGGCGTTGCCGTCAGCCGATACGACGCGGAGCAGATCCACGACCATCTGGATCTGGCCATCGCGCCGTCGGTGGTGCTGATGAACCCGCCCTTCTCGGTCGCCGCGCATGTCGATGGGCGCGTCGCCGACACTGCCTTCCGGCATGTGGCGTCGGCGCTGACGCGGCTGGTGGAAGGCGGGCGGCTGGTCGCCATCACCGGCGCTTCGCTCACGCCGGACAACCCGTCCTGGCGGGACGCCTTTGTCTGGCTTCAGGCACGCGGGCGGTTGGTGTTCTCTGCCGGGATCGATCGGCACGTCTATGCCTGCCACGGTACCGCGGTCGAGACGAGGCTGACCGTCATCGACCGCGTTCCCGCCGAGGGCCCGACCGCGTTCCCGCTGTCTCCCGGCACCGCCCCCGACGTCGCGACCCTGCTGGGCTGGGTGACGCGCCTCGTGCCGCCGCGCCCGGCCCTGTCCGCGCCGCCGGTCGCGATGCCCGCCGTCCGCCAAGTGCCCCCGCGCGCGATCGTCCAGCGCCCGCATCCCACCCCGACCCGTCACGCGGAACCGGCGATCGATCCCGGCCCCCCGCTCGCCTACGAGGTCCGGGGGGAACTGCCGCCCGAACATAGCCGCATCAGCGATGCGCTCTACGAAGGCTATTCCGTCCAGACGATCGCGATCCCTGGTGCGCGGCCGCATCCGACCAGGCTCGTGCAATCTGCCGCCATGGCCTCGGTCGCGCCACCCCGCCCAAGCTACCGGCCCCATCTACCGCCGGCGGTCATATCGGGCGGCCTGCTCTCGGACGCGCAGATCGAAAGCGTCATCTACGCGGGCGAAGCCCATGCTGGGCATCTCGCCGGCGCTTGGCTGGTCGATGCGACCTACGACCAGGTCTCCGCCGCCCCCGACGACGCCGAGGACGCGGTGCGCTTCCGCCGCGGCTGGTTCCTCGGCGACGGCACCGGCGCCGGCAAAGGGCGGCAGGTGGCCGGCGTCATTCTCGACAACTGGCTGAAGGGCCGCCGCCGCGCGCTCTGGGTCTCGAAGTCCGACAAGCTGATCGAGGACGCCCAGCGCGACTGGTCCGCCCTCGGTCAGGAGCGGCTGCTGATCACCCCGCTTGCCCGCTTCCGGCAGGGAGCGCCGATCCGTCTCGACCAGGGCATCCTGTTTACTACCTACGCCACGCTGCGTTCCGCCGAGCGGGAGGGCAAGGCGTCGCGCCTCGATCAGATCATCGATTGGCTGGGGCGGGATTTCGACGGGATGATCGTGTTCGACGAGGCGCACGCCATGGCCAACGCCGCCGGCGACACCTCCGAACGCGGCGAGCGCGGGCCGTCCCAGCAGGGTCGCGCCGGGCTGCGCCTGCAACACGCGCTGCCCGATGCGCGGGTGCTCTATGTCTCCGCCACTGGCGCCACGTCGGTGCAGAACCTCGCCTATGCGCAGCGGCTCGGGCTTTGGGGCGGGGCGGATTTCCCGTTCGCGACGCGGCAGGAATTCGTCGCGGCGATGGAGGCCGGTGGTATCGCGGCGATGGAGGTGCTGGCGCGCGACCTGAAGGCGCTCGGCCTCTACGCGGCGCGGTCGCTGTCCTACGAGGGGATCGAGGTCGAGATCGTCGAGCACGCGCTCAGCCCCGAGCAGGTGCGCATCTACGATGCCTACGCCCAGGCGTTCCAGATCATCCACGCCAACCTGGGCGAGGCGCTGGAAGCCGCCAATATCACCGGCCCCTCCGGCACGCTGAACCGGCAGGCGAAGGCGGCGGCGCGGTCGGCCTTCGAATCGAACAAGCAGCGCTTCTTCAACCACCTCATCACCGCGATGAAGGTGCCGACGCTGATCGGCGCCATCGAGCGCGACATCGCCGCCGGGGCTGCCTGCATCGTGCAGCTGGTTTCCACCGGCGAGGCGCTGCTGGACCGGCGGCTGGCGGAGATCCCCGCCGGGGAGTGGGCCGACGTGCAGGTGGACATCACCCCGCGCGAATACGTCCTCGACTACCTGGCGCACGGCTTCCCGACGCAGCTGTTCGAGGTCTTCACCGACAGCGAGGGCAATTTGCTCTCCCGCCCGGTATTTCGCGACGGCCAGCCGGTGCAGTCGCGCGAGGCGGTGGAGCGGCGGGATCGGATGATCGAGCACCTCGCCGCCCTTCCGGCGGTGCAGGGCGCGCTCGATCAGATCGTCCAGCGCTTCGGCACCGATCAGGTTGCCGAGGTCACCGGGCGGTCGCGGCGTGTCGTGCGCAAGATCGCCGTTGACGGCACCGAGCGGCTTGCCGTCGAGACGCGACCTGGGTCCGCCAACCTCGCCGAGACCCAGGCCTTCATGGACGACGAGAAGCGCATCCTGGTCTTCTCCGACGCCGGCGGCACCGGGCGCAGTTATCACGCCGACCTCGCCGCCCGGAACCAGCGCCGGCGGGTGCACTACCTGCTGGAACCCGGCTGGAAGGCCGATACCGCCATCCAGGGGCTGGGCCGGTCGAACCGCACCAATCAGCGCCAGCCGCCGCTGTTCCGTCCGGTGGCGACCGACGTGCGCGGCGAGAAACGTTTCCTCTCCACCATTGCTCGCCGGCTCGACAGCCTCGGCGCGATCACGCGCGGCCAGCGCCAGACCGGCGGTCAGGGGCTGTTCCGCGCCGAGGACAATCTGGAGAGCCAGTATGCCCGCGCGGCCCTACGGCAGTTCTACGGAATGATCTTCGCCGGCAAGGTGGAGCGCTGCTCATTGCAGCGTTTCGAGGAGACGACGGGGCTTGACCTCTCCGACCGCGACGGGTCGCTGCGCGAGGACCTGCCGCCGATCACCACCTTCCTCAACCGGCTGCTGGCCTTGCCGATCGGGTTGCAGAACAGCCTGTTCGCAGTGTTCGAGGAGCTGCTCGCCAGCCGCATCGAGAGCGCCATCGCCGCCGGCAGCTACGATGTCGGCATCGAGACGCTGACGGCGGACAGTCTGCACATCACCGAGCGGCGCACCATCCATACCCATGCGGCGAGCGGCGCCGAAACGCGGGTGTTCAAAGTGATCCGGCGGGACCGCAACCGACCGCTTCCCGCCGGCGACGCGCTTGCCCTGGTGCAGGACAAGCGGGCGCGGCTGCTGGTCAACGCCCAGTCCGGCCGTGCCGCGGTGCAGATGCCGGCGCCAAGCCTGACGCTCGATAATGGCGAGGTGCAGCGCCGGGTCCGTCTGGTCCGGCCGATGGCGCGTGAGACGATCGCCCTCGACGCGCTGGATCACACCCATTGGACAGAGGCGGACGCCGAAAGGTTCGCTGCGACCTGGACCGCGGAAGTGGCCCAGGCGCCGGAATTCACCGAGAGCGCGTTCCACATCGTCACCGGCCTGCTCCTGCCGATCTGGAACCGGCTGCCCGACGAATCGCTGCGTGTCTATCGCCTGCAGACCGACGACGGCGAGCGCGTCATCGGCCGCCTGATCTCGCCCGCTGCCATGGGCGAGGTCTGTCGGGCGCTCGGGTTGGACGACGCGCCGACGCTGGCGCCGGACGAAGCGTGGTCCGCCGTGCTCGCCGATGGCGCCGTGCTGCATCTCGCCGGCGGGCTCACTGTCCGGCGCGCGACTGTGATGGGTGCCGCCCGGGTCGAACTCGCCGGCTTCACCGACGGGGCCGTCGATCAGCTCAAGGCGATGGGGCTCACGACCGAGATCATCGCCTGGCGGCTGCGCCTGTTCATCCCCGTCACAGAATGCGGACCCGCGATCCTCTCGGCGCTGTTTGAGCGATCGCCGCTCCTTCGCGTCGTCGATCGCGTCGCGGCCTGAACGTGGAGATGCTCCATGTCCGAGTCCGCCGCCGAACTGGCGCACCGCCTCGCGCGCGAGGCCGAGGCGGTGTGCCGCCACTACCTCTCCAACGGCCGCCGCCAGGGCCGCTACTGGCTGGTCGGCGATGTCCAGAACACCCCGGGCCGCAGCCTGTTCGTGCGGCTCACCGGGCCGAACGCCGGCCGGGGTGCCGCCGGCAAATGGACCGACGCCGCGACCGGCCAGCATGGCGATTTGCTCGACCTGATCCGGCTCAACCGTGGTCTCGATCGCCTGGACGATACGCTGGGCGAGGCACGGGCCTTCCTCGGATTGCCGAAGCGGGAGCTGCCGCGCGCACCGGCACGAGCGGGATCGTCGGACTCTGCCCGGCGGCTGTTCGCTCACTCACGCCCGATTGTCGGGACCCTGGCCGAGACCTATCTCCGCAACCGCGGCATCACCGAGCGGCTGGAGGTCGTGCCGGCGCTCCGCTTTCACCCCGCCTGCTTCTACCGGGCGCATGACGGTGCACCCCGCGAAGCGTGGCCGGCGTTGATCGCTGCAGTCACCGACGCCGCTGGCGCGATCACCGGCGTGCATCGCACCTGGCTTGATCGGGATGGCGCTGGCAAGGCGCCGATCGCCACACCACGGCGTGCCCTGGGCCACCTCCTCGGCAACGCCGTCCGCTTCGGCATGACGTCCGACATCATGATCGCGGGCGAAGGCATCGAGACGATTCTGTCGCTGCGATGCGTCTTGCCCGACATGCCGACGGCGGCGGCGCTCTCGGCCAACCACCTCGCCGCCCTGATCCTACCGCCGGCGTTGCGCCGCCTCTATATCGCGCGCGACAACGACGCGGCCGGCCGTCATGCGGCGATGCGCCTGCGCGACCGGGCGAGAGCGGCCGGGATCGAGGCCCGCATCCTCTGGCCGATGACGAACGACTTCAACGTCGACCTGCGCCGCTTTGGCACCGACGCCCTGCTGGCACGGCTGCGGGTCCAGCTCACCCCGGCGGATGCCGAGCGCTTTGCGTCGGGCAGCACCCAGCCGGCGGCTTCAGCGTGAGAGGGTTGGCAGCGTATCGTGCCGGGAAAGCGCCGCCGGTCGCCGATGTCCTGCGTCCGGGAGTGGGCCGTGCCCACGGCCTTCCCAGAGCGGCGATCTGGCCAGAGCCGGGCCGGGGACGCAACGGCGGGCGGCGACTATTTTCCGCCGCGGCCCCCCACCCCATCGCGCAGGCGCGATGGGGACCCCGGGTACGAGGGCCGCTTTGCATCGCGAGGCAAAATAGCCGTCGCCCGCCGTCCTCCGCTGCGCTCCGGCCGCCCGCGCAGAGCTTGGCGGTGCAGCCCCGACCCGGCCCCGGCCAAGGGATCGCCGTGAAGGCCGCGATGGGCGCGGCCAGCCGAACAAGGACACCGATCATGGCGACCGACCGCCTCTCCCAGCACCACGACGATGCCGAGCCAGCCCACGCCGCATCCCCGACCGCCCGCCTGCTCGACGAGTTGCAGCTCTATGGCCATCGCCCCTACCAGGACGACCCGGACCCGCGGCCCTTGCCCGAGGCCGCACGGCTCGAAGGCGCGCTGGCCGACATCTTCGATGCCTTGGTCTCCACCCTTTCCGAGACGCGCCTGGAACCCGACCTCGCCGATCTACTCTGGTCGCAGGTCAATCTCTTCCACCGCACGGTGGACCGCGTGCAGCGCGAGCTCGACGCCAACGAGGACCGGCAGCGCCGCAGCCAGCAGGAGCAGGATGGCTCGGAAATCCGCTCGGTCGGGCTGGAACGCCTGATCGCCGAGGGGCTGACCTTGATCGAGCGCCGCAACGCCTTCGAGCTTCTCCGCGACCACGCCGCCGAGCTGTTCGAACACCACACCGGCTCGGCCTGGCGCCCGCGCGCGGGATCGATGGTCAACCACCGCGCCCTGACCGCCACGATGATCGACAGTCGCGACTTCATCGCCGCCAAGCGCCGCGCCGAGACCGAGGTGCTGCTGCCCGCAGGGCCGCGGATCGCCTTCGCAGGCGGAGTAGATTTCAACGACCACGCGCGCATCTGGGCGGTGCTCGACCGGGTGCATCGCAAGCACGCCGACATGGTGCTGCTGCACGGCGGCACCCCGCGCGGGGCCGAACGCATCGCCGCATGCTGGGCCGACGCCCGCAAGGTCACGCAGATCGCCTTCAGGCCCGAATGGACGCGGCACAACAAGGCGGCACCGTTCAAACGCAATGACCGGATGCTGGAGGTGATGCCGATCGGGGTGATCGTCTTCCCTGGCTCCGGCATCTGTGAGAACCTTGCCGACAAGGCGCGTATCCTCGGCATCCCCGTCTGGCGCTTCGGGGCGGGTGGCGCGTAAGCGCCGCTTCCGCCGGGGGACAGCCAGGTCCCGCCCGCGCCCGGCTTGCGCCCAAGGTACGTCAGCCACGACGGATCCGCGTGCCCGCAGTGTCTTATCCGAACTTTGTTGTCGCAAACAGTGGGACCCGCACCTTCGTGCCTAGCCCGCAAGTGTCGCCGGTCCGCCAAGCGCGGACCTTAGTCGGGCTCCCGCAAGCGGTCCTCGATGCGACTATGCGCTATCCTCGCCGCCAGCCGGCCCCCTTTATCGTCTGTCGGCGAATCACGGCCGTGACAGCGCCATGATCTTCAATCCCGGATGCCCTCCGAGGTTGCGGATCGGGACGTAGAGGATCCCCGTGCGCGGATCGACTGCTATGGAGTGGGCGTCGTCGCCCACATAGCCCTGCCAGAGCTTGACGACACTCGGGGCTTTCACACCAAAGACGGAAATGACTCCACTCTCGCTGGCCACATAGAGAAGGCCCCTCTTGGAATCGAAGGCCAACACATCGGGCTGTGCGCCCACGGTGTGGATGCCGATGACACGCCAGCTGCGAAGGTCGAGGACCAAAAGCCGGGCATTACCGTCGCAAGCGATGAAGGCAAGGCGTTCGGCTGCGTCCAGTAGAAGCCCATGATTGTGCACGCAGGTTGCCGGCAATGCGATGCGTGCGACGATCGTGTCCGTCGTCGGCCGAATTGCTGCCAGGGTCCGGCGGCTCTGCACGTTGACCAGAACGTGCCCTGATACCGGATCGAAGGCAGTCATCCCCGCGGAGCCACCCAAGGGTATCGTGGTGACGATCCGGTTGGTGGAGGTGTCGATGACGAGCTCCTGCCCACCGAACTCGTCGGATACGAAGAGCTTGTGCAACCGAGGCACATAGGCGGAGCCGTCCGGGAACCGGCCGCCGGGGACCCGAGCGAGGACTCGGAGCGTTGCGGCATTGAGGACCGCAATTTCGCCGGTGCCAATTGCGCGGTTCAGCAGCGATCCCGTCACGCTGACGTAGACCCGATTGATCGAGGGGACCGCCGTGACACCCGTATCACCCCCAAAGCCTCGCAGATCCGCGACCACACGGTTGCGCAAAGTATCGAAGACAATTACCCGGCCCTCTCCCATATGGGAGATGAACAGTCTATGCAGAGGGCCGTCGAGGCTCAGATAGTCAAACCGGGACGGACTGCCCGGAAGTCGGATCGTGGCGCGCGTCACCAGCGACGGAGCCGGAGAAGCCTTGATGAGTGCGGCGGGGACAAGGGCAACCGTCGCCACCGCCACGATGCCGATCGCACGGCAATGGTGGCGCGCGGCGGAACCCACGAATTCGGCGAGTGACCGCAGGATTGTTAGCAAAGTCGAGGGCCCCCAGTGCTGTCGCGGCCGCCGGCCGCCTTTCCCCCGCGCCCGGTCGTCACTTTCTCCCTGCGCTCCGCAGTCGATGCATCGCGATCCGCGCGATCGCCGCCGCTGCCTGGTCCGGTATCGCGAAGACCGAACTTACGTTGATCTCGCACAGAACATAGGTGTCCTCGCCCACCGCGTTGCGTGGTCCATAGAGAAAATCGGCATCCCAGATGATGGGCAGCGACATCGCGTTGATGCCCAAAACATCCATCATTTGTGGTGTCCACTCGGACTCCATCTTTATTCGAAGCGCCTGGAACGGCACTGCGTCGGCGCTATGCATGATGCGCGGACCGGGCTGGGCGGCGGCCGAGTCCGGGCCTTCGGGCGG
>Ga0307373_10010141_pt1 | contig 13932 bp, 12 predicted proteins | sample OX2MG_FD_202534 | JGI IMG/M metagenome (GOLD analysis project Ga0307373, IMG submission 202534) | Soil microbial communities from Risofladan, Vaasa, Finland - OX-2 | ecosystem: Environmental > Terrestrial > Soil > Coastal area > Acid sulfate soil | place: Finland: Risofladan, Vaasa | collected... | reverse complement strand
CAGCAGGTACCAGCACGTCAGGCCCTTGAGCAGTGCCGCCGCGGCCTGCTCCTCGCTGACACCGGCGGGGATCTTGACCAGCTCCTCGGCAGCGAGTACCCGCTCGGTGGCATACGCGCCCGCGGAGTCGCTCACCACGTAGGCGACGCGATCGCCGCGCTTGACACCGCGGACGCGGCGGCCGACCTGCTCGATGACGCCGGCGGCCTCCGAGCCCATGCCCGACGGCAACGCCGTCGGATACAGGCCGGTGCGCCGGTAGACATCGGAATAGTTGATCCCGATGGCGCCGTGTCGCACGAGCACCTCGTGCACGCCGGTCGGGGGCAGCTCGACGTCCTCCCATTTGAGGACCTCGACACCGCCGTGTTGATAGAACCGAATCGCCTTGGGCATCCCTCGTCCCTGGTCGCGTGGCCGCGAGCTGCGCGGCAGACCCTAGAGTAGCGCAGCGGCACCAGCGGCGCAGCCGTGCGCGCCGCTACGCAATAAATGCTCAACCGTCCCCGGGCCGTTGCAAGCCTTACAGTGCCGCGCTCGATGCATCCGCGCCGGGGCCGGCCGATCGCGCGCCGAGCCCTCGCCGCGACGCTTCTAATCTCGTCCAATGCGGCGTCAGCGATATCCTGCAACCCGTATGCAACCCATTGAACCGCAAACCTATTGTTGCAACGGCACAGATGTATTTTTCTGCGGTGGCGCTTGCGCGGCACGAGCCGTGCTCCCTACCCTGCACTGGCCCGCAGCGGGTAGAGTAATGACGGTTATCCCTCCCTGTCGAGCCGTCACGCTACTTGTACTGCGTTATTAGGCGCATCGTGGCCAATCCCAGGCGATGCGCCTATTTTTCTGCCCTCCGTTTTTGTCCGCTCTTCAGCCGATGCCGAGTTCGTTGCGAATCTCGCTGGCACCGTATTCGCCGGCCTGGTAGTGATGCACAGAGGCCGGGCAGTCCCGCGGCACCGGCACATCCGCGCTCAGGCGCGCATCCGCGGCGAGCGGCGGCTGGGCCGCGTAGCGGGTGTACAGCGGCGCAAAGTCGGTGTCGTAGCAGGCATCGAACAGTTGCTCGAAGCGCTCGAGCACGAAGTAGGTGTGCTGGAATTCGTCGATGCGATACTCGGTGCGCATCACCCGCGTGAGATCAAAGCGCAGGCGCTGCGGCACATCGCTCTGGACGCTGTAGACGGTCTCGCCCCTGGACGAAAGGATACCGGCGCCGTAGGCGCGCAGTCCCGCGTGCGTTTGGATGAGCCCAAACTCGACCATGTACCAGTACAGGCGCGACAGCATGCTCAGCCCGCCGCTGACGGCCAGCGCCGCAGCTCCGGCCTGCCCGTAAGCCTGCAGGAAGCGCGCGAACACCGCATTGGTCAACAGCGGTACGTGCCCGAAGAAATCATGGAACACGTCCGGTTCGACCAGGTAATCGAGCTCCTCGCGGCGGCGGATCCATACCGTCACCGGAAAGCACCGGTGTGCAAGATGATCGAAGAACGCCGCATCCGGTATCAGCCCCGGCACCGCCACGATCTGCCAACCCGTGGCCGACTGCAGCACCTGGTTGACGACATCGAAGCGGGGAATGGCGCCCCCGCAGTCCCCCAGCGCGCGCGCGCCGTCCATGAATTCGGCGGCCGCGTAGCGCTCGACCAGCCAGAGCTGTCGGTGGTACAGCGTCGCCCAGATCTCGTGCTCCTGCGGCGAGTAATGCTCCCAGTGCTGGCTGACGGTGTAATCGGCCGCGGCGTGCGCGTAGTCCCCGCGCAGGCCGCGCGGTCGATGGGCTGGCGCTGAGGGCGGTTGCACCATGGGAGGTGAGTCTACGCCTCTCGCCTGATCTCTACACTGACCCACAGCTGCCGCGGTCCCGACCTCCAGCGCGCTCTGGGGATTCGACGCGCCGCGTTGCCATTCGGCAAGCGGTAGGACTGGAGCACGGATGAGCGAGCCAATCCGCCGGCATCACGGGCGACGCAACAATCGCCAGAGTGCCGGGCACACGGGACGCTGGAGCAGGTATTTGACGCCGGTTCCTCGGGCCGTGCAGCAACGCCCGCGTCGGACCTGTGCGCTTAACTGCACAAAATAGGAACAGCCTCATGAATACCAAAGTGATCCGCGCAACTGGTGGCTGGATGCTGATGGCCATGGTAGCGCTTGGCTTTAGCATGATGGCGGGGATGCCACGGTCGGCCGCGGCGGCGGAGCCACCGCCGGAGTGGGACGGTCTGCTGCGCGTTCCGGATAAGGGCCCCAATCATCTATATCTGCTGCGAGGGGCGGACTTCGCACCTTACACACAAGTGCGGATCGAGCCCGTACAGGTCAGCTTCGACGCCAATTGGCAGTCCAACGCGAATGTGCGCAGCGCACATCGGATGCTTTCAGATCACGACATGGAACAGCTGCGCGCGGAGCTGGCTCGCGAATTTCACATGATCTTCGCGAACGAATTGATGCGTGAAGGATACATGATCACATCCGCCAGCGGCGATCACGTGTTAAACGTCAAGCCCGGGATCGTCAATCTGTACATCACTGCACCGGGCAAGCCGACATCGGGTCGCAGCCGTCGCTATATCGCCAGCACCGGCCACATGACACTCGTACTGGAACTGCGTGACTCGGTCTCAGGGCAATTGCTCGGCCGGGTGGTCGATACGGTAGATGGCAGGCGCGCCGGCGGCTTTGCCATAGCCAGTCCGGTCACGAACCTGGCCGACGCGCGCGCGGCCTTGAGCAACTGGGCGCGCATGACGCTGACCGCGCTGAATTATGCGAAACAGGCATCCCCGGGCACAGCAGTGGCAGAAAAGAAGAGCGAGAATAACGCCAAGCCCCGATGACTCCCATTGCTTCGGTAACGCAATCTTCGCAGCGTACTGCCTGCCTACGCTACGGATAGGTGATCACGACGGACCCATCGCTACCCGCGCTCGCCATGGCGCCACCATTGGTGGCGTCGGAAAAAACACTGCCTGCCGGACCGGTGCTGCCACCGCCGCCGCCACCACCACCGATGAGCGTCGGGTAGCCACCGCCACCCGCCCCGCCGCCATAGCCGCCACCGCCGCCGCCGCCAGAACCGGAGCCACCGCCACCTCCACCGAAGCCGTCTCCGACTCCATAGCCGCCCGGGGCGGATCCCATGCCGCCTGGGCCGCCGGAGCCGTTACCGCCTGGAGAGCTGTCAAAAGCGTTGGTGCCGCCAACGCCGCCGCCACCACCATTCCCCCCGGCGCTGTTCCCGCTGGCGTCGGTGCCGTTACCGCCATCGGCGCCAGTACTGCCGCTACCCGCGCCGTCACCGCCGTTTCCGGTGACGCCCCCGCCTCCGCCACCGCCGGCGATGATCTGCAGGGCACCGTCCACGCTGACATTAGAAGAGCCGCCGCCACCACCGCCATTACTGTCGCCGCCGCCACCACCACCGACGGCGATCGTCAATGTTTCACCGGCGCTCACGGCCAGGTAAGCGCTCACCACGCCACCATTGCCACCCACACCGCTGAGGGCATCACTGCCTGCGCCTGCGCCCCCGGGGCCGCCGCCTACGCCTCCTTCGTCACCACCGCCACCGCCGCCGCTGCCCCCACCGCCACCGCCAGCGACAATCACTTCAATCAGGTATACGTTCGGCGGCACGTTCCAGGTGAACGTCCCGCTGGTCGCAAAGGAGCGCATATTGGATCCGCACGTCACCTGCACCGATGCGACATCTGTGCTTCCGACCGTACCGCTGCCGTTTACGATCTGACAGACCTCTCCGCCCGGCTGATCCGCCACAGTCACCGCATAGTTGCTGCCGGAGGCCAGGCCGGTAGTCATCGTGAACGAGGCGGCATGGGCCGCGACGTCGAGCCTGTCGATGCCGTCGGTGAGCACCAGGCCATCGACGGCCAATCCGGCGATGCTTCCACCCAATGTGTACGTAGAGGCAGCACAGGCGATCCCGACATCACTCACCGGACGGGCAGGCATCGTCCCGCTGCCGTTGCTGACGGTACAGGTCAATCCAATGGGTTGGGTCTGCACCTTCACCGCATAGGCGCTGGCGTAAGGCACCGTCGTGGGCATATTGAAGTCGGTTGCGTCGGCCGCAACGCTGAGAACATCACCGCCGTTGGCCAGCACGAGCCCGGAACTGGTCAGTCCGCTGATCGAGCCGCCGACGGTATAGGCTTGACCGGAACAAGCAATGGCCACGTTGGTGACAGCGTGGGCAGCCATCACCCCGGTCCCGTTGCTCACCGAGCAGGTCTGACCCACTGGGGCACTCTGCACCGTCACGGCGTAGGTGCTGCCAAACACGATCTGTGCCGGCATCGTGAAGGCGGTTGCATTGGCTGATACGGAGAGTGTGTCATTGCCATTGGCCAGCACCAGCCCGGTGCGGTGTCCCAATCCGCTAATCGTGCCGCCGAGCGCGAATTCCTGGCCGGCACAGGTCACCGTAACGGTCGTGACGTCGTGGGCGGCCATCGTGCCGGTACCGGAGCTCACCGAGCAGGCCTGCCCCGCGGGCTGCGTGTGCACCGTTATCGCAAAACTGCTGCCATAGGCCACGCCGCCAGGAAAGGAAAAAGAGCTCGCGTCGGCAGCCACGCTGAGCGTCTCAATGCCGTTGGCCAGTACCAGTCCGGCGCTCATCAGGCCGCTGATCGTGCCACCAAGGATGTAAGCCTGGTTGGAACAGGTCACCACGACATTACTGATGTTGGCGGTGCCGACCGTGCCGCTGCCATCGGCCACCGTGCAGGTCTGGCCAGCGGGCTGCGTATTGACCGTCACCGCATAGCCGGCGCCAGCGTTCAGGGCCGTTGGCATCTGGAAACTTGTTGTGTCGTCCGGCACGCTCACCGTTGAACCGCCATTGGTCAGCACCAGCCCGGGGCTGGTCAGTCCGTTGATCGTCCCCCCCAGCGAATAGGTGGGCGTCGGCGTCGCCGGGGTCGCCGGGGTCGCCAGGGTCGCCGAGGTCGGCGGCAGCTGCGTTCCGCCTCGCCGCACGCAGCCTGTGACTGCAACGAGCAGCCCGCATGCGAACAACGACGCCCATCTCAGCCTGGTCCCTCGTGCATGGCGTTGCAGGTTTTCCGCTCGCAGCCCGCCACCGGCTTCGGTATCCATCACAGTGCGTAGCTGCGTGTGCGTTGGCGTACGCCCAGCCGAATGCTTTGACAACGTCCGACTCCTACTGTTTTGAAGGATGTTGTCCCAGCGCCGCCGTGACGGTCAAAGGCGCAGCACCGGAGATCGCGCGTAGTCCATGGCATGGCTGCACGTAGGAGACATCCGACCTCGCGAGGGCGCTGGAACTTCTACAACCGCAATTCGCGCAACGCCTTCTCGATCTCTTGCGCCCGAGGAGCGGAACCCGGGATGCTTGCAATCTTACGACCCATGTCGTAACGTTCGCCGTCCCCAATCGCGGAGCGCGGATGTTCAAGTACGCGTGCCTGCTGGCCTGTAGCGCCGGCTGGCTGGCTGGCTGTGCTGCCTACCGGACCGCGCCGATCCGGCCGTTGGCGCGGGCACGCCAGCTCGAGCAGCGCTCGCTGAGCGATCAGCGGCTGCGGTCTCGCCGGTGATCAATTTTCTGAGCGGCTGGGCCGCGCAGCGCCGCATTGCGCTGACGGGGCTGGGTCTGCTGCCGCTGGCCATTGCGATGGATTCCCCGGGTCGAGAGATCGAGGCGGCGATGGCGCTGGTCATCCTTGGAGGCCTGGCCACCTCCGTGGCATTGAACCTGCTGGTGCTACCAACCCTGGCGTTGCGGTTTGGACGCTTCGAGTCCGCGCCCGGCGAGCTGGCAGCGTTGGACGCCACGGATGGTTGAGGAACGAGGATGGCTTGCAAGATATCTTGCCCACGTGCGCCAGCGCGGCTGGCGGGAGATTGCGTTTCTGGTTGGCGTCTGGCTCAAAGGTTTCGATGGAGTCTTGGAGCTGATCGGCGGGGCGGCGCTGCTGCTCACCGGCCCGTCATTTCTTCTACACGCCGTCCGCTTGCTCACCCAGGACGAGATCGCCGAGGACCCCGACGACCTCATCGCCAACTATTTGCGGCATACGGCAGCGCGCCTCTCGGTCACGGGCAAGCATTTCATGGCGCTCTACCTGCTCATTCACGGGGTGATCAAGATCGGCCTCGTCTGGGCGCTGCTCGAGCGCATTCTCGTGGCCTATCCGATAGCGATCGTCGCGTTTGCGGCCTTCATCATCTACCAGCTCTACCGCTACAGCCTGATGGGCGGCGCCGGCCTGCTGTGGCTCACCGCTCTGGACGCGGTGGTGATCGCTCTGGTGTGGCTCGAATTCCGCACGCTGCGCGGCAAGGCGTCGTGAGCCCATCGGAAAGCCTTTGCGTCCTGGCTGGGCAGTCGTAGAGTGATCGCGATGGCCCCGCCAAGGTGGTCGACCGCCTGCGGGATAAGGGACTCATACGGCGCCAGCGCACGCGTGGCGATCAGCCGCCTGCTCGGACCGCCCCCGCGCGGGACCGTCGCCGGTGCCGGACCACGTGGGTGTGGCGGTGTTCACGGGATGTGCCCCCTTTGGGTTGCTGTTCGCTCGCGCCGGGCTGCGCGCGCTCTGGGCGCTCGCCTGTCGTCAGGAGTCCACCGGCATCGCCACCTTGGGGCTGTGGCGAGCGCATATCCGAGTGTCGAGCGAACTGGCCGCACAGCTCGATGGACGACCGCCTCCTCGTCCGCATAAAACCCCACACGACTGGCGCGGGCCCGCGCGAGCGGCGCCCATCAGTCCATCATCGCGTCGGCCGCGATATAGCCGCGTTTCGATGCCGCATCCGGCGTGACGTTGATGAATGTCACCAGGCCGCCCATGCCGACCATGTGAGCAGCCGAGCCGTCGCCGTAGGGCCCCGGATTGACGGTATGGTCGAGGATGTGACAATGGAACATCCACTTACCGGGGTTATCAGCGGTGAAGACGATATCTGCGGTCTGAGACGGAGCCAACGTGACGGTATTCGCCTCGATCGGCACTCGAAGTGCATTGCCGTCCAGCGCCACGATACTGAAGGTGTATCCGTGCAGATGCATGACGTGGCTATCTTCGGCACCGGCATTGATCAGCCGCAACCGAACCGTGGCGCCCGGCGGTACCGCCAATGCCGGGGCATAGGGATACGCTTTGCCGTCGAGCAGAAAGGCGTTCTCGGATTCGCTCCCTCCCACCTTGAAGGCGCCGATCACGTAGAGCGCATCGATGTCTTCGGATTTCGCAGCCTGCGGCGAGGGGTCGACGATCAGCGGCCCGTCGAGACCGCTGTCCACCTGGAAGTCGTCATTCACATGCGAATGGTAGTGGTGGGTGCCGATCATTTGCGCAGTGACGGTGAAGCGGTAGACGAATTCTCCGCCAGGCCGAATGGGCGACTGTGTCACACCCGGCACCCCATCCATGTCGTTGGGTACCGCCATGCCGTGCCAATGCACGGTAGTGGGTTGGGGAAGTCGGTTGCGGACGACGATCTCGACCTTCTCGCCGACGTAGAACCGCAGAAGCGGGCCTGGAATCTGATGATCGTAGCCCCAGGCCTCCACGGTGACTCCGGGATAAAGTGCCCACGGAAAGATCGAGGCAGTGAGCGTGTAGCGGCGTGTGCCATCCGGAAGAATGACGGGCTCGAGCGCGCGCTCGTGCAATTCGGCATTGCTCGATGCGTCCTCGCGTGCCATCTCGGCGGGTGGCAGGGCAGGTCCGAGTCCTTTGGACGGGATTTTCAGGATATCGCCGTCTGCGTCGACAACCATCCCGGACTGGGCTGCGTTGCCGGAGGAAAGTCCCGCGCCCGCCAGCAGCTCCGTGCTCCAACCCACGAGGAAGCCGGCGGCCACCGCCGACATGACCACCACCTGCCGGGTCTGCTTGCGGGTTCCGGCAAAGAGCTCCTTCAGCACGTAGAGGAGCGCCCCGCCAGCCATGGACAGCACCGCGACCGAGAGATATGACGAGGTCCAGAAACTGCCGAGCAGCGTGCCGGCGAAGGTGGGACCGCCCCCGATCAGCGCAAACAGAAGAATCGCTCTCCAACGCAACCGCTCGCCACGCTGGACCATGGGACCCACGATGCCGAAGCCTTCCGTGGCGTTATGCAGAGCGAAGCCTACGATCAGCGCGAGCGTGAGACCCTTCATGTGCTGAAGATAGGACTGCCCGATCGCAAGACCCTCGCTGAGGTTGTGCAGCCCGATCCCGACCGCGATCATCAGCGACAACTGCTCGGGCCGTGCATCGGCGACCGACCGGATCAGGCGCTGCTCGACGGCCACCAGGCCCACGAACCCGGCCCAGAAGCCGCCGAGAAGCAGCAGTGCGAGCCAAACCGCCGACGCTGCAGACGGGGCAGCAGGATCTCGGAAGGCGAGCGCCGTTTGACCGGTGGCTTCGCCCAGGATCTCCACCAGAAGGAAGACGAGGATGCCGGCGGCCAGCATGCTCAGCCCGTTGCGCCATGCGGGGCTGAAGCTTTTCAGGCGCCCGACTGGTAATCCGAGCAGGATCGTGGCGCCAGCGATGAAACCGAGCAGCAGCAAAGTGCCGAAATGCATCCGTTAAGGTTAATCAGATTACGAATGAGAAGCAATCCCATTGAGTCATCGCCGTAGCGCAACAGCAGCGAGCAATACATGGCCCGATTCTGCGCTGCCGAGAAGGCCGCTTGTGGTGCCGATCATCGAGGCGCAGCGCTGGCGGCCACCGCGACGAGTGGCCTCGGCGCTGCTCTGTGGCACCGTATCCATAGCAAAACAATGCGAGATTGCAAGCCGCCTCAATATCGCGTTACGATAGCGGCATCCGATAATCCATCATCGTCTGAGTTTGCACGGGTGCACGATTGGCCGTCAAAGCCGCTCGAGGCAAAACTAAATGGCCCGCCAAGGCCCCTGCAGTCGTGGATCACAGGGATCTCTACGCCGGGCTCATTCGTCTTCATGTGCTGTACCACGCGTGCAAACACGGCGTCTACGGCCTTGAGATGATCGAGGAACTCCACAGGCATGGGTATGAACTGAGCGCGGGCACACTCTACCCCCTGCTGCACGGACTTGAGCACAAGGGGCTGCTGACTTCGGTGAAGCAGCGTAGTGGTGGCAGCGAGCGCCGGGTCTATCGGGCCACAAAAGCGGGGCACTCTGCACTCGCCGCCGCCAAGGCAAAGGTGCGGGAATTATTCGGCGAATTATTCGAAGAGCAAGCAGGTGGTGGACCATGAACACCGTGCTGCGTGCGATAGGAGGCGAAGATGGAAATCACCGCTCATGATGCCGTCACTCATCCTGATGGCAGCTCTCGCCTGGACCACAGTGCTTTTTGGTACGTATGGCATCTACCACTTGTGTCGCGCTTTCGCGCCCATCAGTCTGACCCGCGCTCGCAGCTCTACGGCCTCTATGGCGGGCGTCTGCGTCAGAGGTCCGGCATGCGCCAAGCCGCCTTCGGCCTGCTGGCGCTGGCATTCTTCGCGACCTGCGTTGCGGGCTTCTTCCGTTCATGAACCTGCTCGAGGATAGATGATGTATGACAACCGATCGGTTCCCGTCCGGAACACTGCATGCGCGCTGCTGTCGTTTGTGCTGTGTGCGATGGCCGCGAACGTCGCGCTCGCCGGGCCGCCTTTCGTGACCGATGATCCGGACCCGGTCGATTACCAGCATAACGAGTTTTATGTTTTCTCCACTCTCGATCACTTGGGCGAGCAGACCTCCACCAGCGGCCCGGCGTTCGAGTACAACCGCGGCGTCTGGCCGAACGTGCAGTTCCACGTCATCGTGCCGTTGAGCGAATACTCCGCTCCAGGTATCAGCACCGTCGGCCTGGGAGATACGGAGATTGGCGTAAAGTACCGGTTCATTCAGGAGGGGAAATATCGGCCGATGGTCGGGGTATTTCCAATGGTCGAGGCGGCGACCGGGGATGCCTCCCGTGGTCTGGGCAACGGACAGACCTGGTATCACCTGCCAGTATGGCTGCAGAAAAGCTCTGGAGCCTGGAGCAGCTATGGCGGTGGCGGGATCAACATCAATCACGCATCGGGGATGCAGGACTCCTGGTTTGAGGGTTGGCAGGTACAGCGGCAGTTCTCCTCCCACTGGATTTTCGGAGCCGAGATCTGGCATCAGGGTGCCGACACTATTGGCGGGAGTGACTACACGCTGCTGAACGCTGGTGGCTTCTACAATTTCACCGAGAATTTCCAACTGCTCTTCACAGCCGGCCGCAGCATCGCAGGCGAACAGCACACGGTCGCATACCTCGGACCGCCGGGTGATCGGTCATAGGGCAAGATCCCCCATACAGCAGGGGATTCCTATGCAACAAAAGGAGCACTGGGAAAAAGTATATGCCACCAAGGCGGCCAACGCCGTCAGCTGGTTTCAGGAGCATGCCGACCTGTCGCTGCGACTCATCCGCGCATGCGGCGTAACAGCGGAAAGCTCGATTATCGATGTCGGTGGTGGCGCATCGACGCTCGTCGACGACCTTTTGACAGACGGGTTTCAGAACTTAACGGTACTGGACCTATCCGGCGCCGCGCTGCGCGCCGCTCGAAACCGCTTGGGCCCTCGGGCGTCCAAGGTCCATTGGCTGGAAGCCGATATCACCAAAACCACTCTGGCGACGCATACCTACGACGTGTGGCACGACCGCGCGGTATTTCACTTTTTGACGTCACCACAAGAGCGTACCGCCTACGTTGAAGCCGTCCTCCAATCGGTCAAGCCAGCCGGCCACGTGATCGTCGCAGCGTTTGCGCCGGACGGACCCAGTCAATGCAGTGGCCTTCCGGTCGTGCGCTACAGCGCAGAGGACTTGCATGCCGAATTCGGCGAGCGCTTTTTGTTACTCAGTCACGAAACCGAAGCCCATCACACGCCTTTCGGGACGGTTCAGCAGTTCGTCTACTGCTACTGCCGCAAGCTTGGGGGGTTTGGTATTCCATAGCGGGCGGTCATGTGCGCGGTTCGAGCCGCCAGAAGTCCTGCAGCTTGAGGCTCACTCGAAAGCCGACCGGCATTGTTTCATGGCTCTACCTGGCCTGATAAGCCCACACACCAGCCGGCGTACCGAGCGTCGCACGCACCGCAACGAGCAGCTCATTCAGCTGCGGTACAAACAAGCCGGTGCGGGCGCCTGGCGAGGTCCGAATGCGGCCGAGTTCCCGATACCCATCACCACTCGCAGCAAGGACATCAATCACGCCCTCGCCGCAGATGACGTACGCGCGCAGCCGCCTCACATCGAGGAACACATCGTCGGCGTCGTGGCAGGTGTCTACAGAGCCGAGCAGACGTCCGTCACTGGCTCGAAACACGCCGAGTCTGGCAGGACGGCGGAACACGACCAGGACCCGCCCGCGGGATGGATCCAGCGCCATCGGAAAATTCGCACGCAGCGGCCCGGTCGTCCATCGGGCCACCTGACGGTGATCGACACGATCGATGATTGCGATCTCGGCGGCATTCGGAACATTGACCAGGATTCGCGTCCCGGAGCGCTCGAGCTCAAAACCCTCGGGGTGGGCCCCGAGCGGGATGTCCGCAATCTTGGCTGCGCGTGTCGTGTCGATGACCGCCAGCGCACCGGAGCCGTAGCCGACGTAAAGGCGATGATCTGCAGCGTCCACCCGAACGTCGTCTGCGTCATCTCCAAGCGCGATCTCGCCGGCGGGCGTTAGTCCCGGACCGCGGAACAGCCGCACGGACCCGTCACCCGCATTGGCGACGTACACCGTGTCGGTGGCGGCCACGTAACCGATCCCCTGCGGCTCGCGCAATCCTGTGATCGTCCGCACTGTGCCATGCGCAAGATCGATGATGCCCAGGCTGTCGTTGCCGAGCTCCGACACGAACAGCCGTCGATGCGCCAGGTCCACCGCCAAATGGTCGATGCGACCGTGAACGCGCCCCAGAGGGATGTTCGACACGAGCTGAAGCGCAGCCGACGCAGGGGCTGTCGCGGCGGTGGCCGACGCCGCGATAGCGCATGCGAGGGCGGCGGCCGCCACGCCGGAGACCGCGGTAGTAAGCGCTATCATCCAGATTGCGATTGGCTTCACTTCGCCCCTCCGATGCGGTCGTCCCCGCCGTGCGGCAGCGGTGTAGCACTGTGCGATCTCCGCCGCCGACAGCGATCCGTGTATTTCCTCTACGACAGCATTCATGTGGACTTTTTGCTCAGCACTGCCGCCTGACGTCAGTGGCGCACCATGTGCAGTGACGGTTTATCTACTGCACTGAATTTGGTTAAAATTGAAATATTGCTTGGATTGGGTCGGGTGGGGCTCGAACCCACGACCAACGCCTTAAAAGGGCGCTGCTCTACCGACTGAGCTACCGACCCACGCTACGGCTGCTCGCCGCTCCGCCCTCAGCGAGGCGAACGGCGGGGCCTTCGAGACACAGCGGCGCATGATAGCAAATAGCCAGGCGCCGCCGCCGCTTCCCGCCGCAGGCGCTATCGCTATCGCTATCGCTGCCGCTGCCGGCGCCCGATGCGCGCCGCAGCTGGGCTATGCTTGGCGCCGAATGGGTACCATTTCCGACAGCTCCGCCAAACGGCAGCCGATACCGGCGCAGCGGCCGCTGCCGGCCGGCGCCGCGCCCCCGGGCGCTTCGTACAGCACGCAGTCGCACAAGGTAGTGTATGCGGCCACCGCTGCCAATCTGGCTATCGCCGTGACCAAGTTCGCCGCCGCCGCGGCCACCGGCAGCGCGGCCATGCTGTCCGAGGCGATCCATTCGGTCATCGACACCGGCAATGAGCTGCTGCTGCTGTTGGGCCTGCATCGCAGCAAGCGCCCGCCCGATGGCGCGCATCCGTTCGGCTATGGCAAGGAGCTGTACTTCTGGAGCCTGATCGTCGCGGTGCTGTTGTTCGGTATCGGCGGCGGCATGGCGCTGTACCAGGGCATCACCAACCTGCGCGCACCACGGCCGCTGGAAGATCCGCTGTGGAACTACGTCGTGCTCGCGATCGCGGCGCTGTTCGAGGGGACCTCCTTCATCCTCGCCACGCGCGAGCTGCTGCGCCGTCGCGGCCCGAAGGCCTTCTGGCTGCGTCTGCATCGAAGCAAGGACCCTTCCGTCTACAGCGTATTCTATGAGGACCTGGCCGCGCTGCTGGGTCTCACCGCTGCCTTCCTCGGCATCTACCTCGGCCATCTGCTGCACAATCCTTACTTCGACGGGGCCGCGTCGGTCGCCATCGGGGCGATCCTGTGTACGGTGGCGGTGATGCTCATCTACGAGAGCAGCGGCCTGCTGATCGGCGAGAGCAGCGCCCCAGAGATCATCGGCGGCGTCAGCAGCATCGCCGCCAACGACCCCGCGGTACGCGCCGCCGGTACCCCGCTGACCATGCAGTTGGGACCGGACAGTGTCCTGATCAACCTGGAGGTGGAGCTGCAACCGGGTACGTCCGTCGACGAATACGTCAACGCCGTCGGGCGCATCGAGAGCGCGATCCGCAGCCGCTACCCGTCGGCGACCCGCATCTTCATCGAGGCGCGACATGCCGCCGCGCCACGGCCAGCAGCCGCTGCGGCGGACCCGGCCGACAGTGCCTGACGGCATCACGCAGCGGCATGTCCGTGCCGCTGCGCGAAGTACTGCGCCTCGCACGGCAACTGCGCCTCGCACGGCAAATATGGCGAGACCTGCTGGCGTAAGTGTTTTGATAGAGTATCCTTGGGGCTACGCCTGGGGGGGTAACGTGAACAAGCAGATTGCAGCCGCGCTTTTAGCAGCCGTCTTTGCCACGGGATGCGCAACCGGGTCCGACATCGTGCCGATGGGACACGACACTTATAGCCTATCCCAATCGGGTCCCGCCACCGGCGCTGGGTTTTCGCCCTTGACACAGACTGCGGATTCGGCCGCCAAGCAGTACTGCGCCAGCC
>Ga0307373_10010140_pt1 | contig 13933 bp, 13 predicted proteins | sample OX2MG_FD_202534 | JGI IMG/M metagenome (GOLD analysis project Ga0307373, IMG submission 202534) | Soil microbial communities from Risofladan, Vaasa, Finland - OX-2 | ecosystem: Environmental > Terrestrial > Soil > Coastal area > Acid sulfate soil | place: Finland: Risofladan, Vaasa | collected... | reverse complement strand
GTGCGCACCGAACCCGACCCCAGGCGTCAGCCGCTCTTTCCCTTCACCCCTGAAGTGCCCTGACTCCAGGGCTTCATCCCGTGCAATCAGGTACTGCAGGTGGTCAGAGATCTCCTTATCCAGCCGGAACTCTCCCCTCTTGATTAGCTGGAGAAGTTCGTTAGCAGCCTCGGCAAGGTTCAGCACCTGCTGCTCGTCGCTGATCTTGCGGCCTCCCACCGTGATCCCGTCCAGCAGGGTCTGCACCTCCGGGTAGGTAAAAGGATTGCCCTCCAGGACTGCAGCGTCCCATACGTATTCCGGCAGGGAACGGTGGAAACGCCACACGGCGCGCTCCACCGAGAAGCTGGGGACATCGCGCGGGATGGCAGACTGATCCCACGTATATCCCAGAGCATCCGTCATGGGCTGTATGGTCGGCACGGCTCCTCCTTGCAGTTCCCTAATGTCGCACGCCGGGTCCGGGGTCAACACCACGGACTTAAGGCAATAGGCGGCGTGACCTGGGCAGATGCCGCGCGGGGGTGCGAGCGCTGGATCGCGTGTGGCTGACGTCATGTTCTGCGCGACCAGCTCGGGCAGGTCAAGCGTGCCCTGGAGAGCGCCGGTCGCCGTCATCTGCCCGGTTTCGGCGTTAAGGCGGATCTCGTAGGTGCCGTACTCGCCGAAGTCGAACGTCCGGTCGCAGCGGTAGCGGCTCTTCGTCAGGGTCAGCATGTTCACGCCGCCGTCATGCTCGATGGCGAACGTGGGCGTCGAGCAGCAGGCGGTCCACTGCGACGCGCAGTAGATCGAGAAGCCTGCCGGGAAGTGCGAGAACTCCAGGTCGATCGCCAGGGTACCGCGATCCACGGACCCGTGCCCCGTGCCTGAAGCGGTGACCACCTCACCGTTGATCTCTGTGGCTTACTTGCCTTTACCTCCTGATTGGCGTGAATGGCTGCTGGGGTGGTGCTCGCGCGGGTTGTCAGCGGCCATGTCAGCGCGCTGGAACTCGGGCGGGAAGTGATCGATCCGCAGCAGGTCGCGGACCTGCCTGGCCTTGCCGCTCATGGTGCTCTTGGCCAGCCCGAACGCCGCACTGAGCTGATCAGCGGTGACGCACGGCTCGCTCGCGGGGTCGAACAGGAAGTTGACCTGGCCCAAGGCGTAGACCACCCCGGCCGCCCACGTGGTCCTGCGGCCACTAGCTGGGGCACTGGCCAGCCAGCAGCGCGCGCTCCCCGGCAGGCAGATCCGAAAGCCGCTCCAGGGCAGGGCTGATCGGGGATGATGACTAGGCACCCCGGGACCCTGGGCCCCGGGGTGCGCAGCCGGGCTCCCGCCTGTCGGCGGCTATGGGCTGACGTCGGTGAGTCCGTTAATGAGGTGGAGGATCTCGGCCGGCGTCGTTTCCTGGGCGGCCTTGATCGCTACGAGCTTGCCCTGCCGGAACACCGCGATCCGGTCGGCGACGGCGAAGGAGTGGTCGAGGTTGTGGCTGACCAGGATCTGGGTGATCCCCCGGGTGGCGAGGTCGCGGATCAGGGTTTGCACACCCTCCGCCTCGCGCAGCCCGAGCGCGGCCATCGGCTCGTCCATGATCAGGGCCCGGCAGCCCTGGTGGACCGCCCGGGCGATGGCGATGGCCTGACGCTGGCCGCCGGACAGGGTACGGACCTCACTGCGGAGCGAGGGGAGCTTGACGCGGAGCTCGGCGAGGGCCTCGGCGGCCTCGCGGCGCATGGCGGATGTCGCCAGGAAACGGATCGGGCCGAACCCGACCGTCTTCTCCCGGCCGAGGAAGAGGTTGGCGGCGACGTCGCGCTGGTCAGCCAGGGCCAAGTCCTGATAGACGGTCTCGACGCCGGCGCTCCGGGCATCGGTCGGCGTGTCGAAGCGCCTGGCCTCGCCGTTGACTTCGAGATGGCCGGAGTCCGGGCCGAAGACCCCGCTGAGGATCTTCATCAGGGTCGACTTGCCTGCTCCGTTATCGCCCATCACGGCGGTCACCGAACCGAGCGGGAACTCGATCGTGACGTCGTCGAGCGCGCCAACGCCGCCGAAGTGCTTGCTGACCTGGCGGGCAGCGAGCGCGACCGTCGCTGGGGTCGCTGAAGTTGTCATCCGGTTGCTGTCCCTTCGGGCGGTCCGCACGAAATCTGCGGCTGAACCCTTGCACCGTAACCAGGTCTGACCCTACTCTCAAGTGCTATGCATCAACGTGCACGCACAAATGACCAAATCTCAACCGAGATCCTGGTTGAGGCAGCCCGGATGTACTACGAGCGCGGCATTAAGCAGGAGCAGATCGCACGGAGCCTGGGTGTCTCGCGGTCTCAGGTGTCGCGCTACCTGGCTGCCAGCCTGGAGCGTGGCATCACGCAGATCAGGGTGATCGCTCCAGACGAGGTGGACACCGAGCTCGAGGCCGCGCTGCGGGAACGGTTCCCCAGGCTGGCGGAAGCGGTGGTGCTGCCGTCGCTGTTCACCACCGGGCCGCTCGTCCGTACCCGCGTCGCCTCAATTGGGGCGGATGTGCTCGCACGATTGGTCAGGCGACAGGACACCGTCTGCATCGGGGCCGGCCGGACGCTCTCGCAGCTCGTCAGCGCGCTGACTCCGACCAGCCGCGAGGACGTGGTGGTCGTGCAGGCGATGGGCAACGCCGGGCACGAAGGCCTCGACATCGACTATAACGCGATCGCCAGCGCGGCGGCCGCGGCGTTTGGCGGGCGCGCCTTCCAGGTGAACGCCCCGGCCATCCTGGGCGCGGGGTACGACGCCAAGCGCCTGGAGGCGTCGAACCAGTCGATCGCCGACGCGCTCGGCCGGGCGCGCCGGGCGGACATCTTCATCGTCGGACTCGGTTCCCTGGAGACCGACTCGCTGTACGTCACCACGGGCCTGCTGGCTGAGGAGGATCTCGCCGAGATCGCTGAACTCGAGCCGGCTGGCGACATCTGCGGTCACTTCTATGACCTTGACGGGCGCCCGCTGCCCACGCCGTTCAGCGACCGCCTGGTCGGGATCGGCCTGGAGGACCTGCGGCGCGCGGACCGCGTCCTCGCGGTGGCAGGCGGCATCGAGAAGGCCGCGGCCATCCAGGGCGCGCTCACCGGGGGTTACGTCACGCACCTGGTCACCGACGAGGCCGCCGCACGCACGGTCGTCATGGGCACGTCCCCGAGAAAGTCCGCGAAACAGCACTAGTACTACAGGGCCACATCCCTCCGCGACCTGCGATGACGCCGTGCCCGGCGCCGACCGATCGTGGCCGTGGCCTGGCACTTCCCGTGCGGCTGGGTCCAAGTTGCCCTGTAGTGCTAGCGGCAACCCCCATCTGAAGGAGACAGTATGAAGCGCTTGATACCCGTATGCCTGATAGCCGGGGCCCTGGCCATCGCCGGCTGCAGCAGCGGCGCTACCAGCTCCGGCCTGCCACCCGCGGCCAAGGGCAAGGTCGCCATCGGGCAGTCGGCGGCCGGAGCGCAGGTCCAGCTCTCCGCCAGCCAGCTGGCCGCCGTGAAGAAGGCGAGCAAGGGCAAGCTGATCGCCATCGTCTGCGCCACGATGGAGACGCAGTATCACGCCACGCTGTGCAACCATGCCAAGGCGCTGGCGCAGAGCCTCGGTTTCACCGCCGAGATTTTCGACGCCCAGACGGATCCGAACCGCGAGCTTCAGGGGCTGCAGGACTTTGTCAGCAAGGGCGCCTACGCGATCCTGGACGACTCGCTCGGCGGCAATGCCGTCGTGAACGAGGTCAAGCAGGCCATTCACAAGGGTGTCGTGGTCGTCCAGCTCACCTCGCAGGAGTACGGCGCGTTCGGGGCCATTACCGTCAGCGTGGACGACGCGACGATCGCCAAGGCTGAAGGTGAGGCGGCGGGCACCTACGCCGCCACGCATTACGCCGGCCAGAAGGTGCAGCTCGCGGTGACCAACTACCCGTCCATCCCGGACCTGGTGACCCGCGCCAGCAACATCGTGAAGGCATTCGAGTCGAAGGACTCCCACATGCACATCGTCGGCGAGTTCCTCGGCGGGACGCCGGCCAACGGCTTCGCCTCCATGCAGACGGCATTGCAGAAGTTCCCGCACATCCAGGGTGTTGTCGGCATCAACGACGCGGGGAATCTCGGCGCCTACAAGGCGCTCAAGAACGCCGGGCACAACGGCAGCAACACCTTCATCTTCGGGATCGACTGCGACCCTCAGGCGGTCGCCCTGATCAGGCAGAACACCATGTACAAGGGCTGCGTCGACACCAACCCGGGCGGCACCGGCCAGATCGCCGCCCGCGCCGTCGCCGAGTACCTGCTCGGCCAGACCGTGCCCGGCAACATCTCGGTGCCCGTCTCGGTCTTCCAGGGATAGCCAGGCCGAGCCCCCCGTCGCCCCGGTAAATCACAGGCATGAACGGTCCGGCTAGCAAAGTCTGCTGGCCGGACCAGGAAGGTGCGCTCATGGACCGCTGGCTTGAGATCGACCTGGACTGGTTCGGGCCGCCCCCGTGCCATGACAGGATCACCGAGTTCGCGGAACGCGTCGCACCGCTGTGGGCCGGGGCGACGGGGTGGCGCGGCGTGGTGCTGAACATCGGGTGGCTGGCGGACATCGTCACCGAGTGGACTGGGGATCCCGCCCAGCACCTGCCGCTCCGGTCGCGGCGCTACCAGCGCCTCCGCCAGTCCACCTACGACCAGCTGCGTGCGTTCATCGCCGACCTCAAGGAAGCGGCGGGCCGCCACGGGGCGCCGGACCTGAAGGTGGGCCTGCTGATCGCCGGGCTGGGCTACGTCGTCGCGCCGCGCGACACCGGCGCCATGTACGACCTGTACAGCAACTGGTATGACCGGCACCCTGAGCTCTACCCGCTGGACATTTCCGACCTGCCCGGACCCGACCTCGACCCGAGGGTCCTGCTGCGCGCGGACGACTATCCCTATGCGAGCCGGCCGGGTGGGGTCACCGAGGGCGAGAGCTACGGCGACCTGCTCGGTGACCAGTGGGGGTCACTCTCGCGCTTCCTCGGCCTTGACGTGATCCACTTGCGGGACGGGTTCTGGGGCCCGCTGCTCTACAGCAGGCGGGGCCCCTACGGCGAGAAGGCGTCCGCCGACCCGCGGGAGAATCAGAGCTGGACGGACGCTCTCATCCGGCTGATCCGCTCGGTCAAGGAGGCTAACCCGGACGCGCTCGTCATGGCCTACTCCAGCGGCATCAGCAACACCGGCGAGTGGCGGTCCGGCTGCATCGACATCCAGCAGATCGTCGCCGACGGCGCCTTGGACATCTGGATCGACCAGACCTGGGGCGGGGCCTGGCAGGACTGGTGGGACGACTGGTGGAAGGGCTGGACCTACCAGTACGCCAACCTGCTCGGTCATGGCGTGCCGTTGCGCGAGGGCAACCAGCGCCGCGCTGGCCAGCCGTGCCGCCACTACAAGCTGATCGAGACCTGGGACGGCTGGGAGCCGTGGGACACGATCCACCGGACCCCGGGGAAGCTGCTCTGGGGAATATGGTCGTTCAGCCACGCCTGCGTGCTCACTGCTGACGGGCCGCGGGTGCCGGAGGGTTCATATATCTCGTGGATGAACGACTGGGACCTCCTTCTGCTCTCGGCCTCGGACGTGACCTTCATCGCGGGCGCGCTGGACCAGGCTGAAGCGAGCGCGCGGGAACTCACCGAGCCGTTCGGCCCGGTCGCGGTCTTCGACTACGAGTCCGTCGCCGCGGTGCACGCGAAGTCGCCGCGAGAGAACGTGAGCGAGTGGACCGAGGATCATCTGGCGATGCTGCTCAAGTGGGGCACGCCCGTGCTCGCGGCCTCATCGTGGCGCGACGCTCCGGAACGCGCCCCGGAGGGGTATATAGCGCAGGTCCCTGCGGCTATCCCGGACGCGGTGAAGGCAATGGCAGGTCAGCCGGGCCAGGGTGCCCTGGTCGCGGCGGGGCGGGCTGACCACCTGGACCCCTGGGTGCTCGAACGGGCCGGCTTGCGGCTGTCCGGGGTCCGGCATGCGGCCGGGTACCGGCGGGACACGCCAACCAGCCCTGACCTGCCGCAGGGTGACTCCGTCCACCTGCCGGACCACGAAGGCCTGACGGCAGCGCCGGACACGGTGGTGCGATATGCGGCCAAGGGCGTCCCGCTCATCTCCGGTAGATCCGGCTGCTGGCTCTGGCAGCCGCCTGACCTGGCGGCGCCGGGCAACCCGCTGATGCCCAGATCGCAGCTCGGAACCATCGCGCCGTACGTGGAAATGTCCCGGGTACTGGCTGAGGAATCGGCCGGCATCCGGACCGAGCAGGTCCCCGTGGAGCTTCCGGTCACCATCCAGTCGTGGCGGAGCGGGGGCACGGTCTACGTCCTGGCCGGGAACCTCGAGTCCGGCTGGGTCGGTGACTCGCGCAGCGTCCGCGTGGCCACTGTGGTGATCCCGCGCGCCCGGGCCGGCCTCGGCAGCGGGCAGGTGAGCGTGGCGATCGCGGCGGCGTCCGGCGAGGACGCGTCAATCAGCTGCGACGAGGAGGCCGGACTGATCAGGCTCACCATCCAGGTGCCCGCATCCGGGTGCGTGCTCGCGCGCGTCGGCAGCGAAGCGGCGACATGAGCACCGAGACCGCCGTCGCCCAGGAGATGGGCGAACGGCTGCGGCAACGGCGGGCGGCCCGGGCCTGGCTGCTCAGGCAACTGGCCGACGAAGGGTTCATCGTCGTCCTGCTGCTCTGGGTCGTGTACCTGGCCATCGCCACGGCCAACTTCGCCACGCTGTCGAACCTGCTGCTGGTGGTCAGCCAGGCAGCGATCTACGCGATCGTCGCGATCGGCACCACGCTCGTGGTGCTGCTCGGCGAGCTCGACATCTCCTTCGGCTCGGTGATCAGCCTCGCCGGCTGCGTGGCCGCGAACGCCGTGGTCGGCGGAGCAGGCGTGGCGGGTGGCATCGCGGTCGGCGTCGGCATCGGCCTGTTGTTCGGGGCCGTCAACGGCGTGATGGTCACCTACCTGCGGATCCCGTCGGTAGTCACGACGCTGGCGACGATGGGCGCCGGCGCGGGCCTGGCGGCACTGTATTCGGGCGGCACCACGATCTTCGGCAACGGGCTGGACGCGATCGGCTTCCTGACGCAGGGTACGACCGCCGGCATCCCAGACGTTGCCGTGCTGGCGCTCGTGCTCTACCTGATCTCCTGGGTCATCCTGACGAAGACCCGGGCTGGGGCGCACCTGTACGCCACCGGAGACAACGAGCAGGCCGCGTTCCGCTGCGCCATCAACGTCAGGCGGATCCGGATGGTGGTGTTCATCGTGGCCGGCGGGCTCGCCGGGCTCGGCGCGCTGCTGCAGGCGGCCCAGCTCGGCCAGGCCACCTCAGACATGGGGACGGGTGCGCTGTTCCCGGTGCTGACCGCAGTCATCCTCGGCGGGATCAGCATCAGCGGGGGGCGGGGCAAGATCGTCAACACCTTGGTGGCCTGCATCTTCCTCGCGAGCATCACCAACGGCCTCATCCTGCTCGGCGTCGATCCCACGGTGCAGCAGATCGTGCAGGGCGCGGTCCTCGCCCTCGCCGTCTCACTCGACAGGTTGCGCCGGTGATGGAGGCCACTCCAGGGCTGCGGCGATGGACTTCGGCGAATGCCCGCGGAAGTCATCGATCACCAGGTCTGCCTGGACCAGGGCGGCACGCGGCTGGCTGGTGGCGAGCGCGACGCACCGGACGCCCGCTGCCTTCACCGCCGCCACCCCGGCCAGGCTGTCCTCGAAGCCGACCGCATCTCCCGGCGCCACCCCGAGCCTGCGGCACCCTTCACGATAGGGGTCCGGATATGGCTTTCCTCGCCGGGGTGAACTCGCGTCGACCAGTTCGCCGACGAGCTCATGCAGTCCGATATGCCGCAGCGCGAGTCCCGCATTCGCCGCGGATGCTGACGTCACCACGGCAATCTTCAGCCCGCTGGAGGCAGCCTTGCGGACGAATTCGACCGCACCTGGAACGGGGGGCAGCTCTGCGCCGTCGCGCAATTCTGCTGATTTGTCATCGATGCCCTCGGCGACAAGACTCCGGGCGGCGTGGCGATCAAGACCGAAGACGTCTTCTAGCACGTCGACGGTTCTCCGCCCGAGAATCCTGGTCCGGAAGTCTTCCTCACGGAGCAGAATCCCGCGCTCCCGGGCAAGCTTATTCCAGCCCTTCCGGACGAGCGGCTCGGAGATCACCAGGACACCATCGAGATCTAGCAGAATTGCGCGCATAGAAGTATTTTATTACCTCGGGTAAGGACGCCCGCAAGCCCATTTCCCAGACCTGAGGAAATGTGGAACTCTAAAGGAGGATCAAGCGTGTCTCATTCGCACCAGCCCCGAGGGCAGCGCATCAAGCGCTGGGGGCTCGACGAAAACCCGCGGGCCCTTGTCGAAGGGACCGGCGAATACCCGATCATGTATCGGGCCCTGGGTACTGAGCCGCAGTCGGCCCACCCCTTCAACCTGTACGCCGACATCTCCAGCCAGGCGGATGCGCTCCGCGAGACGTTCGAGCACGCGGACGAGATCGAAGCGGCCGCGGAAGCCCTGGCCGCGCGGGACCTCTCCGCCGGCGTGCTCGGCATCGGCTCCGGCACGTCGCAGTTCGTCGGTCAGGTGGCGAACATCGCCCTGGGCAGCTTCGCCGGCGTGCCCTCCTGGGACGTGGACTCCCTGGCCTACCTGCAGGACCACAAGCCCTACGACTTCGCGCGGATGGCCGTGATGGCCTACTCCGGCAGCGGGTCGACGGTCGATACGGTTGCGGCCACGAGGCACGCTAAGGAGCATGGCGCTTACACGGTGGGCTTCACCTCGGTCGACAGCAGCCCGGTCGCCGAACTCGTGCACTCGAAGATCCTCACCGCAGGCGGCTTCGACACCGGCGGCTCGGACACCTTCCACTACACCACTCGCACCGCGGCCTCGGTGCTGCTCGCCGTCGAGCTCGGTGCCCGCCGCAATCCCGGTGCGCACGACTTCGATGCGCTGCGCGCCGGGCTGCTCAGCACGCCGAAACTGTTCCAGGAGATGTTCGCCACGGTGGACGCGCGGTGCCGGACAATAGCCCGCCAGTTCCACGACGTGCGCGCCATCCTGGTCGTGGGGGCGGGCGCCAACTACGGCACGGCCGAGGAGATGGCGCTCAAGTTCGACGAGATGGCCCACATCCCGGCCAAGCCGATGGTCCCCGGCCGGCATATCCACGGCGCGCTCGGGCTCACCGACGAGCGCATCCTCACGGTGATCATCGCTCCCGCCGGAGGGAACTCGCAGGACGAGCTGACCGCGATCGCCAGGGCAACCCAGATGCTGAAGAGCCCGTCGGTCGCCGTCGTCTCCGAGGGTGACAGCGAGATCTCGGAGCTGGTGGACTATGTCGTGCGGCTACCGGACATCGACGCCACCAGCTTCGCCGTCCTGGCCGCGCTCCCCGCGCAGCTGATCCCGTACTACAGCGGCGTCGAGCTCGGCTTTAACCCGGACACCCAGCGGTCGAACGTGCCCAAGCACGCCCGCGTGTGGAACATGTTCTTCCCACCAGGGACGCACTGATGGGTGGTGCGGGCACCGCCGCCCCGCGTGTCGACTGCGTGGGGCCGCTCAACATGGACCTGCTGATCCGGGGGTCCGCCCCGCTGGATCCGGGGGAACTGCGGCGGTGGGTCGGCCCGTCCGAGGTGGAGCTGCTGACCGCCGGGTCGATCGGGTACACCGTGCAAGCCCTGGGGCGGCTGGACTGCTCGGTCCGGGTGTTCTCGGCGGTGGGCGATGACGCGTTCGGAGCGCAGATCCTGCGGGAGCTCGCCGCGCAAGGGATCGACACCTCTGGCGTGCGGGTGGCGCCGGGGATCACTTCGATCGCCATCTACCCGCTGCTGTTCGGCGGGACGAAGCGCCCGATGACCTACCGCCTGTCAGACATCACGCCCTGGCCCGCCAGGGTGGCGGTAGACGACGGGGGCGGGCGCCCGGACTGCCTGCTCTTCGCCGGCCTGCTGCACTTCAAGCGGATGTACCACAGCGGGATGGCGCAGTCCTTCGCCGCGGCACGGCAGGCCGGGGTGATCACAGCACTGGACGCGCAGTTCCCGCTGGAGCCGACGCCAGTGCCCTGGCTGCCGCACATCAGCGACGTCCTGGCGCATACCGACCTCTTCTTCTGCGACGAGCACGAGGCGGAGAGCATCTTTGGCACCGGCTCGCCTGCCAGGGCGGCGCTCAGCGCGATCAGCCACGGTTGCCGGACCGCCGTGGTCAAGATGGGGGAGGAAGGCGCGATCATCACTGACGGCACCCAGGTGATCGAGCAGCCCGCAGTGGGCCTCGGGCAGCGCGTGGACGAGACGGTCGGCGCCGGGGACTCCTTCGATGCCGGATTTCTCGCCGCGCTGCTGCGCGGGGCCGGCCCGGCCGAGGCAGCCCGCCAGGCCACCGCCACCGCTGCCTGCAGCCTCGTGCGGGCGGGCGGTGCGCTGGCGATCGACCCCGCAGGGGTCGTGTCGATGCTGCCCAGCGTGCCACCGGCCCGCACAGTGCGGGCATGAGTCCGCCGTGATCCTGACGGTCTGCCTCAACCCGGCCATCGACATCACCTACCGGGTGCCCCGCCTGTGCCACGGGGCGACGCACCGCGTCGAGCAGGTGCGGGCCAGAGCCGGCGGGAAGGCGACGAACGTCGCCCGGGTCCTTCGCCAGATCGGCCTCGCGGCCGAGCTGATCGCGCCAGTGGGCGGTCACACCGGCGAGGAGTTCCTGGCCGACCTCCGCTCGGCCGGGCTGCCCGTGCATCCGGTCCCCCTCCGGCAGGCTACCCGGCGGTCCGTGACCGTGTTCGACGGGGCAGTCGCCACCGTGCTGAACGAGCCTGGCCCGCTCGTGTCACCCGCGGAGTGGTCCGCGATCCGCGCCGCCACCGCCGCCCGGCTGCGTGCGGGCGACATCGTGGTGCTGGCTGGCAGCGCCCCGCCCGGCTGCCCGCCCAATGCTCATGGCCAGCTGGTAGGCCTCGCCCGCGAACAGGGCGCGCGCGCGATCGTCGACGCACAGGGCGGCCAGCTATCCGCGGCATTGCCGGCCCGGCCGACCGTGGTGAAGGCGAATCGCGAGGAGGTCGCGGCAGCACTTGGCCGGGAGCTGGGCTCGATGGCCGAGGTCATGGACGCCGCCGCCGAACTCCAGGGCCACGGCGCCGTTGCGGCGCTCGTCTCCTGCGGAGCGGAGGGGCTGGTTGCGGTGACGAGCGAGGGCCGCTGGAGGGCCCCCGTGCCCGAGCGGATCAGCGGAAACCCGACCGGCGCCGGTGACGCGCTGACGGCCGCCCTGGCCGCCGGGCTGTATCACGGCCTGCCCTGGTCGCGGATCCTGCTGGATGCGGTCACGGTATCGGCCGCGGCGGTCGCCACCGCTGTGGCCGGTGAGATCGACATGGCCACCCGCGACCGGCTCCGGGCCGCCGCTCGGGTCCGGGAGGTGTGAGATGACTTTGCACGCCGCTGCGCAACTGATCGACGAGGCGCTCGGGGAGCGGCGGGGGATCGCCGCCTTTAACGTCATCACCCTGGAGCATGCCGAGGCGATCGTCGCCGCGGCGGAGGCGGCGCGGGCACCGGTGATCCTCGCGCTCAGCCAGAATGCAGTGCGTTTCCACGGGGACCAGCCCGGCCCGGTCGCGGCTGCGGCACACGAGCTCGCCCGCCAATCCCGGGTGCCCGTGGCGCTGCACCTCGACCACGTCGATGATGCGGCACTGCTGGCGCAGACCGCCGCCCTGGGCTTCTCATCGGTGATGTTCGACGCGAGCGCCTTGCCGCTCGCGGAGAACCTGGACAGGACCAGGGACGCGGTCCACTGGGCGCACGACGCGGGGCTGTGGCTGGAGGCCGAGCTCGGCTACATCGGGGGAAAGCCCGGTACGCCGGCCCGCGCCCATGATCCGGGGGTGCGGACCGACCCGGACGAAGCTCATGACTTCGTCGCCGCGACCGGTGTCGACGCGCTGGCCGTGGCGGTGGGCAGCTCGCACGCCATGACGGCGCGTACAGCGGTTATCGATATCGGCCTAGTCGCCGCCATCCGTGCGAAGGTGCCTGTGCCGCTGGTGCTGCATGGCTCGTCCGGGGTGCCAGACGACCAGCTTCGCGCCGCAATCCGGGCGGGCATCACCAAGGTCAATATCGGGACCGCGCTCAACGTGGCGATGACCATGGCCATCCGGGAACGGCTCACCGCGCAGCCGGCCCTCGTTGATCCGCGCCGGTACCTGGCCCCGGCCAGGGACGCGATGGCGGGAGCGGTCAGCCGGGCGCTTGCCGCCGTCTGGGGCTGCTAGCCGAGGGCGGCCTATCTGGTCGTTACCGCGGTGCGCGGACGCGATCGAGCAGGGCATCAAGCATGGCGAGCTGCTCCGGCGGGCCGGCCTTCGCCGGGTACATCACCGCCTGGATGCTCAGGCCGTCCACCAGGGTCAGGCATTCGTGAACGATCCGGTCGAGGTTCACGTCCTCGCGCAGTTCGCCGTCCTGGGCCGCCTGGTCGAGCAGCCTCCTGATGCGCGGAGCGAATGCGTCCACCTCCTCGTTCTGGATGCACCGCAGGGATTCGTCGCCGACCGCCTCACCCCAGAAGGAGATCTCGATCCTGGCCTCCAGGACCCCCTGCTCGTTCAGCGGCAGCGCCTCGGTCAGTAGCAGGCGCAGGGCGTGCAGCCCGCGCAGGCCCTCGATGCGCTTGTCCGCCCGCTCCCGGGCTGGCGGAAACGTTCACGGCCACCGTGCAGCACGCTGACTGGGCGACCTTCTGCAAGAACGGCACCGACGCCACCACCCAGTGCGGCACGATCGCACGGGCGGCCACTGGGCGGCGCGTGATCCTGGTAGCTGAAGGCTCCTACCACGGCTCGGCGCCCTGGTGCACTCCCCGGCTGGCTGGCGTGACGCCCGAGGACCGGGCCAACTACCTCACGTTCACCTACAACGACCCGGCGTCCGCGCAGGAAGCCGCGCGGATCGCGGGTGACGACCTGGCCGGCGTCCTGGTCACGCCCATCCGTCATGACCTCGGTATCGACCAGGAGCTGCCCGACCCGGCCTTCGCTGTCGGCCTGCGCGAGCTGTGCGATCGTTCGGGCACCGTGCTGATACTGGACGACGTGCGGTGTGGCCTGCGGTTGCATCACGGCGGCAACTGGGAGCCGCTGGGCGTCGCCCCCGATCTCAGCGCATGGAGCAAGGCGATCGCGAACGGCTATCCGCTCGGGGCCGTTCTCGGCCGGGACAGCCTGCGGGATGCCGCAGCCTCGATCTATGCGACAGGCTCGTTCGGGTTCGCCGCGGTGCCGATGGCCGCCTCGCTCGCCACCCTTGAGGCGGCCCGCGAGCAGGACGCCGTCGCCCGGATGGTGCCAGCACGCCCTGACGCTAATCGCGCACCTCGCCGTTAACTGGAGTGCCGCACTTCGTCGTCCCGAAGAACGTGACGAGCGTCTTGCCGCTGGGGCATGCTGGCATCAAGGCGCACGGCGTCGATGCCGCCCACGCGGCCGCATCCGAACTCGCGCTGCTGACCGGGGCAACTGGGTTCACCGCGAGCTCGCCGCTAGACAGTCCGCAGCCCCTTGGGGATCTTCAGCTCATCAAGCTCGATCATGGCGACTCCAGCATTCACCGCGCACCGCGGACACTCGTGTGGGGCTGCCCACCGCCGGTAGCCGGCTCAACCACCGCCGCAAGGTCTGCCTTGCTTAGCGCAGCCACCGGGCAAGTGTAGAGACATCGAAGGCGGTCGCCGGCTTGCGCGCCCGCCAGCCCAGCATCGCCTGACAGGGACCAGCCCGGTCAGCGCCGGCGTGCCCTGAGCGTGGGGCCGGCGAGGCGGGCGAGGAGATAGATGGCGAAGCTGAGGCTGGTGATGAAC
>Ga0307373_10010139_pt1 | contig 13936 bp, 8 predicted proteins | sample OX2MG_FD_202534 | JGI IMG/M metagenome (GOLD analysis project Ga0307373, IMG submission 202534) | Soil microbial communities from Risofladan, Vaasa, Finland - OX-2 | ecosystem: Environmental > Terrestrial > Soil > Coastal area > Acid sulfate soil | place: Finland: Risofladan, Vaasa | collected... | reverse complement strand
CTGTCCGATGACGAAGAAGCTGCCATCACCACAGCCATCACGAAACGGTTCCCGAAGTTTTTGCCGCACTTCCTGCTTTCGGTTCACACCGGCATGAGGGCGGAGGAAATGTATAGCCTGCGCTGGATCAAATTGACTTCGAGCGGCGCCAGCTTCACTTGCCCAAGACGAAGAATGGTCACTCCCGAGTCGTCCGACTCAACGCGATCGCCATCTCTGCCGTGAATCAACTGAAAAGGAAGGAGGCACCTGCCAAAGGTGCTCCAGTTTTCCCTTCAAGCCGGCAGAAGACTTCGGCTGCGTCGAAGCGCCGTGGAAACTCCGACCATCTCAATGGACCTCGGGGGTTGGTTCACAACCGTTCTGGCTGAAGCGAAGGTCGAGAACCACACGTGGCATTGCAACCGGCACACCTTCGCCAGTAGACTGGTCATGGCTGGCGTAGGTTTGCGACAAGTTGGTGAACTGCTCGGCCACGGGACTCCTCAACTGGTTTGGCGCTACTCGCATCTCGCCCCGGATCACCAGGTGGCCGCAGTTGAGCTGCTGGTCACCCCCGGAGCGCAGATTGGATTGGTGACTAAATCGGCGACCGACCACAAAATGCCGGAAACCGAGGGAAATGGAATGGCTTCAAATATAGCCAAATAAACAACTTGACATGCGGAGAGGTGGCAGAGCCCGGTTGAATGCACCTGACTCGAAATCCAATCTAAGCCCAGAATGCACGCAGCCGACCAAAGCTGCACTACGCTGCAAGAATTCGTATAACCAGCTTAGAATCAATCCAGTGCAGCGATGCCTAAAGCTGCACTATGATGCATGACCCTGCGCTACGTTACAGTTCAAACTGACACCAGAACTGACACCAAAGCGGAATGCCCCGGCTGCGTCTACCACCGGGCAGCGGTAACTTTCACACAAATAGCCCCGGCCGAAGCCGGAGCTATTTGTTCCCTAACAGCCGGACCAAATCCGAACATCGCCTACATCCTCTCCAGCACTTCCACCAGATGTGCCAGAGTCCCGGCATCGAAACCTCGGCCCACTTCCACTCTGCGACCGTTCGACAACAACACCGTCAGGATTCCACCTGCCTTCCCGGCGTCATCTCCTGTCACCGGCTTCGCCAGTTCTACCGCCACAAGTCTGTTGCCGTTTCCTGACTGCTGTTGTGATTGCTTCTTCAGATGCCGGTTCAGCGTGCTTAATGCCATCCCGTGACGAGCACAGAACTCCTGCCTCCCCAGGCCACTCTCAAAACAGTCCTGTTAACCGCGCTATCTCCGCTCCACTACGACGGCGCACCACCACTGCCGACTCTTCGACCATGAGCACAGTTCATCACAACTCTACCTGCCGGCAAAGGTGCGTTCCTCTGACGCTTACTACCTACCTCAACTCCTAACGCCAGGGGATTTTTTGAGCGTTCAGTTCGTAAGACTGCTGCGGCGCGTGTATCAAAAGGCTCTCTGACGCTTAAGAGACGGGTCAGTGAGTGTCTGTAGGCGGCAATGGCTTGCCTTGCCGCTTCATTGATCTCGCGTCTCGGTACGGTCGCGCCTCAATCAATTTGGGCATCTCCGCCAATAGTCTAATTCTCTCCGAAAGGCTTGGATGTCTGAGCTTGTACTGTTCAAGCGGGCTCGGTCTGGGGGCGTCCTGTCCGGCTCGATCTTCTTGCCCAGTCACCGCGCCTATTGCAGGTGGAGGCTCTTCGGCCCTTTTCGAGGAAGAGGCAATGAGCTTCTTTGTCTGCTGAGCTTTTGAGGGCTGCGCATGATCTTGCATCGGGCACTGCTCCTTGCTAGGCCCCGCTACCTGCTTAGCGGGAATCTTGTGCGGCATGTCAATGACAGCCGCACGAGCCCGCGTTATGTCCTCCTTTTGGGGCTCCTTTGCTAGAGTGTGCTCCAGCATCGCGCTCCAATCGATACCTTCGCCTGCCGAATTGGCTTGCGCGATATACCTGCGAAGAGTCGTGTCTTTTTTCCCCAAGTCATCAGCGACACCTCGGACAGAACAGCCGAAGTCAATCAACTTCTGTAGCTGTTCGCCTCTTTGCGGCAGACTCAGCTTGTTCCAATTGGATCGAAGGGCGCTGTAGGCCTCCTGAACGTTTGGGTATGCCATGGCGCGCTGATGAGCAGTGTCGTTGCGGCGTTGCTTCTTCTTGTCTTTCTTCTTCGTCACGATTTAGACAACTCCTTAACAGCCTGTGGTGTAACCGGCCATTTTCAGCCCGGTCAGCAGTTGACTGCCTGAACGAGAAATCCATTGGTCAGAACGAAAACTCGGCCCGTACAGCTTTGAATCGGGCTTGCTGGCCGGCATAGGCCGATGAGGTGCGCAAAAACGCGCCAAAAGAGGTCCAGCGCGTGGTTCTTCAGCTCTCGCGGCGTGCCCGCGCCCAACATTTTGCGCATCGCCAAGCCGATGTTGAACGCGCCGACGTGAATCAGCAGACGTTTGAGAATATTCTTCCGTCCATGCAAGGTGCAGCGCCGCATTCCGCTCGTCTCGTAGCAATGAGCAAAGCTTCGTTCGACTCGCTCGCCGCGCCGCCGCAGCAAACTCTTGCCATACTTGCCGCGCAAAGGCGCGTACGGTGTCGATGTTCATCCGGAGAGGCGCGGAGATCCTGACTGCGCTCCAAACCAGCAAAAAGCTTCGCGCCTGCCTCACCAGGCAACGGATTGATGCTGGCGGGAGCAAGCAGATCGCCCGGCAGGCCCGCGAACTCCTTAGCAGCGCGGAGCAAAATGGAACATTGCCGCACCATCTACTGCCAACTGGAACGTCGGCCGAGCAGATCATCGCGCAGTTTCCGCCCTTGCGTCGCCGCTCCCGATCCCGAAACGGTTCCGAAACTCCGATGCACTTCCATCATGTCGTAGGAGATGTCCACTTATGCGGATTCTGAGCGCCGGCCTGTCACTTGAAAAGCCACGTCAAATTATCGTTGTTCCAGTCTGTAATAAACGCGATGGTGAATGCAGCCGACCATCCAAAGCCCTTTGCTCCCTCACCTTCGCCATCCCTCGAGTCGTAGTACTCCCTTATCGACGATGAATCCCGCGCCACCCAGTCCAGAATCTGAGAACGCATTCTCTGTGCCAAATTTGTATAGCCGTACTCCTTGAGACCCTTAAGCGCGAAGTAGGCGGTGTTCAGCCAGGTCGATCCCCGCCAATAGCCATGGCTCTCGTAGCCCGGCGTATCGTAGGCGGCCGTCGGCATTCCTGGGTAGAACTTGTGCGGATCTGCAGCTAGCTTAGCCATGCGAGCGGCTCGCTCCGCGCTTGCAATGTGAACAAAGAGGGGCATAAAGCCTGCCGGCGACAGAGCGGGCCCATCTTTTCCTGTCACGTGATCGCGGTCCACATAAAACCCGAGCTTCGCATCCCACAACTTTTCGTTAATCCTTGCAGCAAGCTGGTTCGCCGCCATAGTCCACTTCTCTTGGTCCGATGAGAGTCCCACCCGGCCCGCGATGTAAGCCATGGCGCGATAATGCGTCACCATATAGCAATTCAGATCGATTGCCCACAAGCGGTGATTGTCATTTTTAGCGGTCTGATAGCCATCGTCCCAACGTATGGCGTCGTCCCATCCCGAGTCCATGCCAACATCTGATCCTGCGTAGAAAAACAGCCCGTCCTGTGCACCACCTCTCTCATTCAAAAAGAAGTTGCCGAGTCGCACCAGCTTTGGATACATCTCACGCAGATACTGTGTATCTGGGGAGCGGCGATCCACCACCGCAATCGCCCACGCCATCACGGGGGGCTTGGTCAGCGTGGTTACTTCGCCTCCTTTTGCCCAAATCACGTCAGGCAGAGCGCCGCTCGGCAACTGCCTGGAAAAGAGAATGTCAAACTGCTCTCGTGCCAGAGCAGGATCCCAATGAGAGATTGCTATCGCATGGAAAGCTGAGTCCCAATTCCAAACCCCATGGTACGTGCTCAGCGATGGCTCGACCCCGCGATACGGTGCCCATGCGGGTAAAGATACGACGTTGCCCAGAAGGGTCGCCTGAGCCCTGCCCAGCAATCTGGCCTCCTTGGGAGATAGGTTTTTCTCCTCGCTTTGAAGCCATTGTGACGCAGCAGTTATTTCCTTCTTTGCCGCTGGCTCCTGCGGCCTTGTTCTGGCAACGGCATTCGTTTCCGCCATCAGGCAGGAAAGGAGTCCCTGGGCGCCTGATACGTCCAGCAGCGGAAGCCCAATCGTACCTGCCATCGTGGTCCAAATGAATGTTCGCCGCGAAGGCTTGCCTAACTCGCTCATCGGAGATCTACCTTTCTTGATCACGCTCTCCGCTGCCCGCGGATGATCCGGGGACAGGCCGAAAGATGACGGTTCCCCCTGTTTGCTGCGCACGCCATATCTGATGCGGGTTGAGCGATGGTAATGGATGACCGTTGCGCCAGATTTGCGTGGGACGATTGGGCTCCAGAATTGCGTCGTAGCGGTCGCCCATCCATTTCTGGTTGCGTATATAGAGCTTGCCCAGTGAAGCACTGGGGGCAATGGTCAGATCCTCGCCGCCCCAGGTGCGGAGTCCGGCGACATCCGGAAAGACGAGCGTGTCCAGCGCGTCGTATCCCATAATTCGTACCGACCCGATCGCATGATCGCGCGGCGGGTACAGTTTCGGATCAACGTTCTCCGGAAGGAGTGGCCCCAGATTGGCGTTGATGGCGCGAGCAAGCCAGGTAAATCCCTCGCGCGAATGGCCGCTGCGAGCCAGGCCCATGCTCACGTAGCTGAAGATTCGCGGCCATGCCGGCCCGCGCCAATAGCCGCCCCAGTGTGGTGTATCGAACGCGAGAGTGGGCAAAAGCGCGCCATTGAACTTCTGCGGATTATTGAGCCGCTGCAACATGGCTGCGATGCGCTGTGGATCCTTCTCAAAGTAGAGAAGGTAGTACGCATCGAGATTCTCACCTCTTGTCCAGAGTTCTCCGGTCTTCTCGTCGAGATCCCAGTAGCGCTGCGTAGTTGGATCCCAGAGTTTGTCCCGCACAATTCCGAGAGTGCGCGTGAATTCCTGCTCCCACGGGGACGGGTCTTCATCCTGCAGACGCGCCAGCCACGCCATTTCGCGGAGACTCCACAGATTGAAGACTTGCTCGTTAACGGCGGCGGTGGGATCGCCGTGAAGGTCAATGAAGGGAGAATCCTTGTCGTCCCAGCCGGTTTCATAAGTATGGAGCCATTCGACGAGGCCGTCGTGCTTTGGATCGCGCACGGTGAGCAGGTTATGTTGGTATGCCAGCAGCGCCTGCCAGATGGTTCGGTTGCCAGCAGCGCCGCCTGGCTTGGCCTGAAGAATGCTTTTGTCTCCAGTAAGCCGGATGTACTCGCCGACGAGAGAAGCCTGCACGGGCACGCCCTGGGTCTCGCGCTCCGGACCTTTGGCCGCGAAGGTGTTGCTGCCGGAAGGGAAAATAGTCCACGCGCTGGTTCCGTCTCCCTGTGCATTCACCGAATAGCGAAACCAATTCAGGATGGCGGCACGAGCCAGCCCTCGCTGGTTGGTGCCCGCCAGGGATATGGCTTCGGCAATGCCATCGTTGCTCCACATCCCCATGAAGACGTTCCAGTCGGCAATCACGAGGGGCGTTGCAGGCAGATAGCGTGCCTGGCAGGTTGTGTTGAGAACACCGCGCCAGAACCAGAGTTCGCTGCGAACCAACTCCTCGGGATAGATGCTTTCGTGCGCACCGGTGGTGCCGACGATGAAGCTGATCGGCGCAGCCGGAATGACAAGAGGCACGGAGGCGAGATAGGCATTCCAGCGCCGATGCGTTTCACGATCGTAGAGATCCGGCGATGCGCGCAGTGCAGAAAGCGCATCCGTGGCCTCGTTCTCTGTACCACCCAGAGCGATGAGCAGGGCAGCATCGGCGCCGGTACTCAGGGTCCATTGGAACTGGCCTTGCTTCATGCTTGCGTGTGGATGTGAGGCAAGGATCGCACGATAGGGCCATCTTGGAGAGCCATAGCTGAAACCTTGTGCAATGTGATCTGAAAGAGCTTGGAATCCGTCGGGCTGGATGTCAAAGGTCACGCGTAAAGGCCCATCGGAGCGAACGACGCGAACCTGAAGTACGGCCGCGGATTCGCCGTAAACCGGATAGACGACAAGCTGGACTTCCGGGCCTTTATCGAATGCAGCACGATAGACAGTGCGGTCCGCAAAGTACGTCATGCTGCGCCGCGCGGGACTGGATGCGAAGAGATAGCTTCGTCCCGAAGCGCTCGTGAAGACCGGGGCATCAACCTGGAGAGCGGCGAGCCGATTGCTGCCGTTGGTGGGAGCGGCTGGTCCGGCCACCGGAACTATCATCCGCTGCGCCCCGAAGCCCTGCTCCTGCAGAGCCAGGAACCCATTGGCCTGGTAAATAAGCGGCTTGGGCGGAGCCGGCGCGTCGAGGCGCGTGAAGGCCGAATAGTCAAAATGCTCGGTTAGCCAGGCAGGACGCGGAGAAGCGGCGCCGACGGCCTGTGCGGCAGCCACGCTTTCCAGAAGAAGCAGGAGAATAACACACACAGAATTCCGCATATCTCTCCCGAGTCGTGAGGCAGAGATTTCAAACTGAATGAATTTGCGGGAGTGCATTCCCGCCCGCACGAGGCGGGCGGGAATGCAGGCTCAAAACGACAAGACCATTCCGAGTTGGCCCATGCGTGGCAGATAGTCGCTGGAGACCACTCCGAAGGTGCTGTCCGGCTGGTACGTATCCGGATTTTGATAGTTCACGTGGTTGAAAATGTTGAAGAACTGGGCCTGGAACTGCAGTTGCACACCCTCAGTGAAATGGACCGCTTTGTTAAAGGACATATCCCAGTCCTGATAGCGCGGACCGTAGATCCCGCCCTGCCCGACACCAGCGTTGCCGAAGACGAATCCGACAGGCTGCGAAAAGCAGCTCGTTTGGAACCACTGATTCACGTTGTGAGGGTTGACCGGTGCGCTGCAACTGTAATTGGCGCGTTGTCCGCCGTTCTGCGGCAGCAAGTATTCGCTGCTCGCGCTCATCAGCAAAGGTGCCCCGGAACGGAAGTTAGTAATGCCGCTGAATGTCCACCCGCCCACGATGGCGTCCTCTACCGGAGAAACCGAGTTGGCGAACTTTTGCCCGCGCCCGAATGGGAATGTGTAGACGTAGGTGAGAGTGAGGACCTGCGGGTAGTTGTTCCGCTGCCACCCTGCAGTTACCAGCTCTTCCTGTGTCGAATAGGAATCGATTGGGTTGCTGATGTTGTCCATCATCTTCGACCAGGTGTACGCCGCGGTGAAGGTCAGGTTCGCTCCCTGGCGCCGCTGGAATACAAACTGGCCGGCGTTATAGTGCGACTTCCCGCCGCTGTTGCGGAAATCCACCGTGGAGACGGTGGGAGCAATGCTGTAGTACGGCATGCATTGCGGAAAGTCCGGATACATTGTTGTCCCAAATTGGTCCTGCAACTGGGTATACGACGGACCAATGGTAAGGTTCGTCGGATTGCACTGGTTGAGCTGGTAGTCGTGATAGAGGTGATTGCCTGCCGTGCCTACGTACGCGGCATGAAATGACATAACCGGGCCAAGTTGCCGCTCAACGCTCACGTTCCAGCTGGCTGCCTGATCCTGGCGGAAGTTGCTGGCTATCTCAAAGACGCCAAAGCCGGGAGGCGGTGCGGCAGTTCCACCCGGCGTTAGGGATGGCTGTACCAGCAGACTGTACACAGAGGTTCCGGTGTTTCCAGGCAGCCCATTGGCCAGGACGAGCGAACCGCATTGCGAAAACAGAGCGGATCCCGACCCGGTGTAGACTCCCGGCCCTGTGTAAAGGCTGTTGCAGCTCGACTGAGCCGCGCTGTTGTTGTTCTGCAGCAGCTCCGGGTAGTTCCGTTCCAACGTGCCGCCGTTGGCACCGAAGTTGTCCGGGAAGTAGCTCATCCCGAATGCGGCGCGGATCGCCGTCTTGCCGTTGTCGGGCGTATACGCGAAGCCCACGCGCGGCGAGACGTTTCCAAATTGGGTATTCACGTTGGGGGGACGGTTGCTGGACGATGCGAGCTGGATCAAGCCGGCGTTCGGCCCGCTGATGACAAAGTTGCTCTGCAGGTTCTTCGTGTCCACAGGGGTCGTGTAGACGTCGTAGCGCAGGCCGAGATTGAGGGTCAGCTTGTTGTTGACCCTCATATTGTCCTGGCCGAAGAAGCCCATGTACGTGGTCCGCGTGTTGGGCATGTCGAAGAAGTGGTCGCGGGCGACGTAGCTGAGCGCGCCGACCAGCCAGTCGGCAATGGCTGCGCCGTTGGAGCCGTTGCCCGTGTAGTTGCCGTATGCTGAGAATTGACCACGGGGATCGTTCTGCGCATTAAAGACGCGCGCTTGAATCGGCTGCACGGAGACGCCGAACTTCAAGTCGTTCCGGCCCTTGACGAGGGTGAACGCGTCATTGATCTGGTAAATGTTGGACAGCCTTCCCAGGGCATTGGGCACCCAGCCCGGGTCTCCGGTGCCATTGAACCCGCTGATACTCACCGCGGCTATGCCGCTGGTATCCGTCCAGGCGGCGATATTGCCATTTGGGACTCCGAGGTTATTGTTCTCGGCAGTTCCGTAGGCGGTATTGAAGGCGTCGGTGGCGAAGCGGCTGTAGCCGAGACGCAACTGGTTCATCATGTTGGGGGAAAACGTGTGATCCCATCCCACCACATCGTTGGTGAGCTGGTTGGTTGCGTTGGCGTTTCCGTTATTCATGAAGATGGCCGGGGAGGCGCCGCCGCCAACCAGCAACGGCTGGGTGACCGTCCGTTGGCCATACGACATGCGCGCAAAGAAGCGGTCGTTTTGCGAGAAGGGGTAATCGATGCGGACGTCTTCCTGTGGAAAGGATGCATCGGTTAATTGCACATAGGTGGCATTGTTTACGTTTCCGGAAAGGTTGGGCGACGGCCACACCGATGACTGGAAAAAGTTCGCCGCGATGGGAACGATGTCCGCGGCCGGAACGGTATCGTAGGTTCCGGCAACCGTAACCGCCGAGCTGGCCGTGCAAGGCACCGGGTTCGGCAGTCCATTGGCTAGGGCGCTGTAGTAACAGGCCATAGGGTTGGTAATTGGACCAGCGCCGTTAACCACGAACCCCGAAAGATTTCCCTTGCGTGCAGCCGCTGTGGGAAGGCTCCAGATGCCGGAGGCTCCCTGAGCTTGCTTCAGCCACTGCAAATCTCCGGCGAAGAACAGCTTGTCCTTGATGATGGGGCCGTCGAGTTCGCCGCCAAACTGATTGGAATGGAAGGGCGGATTCAGATTGCTGAAGTAATCGGGAGAATTGAATACCGTGTTGCGGTTGTATTCAAAGAGCTGGCCATGGAAACTGTTGGTTCCGCTCTTGGTCGTCAGGTTGGATATCATTCCGCCGAAGGTGCCGTACTCCGCCGAGGGATTGCTCGTTTCGAGCTTCATCTCGGAAATCATGGCGAATGGAATCTGTATGCCCATATAGGCGTTCATCAATTCCACGTCGGTCACGCCGTCCACCAGGTAGAGATTTCCCTGGAAAGGAAAGCCGTTTGCAGAAGTGTAGACGCCGCCGCCGGCGCCGCCTGGCGCCGTCGCTGCTGCCCCGGCCGAATCTTCGGGATTCCCGGCGCCCCATGCCGCCGGCGTGGTTCCGGGAGCAAGCTGCATGGCCAACATTGCAAGTCTCCCGTTGACGGGCAGATTGTTGATTTGCGCTTGGGTGATCGTCAAGCCGAGGTCGGAGGTCGTGGTCTGAACCAGCGGCGTTTGCCCGGTCACTGTTACTTCCGCGGTCACCGCTCCAGGCGTCAGCGTCAGGTCCACGCGCGTGGTCTGTTGCACCTGGACGACGTTATGCTGCGAGAGCACTTTCTTGAACCCTGATGCCGTAACGGAAACCGTGTAGTCACCCGGATTGAGGTTGGGAAACGTGTAGAAGCCCTGGGGACCTGTGGTTGTCTCGTTCACTACATTGGTGCCCTCATTGGTGAGCGTGACACGAGCATTGGGCACTACTGCCGCGGTTGAGTCCTGAACAGTTCCCAGCAGTGTACCGGTCACGGCCTGCCCGTTGACGGCTTTCGCGGAGAGCGAAAGCAGGAGGGTCAGCCCGATGGCTGCCCACATTGCTGTCAATCGTTTTTGCATGTTTCCTCCCAAATTGGCCCGGGTGGCGCATACGCCTGCCATTGTTAGCGCTTTCATTCGAAGGGGAGCACCTAGCTTTCAAACTCCCTCCCGCCAACCTCGCAATAAGCATTGCATCCCAGGAAAGAGCCTGCCGACAATGCCCAACATACTGCTTTGGAAAAGCGCAACTGGCTAGTTACGGAGGGGTTACGAAATCGTGAAACATACAATGACGGCGGTACTCCTCATGGTGTCCGCAGGCGAGAAGTGCCGGAACGCAAATGTTTCAGGCGCGTTACAGGGCATGTTACATGGGAACCCGTGATAGCCTCCCTGGATACAGTTTCCGTAATGGAATTCCCAAACCTGCATAGCGGCCTTATCCATCGGGAGAAGGCTGGCGTAGAATCGATTCGACAAGAATTGGGACTCCGGCGGTATGGGCCTGGGATGACGGAAACCGAAGAGCCGGAAGAGCACACCCCAGGCTCTTAATCCCGCGCTTTGGACATCGTTATCCCTCCGGGTGCCCAAGGAGGAAGAAAAGTGGCATATCCACCTAAAGAGGCAAGTCTGCACCAAATGGAGCGGGTGCTGCAATCTTCCGCGTTCCGAAACGCTCACACCTTGCAGCAACTGCTCCAGTTCCTGGTGACACAGGCATACGGCCCCGATGCTGAAAACCTGAAGGAATACACGATTGGGGTGGAGGCTTTCAACAGGCCGAAGGATTTCGATTCCAAAATCGACCCCATAGTCCGCGTGCAGACACATCGGCTGAGACAGAAGCTGAAGGAATATTACGAGACGGATGGACAGCATGACCCCATCCTGATCGAGATCCCGAAGGGGCATTATCTCCCAGCATTTGAGGATGTCACGGTTTCGGCTCACAAGAACGGCCATCCTCCCTCACCGGCAATGAATGCGGGCACATCGGATGCCGACCCAATCCCCAGCTACGATGCCGCGATCCACGACCCGCGATCCAATCCACAGCCAGGGCCCTTGCGCAGGCTGTTTTCTCGCCGCAATGCGGTTGCCGCGGCAACGGCGGTGGCACTGTTTGCTGCGGGCCTGCTCATCGGGAGCAGACAGCTCCGCTTTGGTGAAGGCACAGGCACTGCTGCCTCCAACTCCGGAATGAGTTTTAATCCGGCAACCAAACCGGTGAAATCATTCTGGGCCGGACTCATCGGCGACGACAAAACCCCAATCATCGCGCACGCGGATGCAGTCTTTCTTCTGGACTCGCATAACGATCTCTTCTCTTTTCCCCACGGAGCAAGCGATTACCGGGGAGCACCCGTCGATCCGCACCTGGCGCAGCAATTTGCGGCGGATCCGGCCCTGGTGTCGAAGGCTGGGCAGCTCTACTACGAGGACTCCTATCTCGGAGACGGCGATCTGGATGCCGTCGCAACCCTGTCGAACCTGTTTGGCCAGATGGGGCTGAAACCGATCGTCGAACGGGGCAGGGAGCTGACTCCGGAGGATTTTGAGCAGCATAATGTGATCCTGGTTGGTTCGTCCTTTCAAAGCTTTGCCGAATCCCAGTTCAACACAGTAGGAGACTTTACCTTTTTGAATGCGGACCCGCGCCTGGGAAACTGGAGGGGCGTCATCGTCAATGCTCACCCCCGGCCAGGTGAACAAGCGGTCTACCGCACTGAGCGCGATCCAGTCACCCAGGTTTTGAAGACGGATCATGCTCTCATAACTGTACAGCCGGGTGTTGTTCCTGGGCGGTACATTTCGGACTTTGGCGGCTTGGACACCACGGGAACTGAGGCTGCGGTTAAGTTCGCCACCTCCAAAGCTGGTGTGGAAGAACTTAAGAAGGCGCTCGCCGCACAAAATATCCATGGTGAGAATGGTGGTCTGCCATTATTCCAGGCTTTGTTGAGCGTCCGCCTTGAGAAGGGAAACGAGGTTCTCGGAACTTCGCTTCTCACGGTGCACCCATTATTTCCCATGCAAAGAGCATCTCCATCCCCCAAGGGGCTCAAGCCTTCCCCATCCCAGTAAACACGCCTATCGACTGTGCGCCTACGGGATCCGCCCCGGCTACTTGGAGAGGGTATGATTGGCTGAGTAAAGTGGGGGACGTCAAATGATCCATTCTGCGAAAATGCCCATTACTGTGGGAACTCTCAAATCAAAATTAAGGCAAAGGGGGAGTTGCAACAGGCTGAATATGCGGAGATACGCAATCCGCATTCCGCGCATTCTCCTCATGTTATCTGTCTTAATCTCAGCGGCAAGCTCGCGTGCACAAACAGCCGCACCAGAATCACAATTGCAGTTTTCGTCCTCAGATCAGCAGCTTGTGAACGCCTTTAACTGGGCCAGGAAGCAGGCGCTCGCCTACGCCTTTGCCGGAGACCCTGTGGGACTATGGTACGAGGCAGCACTGCCGGGGCGCGATGCTTTCTGTATGCGGGATGTCTCTCACCAGAGCATGGGCGCTCAGGCACTGGGACTTTCAGCTTACACCTACGACATGCTTCACCATTTTGCAGCCGGAATTTCGGCATCCAGGGATTGGTGCAGTTACTGGGAAATCAACAGAGAAAATCAGCCCGCTCCGGTTGACTACGCCAATGACGGAGCGTTCTGGTATAACTTGCCGGCTAACTTCGATGTGCTCGACGCAAGTTACCGCATGTATCTCTGGACCGGAGATATCCGTTACATCAATGATCCGGTCTTTGATAACTTCTACGATCGAACGATGAATGAGTACGTGAAACGCTGGAGCCTGGCGCCGAACGCCATCATGACTCGACAGCGCTGGCTTCTGCCCATGACGGCGGAGGAGATTCGAGAGGAACATGGGCAGTCCCGTTTCCGCCGCGGAATTCCAGGCTATAACGAGGAAGAAATCGGTTATGTGGCCGGCGTCGATCTTCTTGCCGTGGAGTATGCGGCAGACCGCGACTACGCCGCGATTGAGCGCATGCGCGGAGACGATGCAGCATCTAAGAATGCTGCCGACCAGGCAGCAGCGATCAAAACTCTCGTGAACACGAAGTGGTGGAATGCGACTGCCAACAGCTTCTACTCCACGCTGAATGCTCAGCACCAATTGACGGGCCATGACGCGCTGGATGTTCTGTATTGGGGCGTGGCGGATGCAGGCCCGAAGACGGAAGCTGCTGTGAAGGGCCTCCTCGCCGAGGTGCAGCATCATCCTCCGTGCGCCGTCGAAGAAGCAAGTCATTACGCCGAGATTCTCTACCGCTACGGAGAGCCGGCTGCCGGTTATTCAGTCATCCTTGATCTTGCCAGTCCGGGTCACTGTCGTCAGGAGTATCCGGAGGTGTCGTACTCGGAAATCGGTGCCATCACAGCAGGTGTGATGGGTGTGAGCATCGTGCCGGGTCTTGAGAAACAAGTTGAGACGCTGCCGGGGCTCACGACGAAGACCGCATGGGCAGAAATACGGAATCTATCCATTGGACGAAACCTCGTCGCCATACGACACGAGGGAATCCACCAATCGACTTTCACGAATCTCAGCGGTCCGGCCCTGATATGGCGCGCGGCGTTTCCCGGGATACACCGGGAGTTGCTCGTGGACGGCAAGCAAACGGAAGCCCACACAGAGAAACGTTCGGGGATAGACGTCTCCTGGGTTCAGGTTCCGCTGGGAGCCGGGCATACAGTCCAGGTAAGTACACCGTGATGCCGGATGCGATTGTATCGTCGTCGATCTTCCAATCCGCATTCGCTCCATCTGGCGGCACGGCAGGTCATCGCCAGATGTGACCCAAGCTA
>Ga0307373_10010138_pt1 | contig 13936 bp, 10 predicted proteins | sample OX2MG_FD_202534 | JGI IMG/M metagenome (GOLD analysis project Ga0307373, IMG submission 202534) | Soil microbial communities from Risofladan, Vaasa, Finland - OX-2 | ecosystem: Environmental > Terrestrial > Soil > Coastal area > Acid sulfate soil | place: Finland: Risofladan, Vaasa | collected... | reverse complement strand
AATATCCCGCTACTCTCGTCAGGCGCGCGTGCGCTCGTGGCGGCAAATTAATCTGGATCTTTTTCCAGCTGCCGCAGGCGTTCGCGCAGTTTTCTGAGTTCCAACTGGCGCTCTTCCAGCGTGGCGCGCAAAGCGTCGATCACTTTCTCGGGCGCTTTGCCGGTAAAACTCCGATCGGCGAGGCGGTTCTGCTTCGACTCGATATCTTTCTCAAGTTCCGCGATTTTCTTCTTCAGCCGCGCGATTTCAGCCGGCTTGTCGATGGCCTCTCCATAAGCGATGCCTAAATCGAAAGCGGAGGTCGAGCGCACGACGACGCCGCTATCGCTCGCGATTGCCGCACCAGGGTGGCCTGACGTCACACGCAGATCTGAAAGCGAAGCGAGGCGGAGAATCGCGTCCATATTTTCCTCCACGAGCGTGCGGCGCATGGGGCCCGTGACAAACAAGTCGGCAGCGACTTTTTTCCTTGGGTCGAGCTTCATTTCCGCGCGGATATTTCGCGCCGCAACGACGATCTCCTGCAAGATGGCCATCGAATCGTCCGCTGACGCATCGACCCAGTGGGCACGCGATTCAGGAAACTTGTCGAGAGCGATGGAGCGAGCGCCTTCGGGCTGCGGCAGGCGGTGCCACAGTTCTTCAGTGAGGAATGGCATCACCGGATGGAGCAGGCGCAGCGCCGCATCGAGCGCGGCGAAAATATTGCGCCAGGCGGCGATGGCCAGCGCGCGATCGGAAGAAGTGAGCTGCGGCTTCACCCACTCGATGTACCAGTCGCAGAAATCTCCCCAGAAAAATTGGTAAATCGACTGGCAGGCTTCGTGGAACCGGAAGCCATCGAGTGCCGCGCCGGCCTGCGCGCTGACGGCCGCTAGGCGCGAAAAAATCCAGCGATGGGCCAGCGCGCCTTCACCGGGAACCGGATACGGCGCCTTGGCGCGAATTTCCGGCGCGGCTAGCTCATCTAGAGTGAATATCGCGCCGCCGGCGGGCAATCCCGCAGTCGGGTCGGAAGAAAGCCCCACCGATTCGACCTTGTCGAGATTGACGAAGAGAAAGCGCGCGGCGTTCCAGATTTTATTGGCGAAGGCGCGCGCGCCAAGGATGCGATCTTCGCTCAAGATAATGTCCGTGCCGGGCGCGGCCATGCTGGCGAGCATGTAGCGGAGCGCATCGGTGCCATAGTGCTGCGTCATCTGCAGCGGATCGATACCGGTGCCTTTGGTCTTGGACATCTTCGCGCCTTCCGCGGTGCGCACCAGCGAGTGCAGATAGAGGCGGCGAAAAGGAACGCGATCCTTGGGCGCGGAGCCGCCCGTCAGATGCAGGCCCATCATGATCATGCGCGCGTCCCAGAAAAAAAGAATGTCGTAGCCGCTGACGAGCAGGCTGGTGGGATAGAAGGTGCGCAGATCGGGCGTTTCGTCGGGCCAGCCGAGCGTGGAAAACGGCCACAGGGACGAGCTGAACCAGGTGTCCAGCACGTCGGTATCCTGCGTGAGCTTCGCGCCGCCGCATTTCGGGCATAGCTTGGGGACGCCCGCGGCGCGCGCGTGGCCGTCCACGATTTCGACGTTCGAGTTCAACGCCGGGACCATTTCGCTGCACGCGTCGCAGTGCCAGATGGGAATGCGATGTCCCCACCAGAGCTGGCGCGAGATGCACCAATCGCGAATGTTATCGAGCCATTGCAGCAGGATGGTGCGCTGATTGTCGGGAACGACTTCGATCAGCCCATCGAGAACCACTTGTTTCGCAGGCTCGGCAAGCGGCTTCATTTTCAAAAACCACTGCGTGGAAATGCGCGGTTCGACAATCGATTTGCAACGGTCGCAAACGCCGACAGCGTGAGGGTGTTCCTTGACGCCTTCGAGCAAGCCAAGCTCTTTCAGGTCGGCAACAATGCGCGCACGGGCGGCGAAACGTTCGAGACCTGCGTATTTCCCGGCGGCGTCGTTCATGTGGCCGTCGGCGGTCATCACTTCGATTTCGGGCAGGTGGTGGCGCTTGCCCACTTCGAAGTCGTTGGGATCGTGCGCGGGCGTGATCTTCACCGCGCCGGTGCCGAATTCGCGGTCCACATAGGAATCGGCGATGATGGTAATCTCGCGATTCATCAGCGGCAGAATCACTTTTTTGCCGACCAGATGCTTGTAGCGCTCGTCATCCGGATGGACGGCGACGGCCGTATCGCCCAGCATCGTTTCCGGGCGGGTCGTGGCCACAACGATCGATTCGTTCGAGCCCGCGACTGGATAGCGGATGCTCCAGATTTCTCCGGTGCGCTCGTGGTGAACCACTTCCAGATCGCTGATGGCCGTCTGGCAGCGCGGGCACCAATTGACGATGTAGCGTCCGCGATAGATCAGGCCTTCACGATAAAGGCGCAGAAACGCTTCCAGAACGGCGCGATAGAGCTGCGGCTCGAGGGTGAAATGCTCGCGCGTCCAGTCGCAAGAAGCGCCCAGGCGAATCATCTGTCCCTTGATGGCGCCGCCGCTTTCGGCTTTCCATTTCCACACGCGGCGCTCGAATTCGTCGCGGCCAAGATCCTGGCGGCGTAGCTTTTGTTCCGCGAGCTGGCGCTCCACCACGTATTGCGTGGCGATGCCGGCGTGGTCCATGCCCGGAAGCCAGAGCGTGCGATCACCGCGCATGCGGTGCCAGCGGACTAGCATGTCGATCTGCGTGTGTTCCAGCAGGTGGCCAATGTGGATCGAGCCGGTGATATTGGGAGGCGGCAGCGCAATCGAAAACGCCGGGCCGTTGCCGGAATTCTCGGCGCGGAAAAGCTGCTCGTCGTACCAGGCTTTGGCCCAGCGCTCTTCTATTTCCTGCGGCTCGTAGGCTTTGGGGATTTCGCGGGGCATTCGTATCCTATGGATGGATTTGAAATTACAGCAGAAGCCAAATTACGAATATACGGGGCGCGCGCGGTGGGCGTCAATCAGCGGAAGAAGTGGGGACTCGATTGGAATCAGGTTTGAAGCAGTTATTACAAACGCCGGCTGCCGGCGCGCGATCCTGGCGGGTGTGCGCGGCCGGCAGTGCGAAAACTGCGAAGCGAGGGCTTACTCTTCGCGTTCCCAGATGACTTTGCATGAGACCAGCGCGTTGGCGCGTTCGCCGACGCCGCCGATGGGTTGCGGCTTGGTGACGATGGTCAGCGTGTCGCCATCCAGCTCGAACTTGCGGCGCTGCTCGGTTCCGGTCCACAGCTCGTACCAGGCGACGTCCACGGTGGTGACCAAATGGTCGCCTTCCACGCGGAATTTGCCGGTGTAGGCCAGCAGCGATTTCCACAGCTCGGAAAGATCGGCATCGCTGGTGGGAACCTTTTTGCGATCGCCGTCGCCGCCAATGCTCACCGTCATCATGCGCTCCCAAGGAGTGAGAATGAGGTAGCCCTTCGGCCCTTTGGTGTTATAGACCTCGGTCTTTCCATTGTCCGAGACGGTGGCTTGCGAAGAAACCAGCCGCCAGACCCCGATGAGTGGATTTTCCTGTGCGCTCATATCTGCAATCTCCTCAGTAAAGTAAACGCTCGCTAGTTTTGGGGGCCGATACTGCGGGGTATCCGGGACGAGCGGCTCGCGCGATCTGCCGAACTGCCCTGCGAGAGTGCGCTAGCTGGAGCCGATCGCGGAGCCTGCGGCGCGCTATCGGCTGCCCGTCGAGCCTATAGTCCCAGGACGAGGCGTGTGCGTCTCTGGTACAGAAGGTTCATTTTGGACCGTACTAACGTACATGTCATTCAAGGGAAACGGATTAGCGGCAACTGCGAGCGACGAACCCAAGACGATTCGGGGGTCGGAAACGGGCAGCAAAGTTTTCAATCGGAGAGAAGATAAAGCGACAAGAGATTGCTTGGCGCAAAGCTCGCCGGAATGCCCAGAGGCAAACTTGAGGGAAATTAGCGCTTCTTCTCGAGCTCGTGCTGGAGAAGATTTTCGACCAACGGCTTCAGCAGGCCCTGCGAGAGCAGTTCCTGAATCTGCGGCTGAAGTTTTTCGAGTACTTTCTGCACCACGGTGTCAACGGTAGCGGCATCGGCCGCCGCGTGCGCGTCCTGCGCTTCACTGCGGCTCATTTCCGCAAGGAATGAGGGCGGCGGGGTCAAAAATGGAATGTGCAACAGTGACTCGCGACTCGGCGGCGGCATGGTCGGAATGCGTTCGCCCGGGCCTTCATCCGCTGATTCCGCGGAGGCATCCGAAACCGGCTGAATGGAAAATTCCGCGGTGCTGATTTGCGCGGTAGCAGCAGGCGTAGCCATATCCGCGGGCGCTTCGGCAGCCGGCGCGAAAAACGAATGCAGCGGCGCGGTTTCTTCAACCGGCGTTCCGTAGCTCGAAGGCATGCTGGGCTCTTCGTCGACGAGCAGCGGCTCGGGCGTAACGTGAACGGCAGGCGGCTCAACCAGAGCGGGATCCTTCAGCGCGGCAGACGGCTGCAAATCGTCCGCCTCAGTTTCGATTTCTCGATCAGCGCCCGCGGCAGCCTTCGCGAAAAAGTCAGTAGGCGCGGCCTCGCTGGCGTGAACTGTTATTTCCTCGTCTTGCTGTTCTTGCGCAGGAGCTTCGTCCGCGAAAAACGAATCGGTTTCGTGATGCTCGGCCACATGCAGTTGAACCGATTGCAGCGGCGAAACCGCCGCCATTTGCGGTTCGGCAGAAGGTACTTCTTCCGTATCCGCCGAAGCGCTGCTTAATTCCACTTCAGGCTCAATCACACGCTGCTTTTCCGTTGGCGGATGAGATTCTGCGACCGCTGCGGTCTGCGGTTCAGCTGAACTTCCGACCAGCGCATCCATCCAATCGCCGGTCCTCGTTCCCGTTTGTGACGCGGCAACCGCATCGAGCCAGTGCCCACCCACGGCGGTGGAATTCGGGTCCGGAAGTTTTGTCGACGAAGCTGCGGAATCCTCAACCGGATGCAAGCCCATCGGCGGCGCTGGTTCGGGCTCGGAAGGCAACGATAGTTCCGAGGCCACCGAGCTCGCCTTTGTTTTCGCAGCAGGTTTGGCGTCCGGCTCTGCGATTTGCCGCAACGAAAAGCCATTGGAGCTCATCGCAAAATCGCTCACCACGGCCGGTTGCACTTCCTCGTCCGGCTCGGGCCCGCGAACATGCCGTGGCGGATAATCCTTCTCGGATGGGAAGCTGATCGGCTCCAGATCGTCCATAGACGCAATCGCCGGCTTGTTGGCGACATCTTCGGGAATTTCGATGTTCATGGCCGAGCGGCGCCAATCGGCTGATGTGGAGGCTTCGTCTGCTTCTTCCTCGTCCGACGCACGGATGTTCGGATCGAGCTTGGGAGCGGGTGGCCCAGCTTCCATGCCGGGCTCATCATCTTTCAGCGTGCGATGGCCCTTGCCCATTCCATAGATAAGAGCAGCTTCCTCGGCTGTCGGCTCGGGAAATTCGGGAAGCGGCTTGGGCTCCGGCCGCACGGAGAGATCAACGCTCGGCAACGGCTCAGGTTCGGGAGGCGCCAGCTTTGCTTCTTTGGCCTTGGCGAGTTCCGCGGCCACGCGCGGATTTTTCTCCAGTGCCGAAGTGACCATGGCGATCAAAGGATCGGGCGGAACGAAGGGCTTTTTCAGGACACCGTCAGCGCCCACACGCCGCGCTTCTTTTTCATCCAAGGGATCGAACGCACCGACAAGCAAAATCACTGGAACGTGCGCAAAGCGCTCGTCCTTTTTGACGAATTCGCAGACTTCGTAGCCGTTGCGAACCGGCATGAAGATGTCCGCCAGCACCAGGTCGGGATCGAGATCGGGAATGCGGCGCACGGCGGCCTCACCATTGCCTACCGCGGTCACGCTGATCCCGCGCTCTTCCAGCGCGAGCGCGACCATCTTCTGAATATTGGAGTTGTCGTCGGCTACTAAAACCTTTGGCACGGAATTCCCCTGGCGAAGCAATCCCCCACGGACGAGAAACGGTCCGCACGCAGACCTATTGCAACACTACAACCGGCGAGCGTCAACGAAGTCAACGGGGGCAGTTGCTACAGTCGTAAGCAGGGGGTAAGCGGCTAATTACCAGGGCACGATCTTATGCAGGCCATGCTTTTTCTTGCTGGTGGACTCAGTTTTCGGATCGCTTTTGCTGGCCTTTGGCTGGGCAGCTGGCTTGGCATTCGCAGCCGTACCAGTATTGGGCTGGGTTTGAGGAGGTGCGCTTGTAGGCGCCGGGGTTTCATCGCTCGTGGTGGCATCGCCTTTACTGGTTGATGCGCCCGACGTGGCGGAATTGCCCACCGCGTTTGTTCCGGTATCCGTTCCCACTGGGGCCAATACGCTAGGAGTCGCCGTTCCGGGAGCAGGGTTCGTGTCCGGTGCAGCCGGTGCGGCTGGCGTCGAGTTCGTGCTGGTCGAATCGGATGGATCTGCGCCCGTAGAGATGATCTGCGCTCCGGCAGTTGTGGTCGGAGTATCGTCCACTTCGGACTGCGGCTCGGCGTTGATAGGCACTGCGTCTCCGGCCGAATTATCCGCGCTGCTTGCAGCAACCGGCGCAGCCGCTAAGGTAAACGTCGGGGCCGGCGCCTCTTTGGGATTCAAAACATCCGTCGCGGATATCGCGTCGTCAGGAGGAGCGAGGTCCGGCTGCCCCACGCGGGCGGCATCGGAGACGTCCGGCCGAGACTCCAGCATTTCTTTAGGCCACTTCAGCAGAGCGAACTCATGGTGTTTCTTTTCGAACAGCTGGTCGCGCTGCATGCGCGCCAACGCATGCGGATCCGCAGACGGAACCGGCATGCCCATGGCCTTCAACTGCGCCTTGGCGTCGGCCGCATGTGAGGAGAGCGGGTAATCGCGTAAGATCCGGCTGTAGCACTTAGCCGCGTAATCAGCCCACTTGTTCTTTACGTCTTCGTTTTTCGTGTATTTCCGATCGATCATGTAGATATTGCCGAGCATCCAAAGCGCGTCGTCGCTCCCGCTATAAAGCGGATAGTGCTCGGCGACATCCATCAGGCGCGCGGCAGCGGCAGGATAATCCGGCTTCATATAATAGAAGCGTCCGATCTTGTACTCGCCATCCGCGATTACTTCCTGCACGTTGCGCAAGTTCTGCTCGGCTTCAGGAAGCAGGCGGCTCTGTGGATATTTCAAAATGAATTCCTGGAGCTCGTTCTCCGCGGATTCCGCTTCGGTGGGGTCGCGATCAGACTTCAACATCATGTGGTAGTGGCACAGGGCCACTTGCATCTGCGCGTACTGCGCTTCGTCCAGGAACGGGAAGAAAACGATGAAGCTCTTGTAGGCATCGATCGCTTGCGTAAGATAGACGACGCCGCCTTCCTTATAAAATGAATCAGCGATGGCCAGCTTCGCCTTAGCCAGGTATTCGCTATCCGGATAGGTGTTGATCAGCGTCTGCAGCTCGAGGCGCTCCTCGGTGTATTTCGAATGCTTGAGCGAATCCAACGCCCGCTCGTAAAGGATCTTGTCCGGTTCCGCGGCCACCTCGATATTTTGCGACTGCGTCTGCTTGTGCTTCTTGTGCTTTTCCTTGATGACTTTGATCTTGTCCTTGGCGTATGCGGGCGCGACGACCGAACCAGCCATGGCCGCTATCAAAAGGGCGATCAGGCAATAGCGCTTTTTCATCATGGCTCGTCCTATTCCTTATACCCGCTGGCGCAAGGCGTTGGTAGCCGCAGAGCGCAATTCGCGAGTGGCTGCCGCCGCATCCGGCGTATGAAAGATCGCAGTCCCTGCGATGAAGGTGTTGGCGCCCGCCTGGGCCAGCTGGGCGATGTTGTGCAGTTCGACGCCACCGTCGACCGCGATTCGATAACCGGCATTATAGCGCGCCCGCCATTCCGCAAGCTGCCGGATTTTGCTAAAGGCGATGGGGATGAATTTCTGTCCGCCAAAGCCGGGGTTTACGGACATGACCAGCACCGTATCCACCTTATCGAGAACCTCTGAGAGCATCACCACCGGAGTCGAGGGGTTGATCACCGCTCCGGCTTGCGCCCCGCACTCGCGGATCATGGAAAGCGCGCGATCCAAGTGAGGAGTGGCCTCCTGATGAACCAGCACGCGGTGGGCGCCCGCGCGAACGAACTCCTCTATGTAGCGTTCGGGCCGGTCGATCATGAGATGCACGTCCAGGGGCAGGCGGGTTGCTTTGCGCAAAGACTCCACCACCGGAATCCCGATCGAAATATTGGGGACGAAATGGCCATCCATCACGTCGACATGGACCACGTCCGCGCCGCCCTGCTCCACGGCGCGCAGCTCCTCGCCGAGGCGGCTGAAATCAGAGGCCAAAATCGAAGGGGCGATCTCGATTGGTGCAAACGTCATAACAATCTCGCGGATTCTAGCACAGCCGGGTGGGAAGCTGGCCTAGAGTAAATCGAGGCGGAAAGGCTATTCCGCCACTTGTAAATCGATGGGCGTCGTGTCGTCCACGCGCCTGCCGCGCGCCGGAGTTTGATCGAGCACGGTTTGCTTGGCCGCGCCCGGGGAATTTGCCGGTACCACCTTTGCAATTTTCAGCCCGGCGGCGGAAAGCTTCGCGGCTGCTTCTGCGAACGAAAGGCCTGTGAGGGCCGGCATCACGTACGCGGGAGGACGCGGGCCAAGCGTAACCAGTACGTTGACATGCGGATTGATGGCGCCGGTCGAGCCGGGCGCGGGGTCCTGTTGCAGTACGGTATCGGCGTCGGTGTAGGGCAGGTACAGACTAGACACTTCGCCCACTTGCAGCCCTTCGCGGAGAAGCTGCACTTGCGCGGCGCGGAGGCTGGAATCTTCGAGTTGCGGCACAGTGACCTTCTGCGGGCCGAGGCTCAAAACGACATGGGCGCGCTGGCCCACCTTGACGTTCATATTTGGCAGCGGACTCTGCCGCACGATGTCATCCACTGGATAGTGGCTATAGATGCGATCTTCTATGGTCACGCCGACGCCGCGTCCCTGAAGCATCTGCCGCGCCTGGTCGACGGAAACCCCTGCCAGATCGGGCATCACCACTTCGCGGCCGCGGATGGCGATGCGCATGGCGGTGAGCGCGCTCAGAAACGCTACCGAAGCGAGGATGAACGCCAGCATCGACATGCGCAAAACCCAGCGGAAGCGCTCGCGAAGATTCATCGCCGATTATTTTACCCGATGCACGGCGGTAGCATCGCAAATTCGAGCCGCGAAGTTATCGTTAAGAGACGCGGGGCAGGAAGAAGCCGGTGTGGCAGCGGTGGTCGTCGAACGCCGCGCCGAATTCGCGGGTGAGCAGCGCCTCTTCGAGGCGCGCTTTGAAAACGAGCGAGGCCAGGATCAGCAGGAATGCCAGAACGGCGCGATACGTCCCTACCGCCAGCGTGGTACCCGCCAAGGCCACAAGAATCCCCGTGTAGATAGGGTGGCGAATGCGCGAATACGGGCCCGTGCGAATCAGCTGGTGATCTTCGCGAATGGCCACGCTGGCGCTCCAGAACCTTCCAATGTGATTGCGCGCCCAAATGGCAAATCCGATTCCGGCGGCGGTGAGGAGCGTGCCCGCGTATGCGATCCAATACGAGCGGGGAACGAAGCGCAGGTTTAGAGGGCCGAAATACCGCGGATCGGCATTGAACAAAATCAGCGAAACGACGATCAGCAGAAGATAACCAATCCGCTGCGCCGCCGGTTCCCTGCTGCGCATTCGATTGACGCTAAACGCGGCGGCAATCCAATACACCAGGAAAATGAGCCAGCAAATTTGGATTGTTGCGCCAAGATTGATTCGCATCGGTGTTTACTACGCGAGCGGCTGCAAGGATGTGTCAGTGTACTCCAATTTGGCGCTTGCGATCCGGCCCAGCGCGCGTAATGCTGTTGGCCAATGAAAAAGCCTATGAAATCGAAGCGCCTGGGCGATGCCACTCTGGCCATCCACGCGGGCGAGGAGCGCACTGGTGTGGGCGTGCCGGTGGGAGTGTCCATCGCGCGGACTTCGAACTTTACCTTCGACAGCACGGAAACGATGAAGCTGCTGTCCGAGGGAAAAACCTCGGCGTACATTTACACGCGCAGCGGAAATCCCACGCTGACCATCGCTGAGAAAAAGATTGCAGCTCTCGAACGCGCCGAGGCTTGCGTGGTGACCGCTTCGGGATCGGCCGCGATTTCCGGAGCGCTGCTTTCGCTGCTGCGCGCTGGTGACGAAGTAATCGCCACGCGCCAGATTTACGGCGGAAGCTATCGTCTGCTACGCGATTTTTTGCCTAAGCTCGGCATTACGGTGCGTTTCGTGGAAGCTGACCTCGCGGGAATCGAGCGCATCGTGAGTCCGCGCACGAAAGTTCTGTACGTGGAGACACCCACCAATCCCGTGCTGCGTCTGGTCGATTTGCGCAAGGCTGCGGCGTTCGCCAAGGAGTGGGGCCTGATTTCGATCGTGGACAACACGTTCGCAAGCCCGGTGCTGCAGAAGCCACTGACCATGGGCTTCGACCTGGTGCTGCACAGCGGGTCGAAATATCTCTCCGGACATTCGGACGTGATCGCTGGCGCGGCGGCGGGCAGCGCTGCGTTGATTCGCCACGTGCGCGGGACGGTCGCCGAACTTGGCGGAAGCATGGATCCCGAGGCGGCGTTTCTGTTGATCCGCGGCATGAAGACGCTGGAAGTGCGCGTGGAACGCCAGTGCCAGACGGCAATGAAGGTTGCGAAGTTTCTGGCTAAGCATCCCAAAGTCGCCCGCGTGCACTACCCGGGACTCGCATCGCATCCGGACCACGCACTGGCAAAGCGGCAGATGAGCCATTTTGGAGCAATGATGGCGTTTGAGCCGAAAGGCGGCCCGAAAGCCGGCTTGACTGCGGCCAGGCGCTTCTGCGACCGAGTGCAGCTTTTTCTGCTGGCTGCGAGCCTGGGAGGTACGGAGTCTTTGGTGGTTCTGCCGATCTATACCTCGCACGTGAATATGTCCGAAGACGAGTTGCGTGGGGCAGGCGTGCAACCCGGAACAGTTCGCGTATCCGTGGGATTGGAGGACGCGACCGACCTAATTGACGATCTGCGTCAGGCGCTCGCATAACCGACGGCCCAACGTATTCGGGTGAAAAAGGGATTTCCAGGAGGGCCGCTTCGGGTGTAGGCTCGGCAACGGCATGTGCCGGATGGGTGCAGCAGAATAAGTTTGGCACAGCAGATGGTCCTAGTACTCTTTGTCTACATCGGTCTATGTCTATTACGGACGTTCCATTGACCCCGGTCTAAGTCCTTCGTAAGATTCCTGCTACCGCAGGGTGAAGTTCTGAAATCGATTGCGTTGCAGGGTCGGCAGCTTCGGCCCCGGATTTGCATTAGCGTACCCGGAGAGAGTTGAACAAACACTATGAAACGCAAAACGGCAATCTGGGCAGTATTCATAGCGGGAACGCTGGCCGTGGCCGGATGCAACGAGTCGACCAAGGTCGTGAGGGTGCAGCCTCCGGCGCCAGCGCCCATGGCAATGCCTGCGTACGCCACGATGTCTTTGCCGCTGCCTGCCAATCCGCTTTACCAGGCGCCGATTGCAGAAGACCCGCGGCCGGCCATCGATATTCTGGTCGCCGAAGTTCAGTCCAGCTACGACGCTGGAGTTCAGCAGGAGAACGCTGGCAACAACGAGCAGGCTCAAACCAATTTCGATCAGGCCGTGAATCTTATTGTGAAGAGCGGTTTCCAGGCCGACGCCGACCCGCGGCTATCAAAACTTTTCGATGAGTTGGGCGAGGAAGTCAGTCCTGACGAGATTAACGTCGCGGTAGCCGACCAACAGACCGAAACCCAAGCGCCGGTTGCGCCCGCGCCGATCGATGAAATCGACGACCTCACCCTGCCAGCCGCCGATCCGCGCCTCGCCATGAAGGCGGAATCGGAACTCATCAGCGTGAAACACGATCTGCCGCTTACTGTGAACGATTCGGTCCTGCGCTACCTAAGCTTCTTCACCACGCCGCGGGGCCGGGCAATCGTCGAGCGTGGTTTGGAGCGCGGTGGGCGCTACAGCGCCATGATTCGGAGCGTCCTGAAGCAGGAGGGCGTGCCACAGGATCTGATCTATCTGGCACAGGCGGAAAGCGCTTTCCAACCGGACGCGGTGTCGCGGGCCGGAGCGCGCGGCATCTGGCAATTCATGCCTTTCCGCGGCGAAGAATACGATCTGGAGCGCAGCTACTGGATTGACGAGCGCAGCGATCCCATCAAGGCGACTCGCGCGGCAGCCGAGCACCTGCGCGACCTGTACGGCATGTTCGGCGATTGGTATCTGGTGATGGCTGCCTACAACGGCGGTCCGCTAACCGTGGCGCGCGCCATCCAGCGCACCGGCTACGCCGATTACTGGCGGCTGCAGAAAATGCGCGCTCTGCCGGTGGAGACGCAGAACTACGTTCCCATCATTATCGCCTTGGCACTGGTATCCAAGGATCCGGGGCTTTACGGAGTGCAGGTCGATCCGGAGAAACCGCTGCTGACCGAAAAGATCACGCTCGATCATCAGATCAGCTTGCGTCTGGCGGCGGATGCGGCCGGAGTAGATCCCGATGAATTGCATACGCTCAATCCCGAACTGCTTCACGATCTGACGCCCAATCAGCAGGATTTCGTCTTGAATATTCCCGCGGGAACGAAGCAAAGTTTCGAGCAGGACATCCAGCAGGTCCCCGAGGACAAATGGACCAGCTGGCGCCTTCACGCAGCCGCCGATGGAGAAACTTTGCCGGACATCGCGCGAAGGTTTCGGATCAGCGTCTCGGCGCTCGAACAAGCCAATCACTTGCAGGCAGATGCGGCCGTTCCGGCGGGGCTCGTCCTTGACATCCCGACACCAGCCGCGCCGGAAATGGTGCTCTACCGCGTTCAGCGGGGCGATACGCTGGGAAGAATCGCCGAACGCTTCCACGTGACCGTTGCAGACCTGCGCGAATGGAACCATTTGCGCGGCAACGATATCCGGCTGGGGGCGCGGCTGCGCGTATATTCCCATCGCGAAACAGCCGAAGCAGAGTCCAACGACCACTCCCGCCGCATCGAGCATGCCACACTGCGAAATGCTTCCTCCCGAGCGGTGGCACACTCACGCTCCGAGACGGTTGCGCATCACGTCCGGCCGGGCGAGACGCTCTATTCCATCGCGCGCGAATATCAGACCACCATTTCGGCCCTGCGCGCGTGGAATCCCTTCCTGGCCGCGAGAGGCTTGGAAGCCGGCGATATCCTAAGCATCGAACGCTGATAAACTCCCGCCGTTTTTCGCACCACTTGAATCCTCCCGCGGTATTCCTGGCGTTCGGGTACTCCATTCCGGGCCTGCCTGAGGCAATTCCTAGCTGATCCGGCACACTTCTAGGACTTTTCACCAGGGGCATTCGAGCGTTCGGATGCGCCCCGGTTTCCGCCTTGACAAATTTCAGAGAACCCGCTTATATGCAGCGAAGGACCAAGTGGCTGTTCTAAAGCCCCCGAACCACGGAGGAGTACATGTTCTACGCGAAGATGAACGACGAAGACGACGACGAGCTGCCCGGCTGGGACGAAGAAGAGGAAGGGCAGGAACGGCCGACCGAGGTGGTGGAAGTCGAAGAAATTATAGTCGAGGAAGAGCCTGACGACGAAGAGGACGCCGAGGCTGCCGCACCGGCGCCAGCGCGTCGGCCAGCGGCCAAGCCGCAAGCCAAGAAACCGGCCCCGAAACCAAAGGCGAAAGCCAAGCCCAAAGCAAAACCCAAAGCAAAACCCAGGGCCAAGCCGAAAGCCAAAGCGAAGCCGAAGAAGGCTGCGAAAAAGGGCGGGCGCAAGCGGCGCTAGCCACAGGGACGCTGTCCTCGCCTTTCGCTAGCAATACGGGAGCTCCCCGCATTTTAGGCGGTCGCACGAGTCATCGCGTGAGTTAGCCGCGTGAGTTAGCCGCGTGAATCAATCGCGTGAATCAATCGC